>CEAB01019668.1_pt1 | contig 24357 bp, 36 predicted proteins | sample 557651 | NCBI WGS metagenome assembly CEAB01 (sample SAMEA3182046, study PRJEB8094) | gut metagenome | biome: human; feature: gut; material: Stool; isolation source: human stools | place: Canada | collected 2011-11-15
CAAGGACAAAGAGGTATGGGTGCGCGGATACGGGAAGAACGGCGCAGACATCAGCCTGTTCGACCTGTCGCGGGATCTGACCAGATGGAACTGCCCGTATGTGGACTTGGATATCTCAGATGATTCCTTCTCAATGATGATGGCCGAATGGCTCTGGGAAGATGTTGAATCGTTCGAGCACGTTTTGGCTCTGCTTTATCAGGCAGCGTGGGTGTGTGCAGAACTGCGCGAACACTTGAAACAGTTTGAGGACAAGGAGGCCGCCGATGGAACGACTGACTGAATGGAATGACGAACAAACCCGTCATGCCTATTATCCGCGCTGCTTCGAAGAACCGTGCTACGGCGGAGGGTGCAAAATCAATGATTGCCCGTTTGAAACAGCGGTGTGTGATCGACTCGCGGCCTACGAGGACACAGGGTTAAGCCCTGAAAAGGTTTCTTGGATGAAAGAAGTCGTCGAGGCAGCTTTTGACAATGACACATCCAGAATTGAGCGAGCACACAACCTGCATGTGGCTGACAAAGAGGGACGCGTGATTGTCCTGCCGTGCAAGGTGGGTGATACGATTTATGCTATTGTTCAAGTGTTTGGTGGTGATGGCGTTTATCACAAAATCACCGAAAAAAAGATAACGGGAATCGGTGGAAATACCATGAACAAGGTGTGGATGGTCAATAGAGAAAACAGTCTTGAGGATCGCTTTTCTCCGTCTGAATTTGGAAGAACCGTTTTTCTGACGCGCGAAGAAGCTGAAAAGGCGCTGGCGGAAATGGAGGGCAAGAAGGATGATTAAATGCGACTATTGCGGTGGAAAAGACAATAGCTTTGTTCCGATGAATCAAACCAAAGAATACAGCGGCATTGAAATGGCACTGAATCGGCAAGGGATGCTCCGCGTCCGAGCTGGGCGCGCTCCAAACGGCGACTTTGAGACACAGGACATCGTAAACATTCGGTACTGCCCGATGTGCGGACAGAATTTTGGGTGGAGATGATGATAATGGATAAGTTAAAGCCGTGCCCGTTCTGCGGCGGGGAAGCGGCGTTTTTGGGAGAAACGCAGTCGATAAAGTGTAAGCGGTGCGGATGCGCATTTATCGTCACAAATCCGCTCATAAGCAGGCTGGAAGTCAGCGAAGCGTGGAACAGGAGAGACGGAAAGGAGGTCGACCATGTTTGACGAATATATCCGGCGCAGCGATGCGCTAAAGGGCGTCGAACTGTTTCAATGCGGCTGGGCAGAGATCGAAGCCGTACAGTCGGATTATATTGAGCGATTGCCCGCCGCCGACGTTGCGCCGGTGGTGCATGGGGAGTGGTATTTGCTTGATGATTGCGCGAACGCTGGGCTGTACTGCTCGGTTTGCAGCAGGAGAGTACACAGAGAAGAATTTTCGTACAAGAAATTGCGATCGAAGTATTGCCCACATTGTGGGGCGAAGATGGATGGAGGGAAAGACAATGGCTGACGAATATATCAGGCGCAATGATTTTATTCAGTACCTGGAGAAATGCAAAAAAGGCGCCGCTGTAACAAACCTTGTATGGGCTGCAATCATGGCAATCGAATGTTATGTCAGAGATATGCCAGCCGCCGACGTTGCGCCGGTGGTGCGCTGCAAGGACTGCGAGCATGCGCGTGATCTAGGTTTTCAATTCGGCAGTCTGGTGCATGAGTCGTGGTTTTGCATATACAATGGGCCTCACACCACAGGCGCAAATGATTTTTGCAGCCACGGGCAAAAACGAGAGGAAGGAGAAATTGAAGATGATCCTTGATATTTTGAATCTGCTGGCGCTGATCGAGTGGATCGCGCTGGGCGTTGTTGTCTGGCTCAAGGCGCGGAGCCTGTATCGCCGCTCGAAAGCGGTGCTGGACGCGCTGCAATCGGAAGAAACGAAGGTTTATGAAGATGACGCGGAAGAGATGCTGTAAATTGCTGATGGCCTGCGGAGCCACCAGGAACGAAGCAAACCAAGCTATGCGCTTTGCGCACAAAGTGTACAATTGCACAAACTACGAATGTCTCTACCTCGCATTGAAGCCGCTGCTGTACTTGCAAATCCTTCGCAACCGACATAGCGTTCCCGGCACAGTGCTTAAAGCATTTGGTATCAATCCGGATGAACTATAAATGATTTGGACTTTTGCCCGCGCGGGATGCCATTGCCGTGGCGGGGAGGATCAGCCGGATGATATAGCCAGCCCGGATCTCCGGGCTGGCACACAAAGAAAGGGATGATAACATCAGTCGAGTGATAGAGCTTCAGGCCGGGACGCGGTTCCGAGCCATTGAGCTGGCCGCGGCTCCGCAGCAAAAGCGGACACGGGCGTCGCGGCAATTTGAGACGAGCCTTGTACGGGAGGCTGTAAACATCAAGACCGCCTGCATGCGTTTGGAATTTCTGCTTTACGCGAACTTTGCACTGGATGATTGGTTCGTGACGCTGACCTATGACGAGGACTTCCTCCCGCCGAATTATGAATCGGCCCGGAAGAATCAGCCGGCCTACTTCCGCAGGCTGCGGCAGGCGCGCCGGGCGGAAGATCTTCCGTTTGATTATGTGTACGTCATGGAGGGTCTGCACGGAGATCATCGCATCCATCACCATTTCGTGACCAAGCGCGCGCCGGGCAACGACATCGCTCTATTCCGTGAACTGTGGGGCAAGGGCTTTGTCGATGTGCAGACCATTGAGGAGTTCGGCGGCTATCGCGCCGTCGCGCAGTACATGACCAAGGAGCCGCGCAAGACCGGCAAACTCCGGGTCGGCGCTCGGATGTGGACGCCGAGTATCGGGCTGGTACAGCCGGAGCGGCACGACATCGAACTTGCACCGGGCGAGCACTACTCGCCGCCGCCAGGCGCTTCGGCCTTCGAGGGTGGAAAGTTCCCGGAACGTATCGAAAACTGTTACGGAACCTTTGTGACCTACGATTTCGAAATCCCGGCTTTACAAACTTAATATCTATATTTTGACTTGAAACAATATATAAATACTGGGAAGGAGCGACAAAAGGACTTGCAATCTGAGAAACGGCGTGATATACTGTTAGTGTCAGCAGACGGGAAGTTGATTTGCCCGTTGTGCGGGCGGCCGACGCAGCAGCGTGTGCGGCCGACGACCGTGCTGACAGACTTCCCGCTGTACTGCAAGCTGTGCAAGCGAGAGTCGATCGTGAATATGAGCCAGAGCCAAAACCATCGAGTTAGTGCCAGCGCCAAATGATTTGACCGTGAAAACGGAGAATCGTTTGGCGCTTTTGTTTTGCACCCGAGGTGATAGCCGGATGGCATGAGCGCCATGATCTCCGTCGTGAGGTCATGGCGCTTTTTGTTTGTCCATGGATTACAAAAGCAAACGCTGGCTGCACCTGCGCGACGCGGTGCTCCGGCGTGACAAGTACCGATGCCGAGAGGCCGCAAGGTTCGGCGGGAACGAGCTGGCGACCGTTGCCCATCACGTCTACCCGGTGGAAGATTTCCCTGGCTGGCAATGGTGCGGCTGGAATCTGATCGCTGTGAGTCAGGCAGCGCACAACAGCTTCCACGACCGCGTGACTGGCAAGCTGACCGATCGCGGCCTCGCGTGGCAGCGGCGAGTGATCCCCCCTCCTGATGCGCCGCCGCCGTTCTGACCAAAGCACCGGAGTGGGCCCCCTTTTCCGACGGCGGGAAAACGGGCGGAGGGGGTAAAGCAAGAGGTCCGAGGCGCGCGGGTGCGCGCGAAAATTGAATCATGCAGTGCGGGCGCAAACGACGCGCCTGCGCGAAACGCCGGAGGCTGTGCCGGGCAGCAGCGACATTGGGAACGCCGCCATTGCCTTCTCAGATCCTCCTAACTGGGCCCGGAGCCGCCGGGCCTGGCAGAGTCTCCGGCATGCGGGAGGTGAGCACTTGGCCAGAGAGGACATGATCCGGAAGGACATGGAGCTGGTCGGAACCTACAACGAGATATTTGAGCCGACGATCAAGCAGCTGGCCAAGACGGAACGCGAACTCTCCCGCGCAGAGAAAGAGTGGAAAAAGCAGGGTGGGCAGCGGATCTGCACAATGGTCAACAAGACCGGCGCGGAGTACACGGCCAAAAGCCCATACTGGACGGCGGTCGAAGACCTGCGCGCGACGGTGCAGTCACTCCGCAATCAGCTCGGCCTGACGCCGACCGGCCTGAATAAGGCAAGGTCGAAGCTTCAGCCCTCTGCCCTCGGCAACAGCAAGATCGAGCAAATGCTTGCCGCAGCGCACGACCACGCTGTTGAGCACGGCCCGCAGTATCAGCGCGAGGTGGACTCCTTCGTGGAATCCGTCCTGTCCGGAGAGTCCGGGTTGTGCGAGGATGCTGTGCTCGCCTGCAAGCGATACGTTGCAGACCTCGACCGTGGAAAATGGGAGTTCCGCACGGAACCGGCCAACGACATTATCGCCATCATCGAGACGATGCTTTGCCACCAGCAGGGAGAATTTTTGGACGCAACGCCGTTGCGCGGCACGCCGTTCCTGCTTCTCCCTTATCACAAGTTCATCGTCTACAACCTTCTCGGCTTCTATACCCCAGGGACAAACATCCGGCGCTTCAAGGAGGCTGTTGACTTCATCCCTAGGAAAAACATCAAGACGACCTTTGCTGCAGCGCTCGCGTTTGCGCTGGCGCTGCATGAACGAGCCAGCGGTTCCAAGGTTTATGCCGTAGGCGGTGCGCTTAGGCAGACGAAAGAGGTTTTCAATTTCCTCAAATACAACCTGGCTCGTTTGCAAATTACGACGGACGACGATCCTGTGCAGGGGCTGCGCGTCATCGACAACAATGCCGAGCGGTCGATCTCCGGCGATATCGGTAGCGGCATGGTCTCCATCGATGCGCTGGCCGCGAATCCCGATAAGCAGGACTCCTTTAACTGCAACATCGTCATCGCGGACGAAGCGCACACCTACAAAAGCCCGCAGCAGTATCAGATCTTGAAGGACGCGACGAAGGCATACACAAACAAGCTCGTCATCGTGATCTCATCCAACGGTCCGAATGCCAGAGGCTTTTTGCTCGGTCATCTGGACTATTGCCGGAAGATCCTGCGTGGGACCGTCACAGGTAACGCAGCGGACAGCATCTTCTGCTTCCTCTGCTCTGCGCCGACACTGGAAAACGGCGACGTTGACCTGCATGATCCGGCTGTGCTGAAAGCTGCCTCGCCGGGCTGGGGCTACTCCATCCGCCCGCAGGACATGATCAACGACGCAGCCATGGCCGCCGAAAACCCGGCGCTCCGGCCAGAGTTCCTCAATAAATCGCTGAACGTCACAACGAACGCCATCAAGGCATGGTTTGACATTCAGGAGTTCCGCAAGAGCGACGAGCGATACAGTTGGAGCTATCGGCAGCTTGCGAAGCTGCCCATCCGCTGGTACGGCGGCACGGACCTTTCGAAGCTGCACGACCTGACCGCCGGATGCCTCTTCGGGCACTACAAGGGCGTGGACATTATCATTCCGCACGCATGGTTCCCGCGGCCGGCCGCCATCGTCAAGGCTCAGCAGGATCAAATCCCGCTGTTCGGCTGGCAGGAGGACGGCTGGCTGGACATGACCAACGACAAGGTCACAAATCACCACGATGTGGTGCAATGGTACAAAAAACTGCGCGCCGATGGGTTTAAGATCCGCCGCATCGGACACGACCGAAAATTCTGCCGCGAATACTTCGTCGAGATGCAGAAGGAACGCTTCCCCATCAAGGATCAGCCGCAGCTGTTCACACGGAAATCCGAAGGTTTCCGCTACCTGGAGGCCAGCGCCAAGAAAGGCACGCTCTACTACATGCACGCCGAACCCTATGAGTACTGCGTGCAGAATGTCGCCGGCATCGAGAAAGCCGACGACATGGTCATGTACCAAAAAATCGAGCCAAACCTCCGCATCGACCTTTTTGATGCCTCGGTGTTCGCGGTTTGCGCTTATCTCGAAGACTTGACCGCCAGCAACAAGGCGGCAGGCTGGTATGACAAGAAAGACAAGGACGGTGATGCAGATTGAGAGTGAAGCCGCAGCGCAGAGGGATGGACCCAGCGCTGCAAAAATGGATGATCGGCGCGATCGACGCTGATACGTTGGCCGTTTCCGGTTATACCCGGTTAATTGACAGTCCGGATGTGCTTGCCGCCATCGGCGGCCTCGCTGATATCATCTCGAACGCTACGATCCAGCTCATGCGGAACACCGACGACGGCGATGTCCGTGTCCGCAATCAGCTGGCGCGCTTCATGGACATTTCCCCGTGGCAGCACGGGACGCGCAAGGATCTGATCTCCTGGATCGTCTGGACGATGCTGACGACCTCGACCGGAAGTGCCTTCCTCCTGCCGCACACGGAGCGTGGCCTCCTGAGCGAGCTGGAGCCGATGCCAGGCGCGTATGCGCTGAGCGACGATAACGGCCTGACCTACTATGTCATGTGGCAGGGACGGCGCTATGCGTCCGACAGCGTGCTCCATTTCAAACGCTGGCCCGACCCGGCACGGCCCTGGCAGGGAATCGGCCTGCGGATCAGTCTCCGGGATGTGACCGCGAATCTCCGGCAGGCGTCCGCCACGAAAAAGGGCTTTATGTCCGACAAGTGGAAGCCGAGCGTGATTGTCAAGGTGGATGCGCTGGCCGATGAATTTGCCGACGAAGCAGGCCGCAAACGGCTGGTCGACCAGTATATGTCCGGCAGCTCTGCAGGCGAGCCGTGGGTGATCCCGGCAGAGCTGATGGAGGTGCAGCAGGTCAAACCTCTGAGCTTGACGGATCTCGCCATCAAGGACAGCGTGGAACTGGACAAACGCGAGGTTGCTTCCTTGGTCGGTGTGACGCCGTATATGGTTGGCGTCGGCAGTTATTCCGATGCGGAGCACAACCACATGATCCGCACCACGGCAGTCACGATCTCCAACATCATCTGCCAGGAACTGACGCGAAAACTGCTGATCTCTGAGGAGATGTATTTCCAGATGTCCACACGCCGGCTTTACAGCTACACGCTGCAGGAGCTGGCCAGCGTGGCCGACGAGCAGTACATCCGCGGTTTAATGGACGGCAACGAGGCCCGCGATTGGCTCGGCCTCAGCCCGCGCAAGGGCCTGAACGAGCTGGTCATCCTCGAAAACTACATCCCTCGCGGTATGATCGGCAATCAGAAAAAACTAGAAGGAGGCGACGGCAATGCCGAATGAACGCCAGCAGCGGCAGGTGCGCTGCGTAGCCCAGCAGTTCCAGACGCGCTCGGCCAACGATGATTTGTTCATCGAAGGCTATTTCTCCGTCTTTAACAGCGAATACCCGCTTTGGGAAGGCGCGAGCGAGATCGTAAAGCCGGGCGCTTTTACCAATTCCGTCTCCGGAGATGTCCGGGCGCTCATCAACCACGATTCCAGTCTTGTGCTCGGCCGGACGAAGGCCGGCACGCTGGCGCTGCGGCAGGATGAGCGGGGCCTCTGGGGCAGCATCAGAATCAATCGGGACGACGTTGACGCCATGAACCTCTACGCCCGCGTCCAGCGGGGTGACGTTGACCAGTGCTCGTTTGGATTTGACATCAAACGCGAAACCTTTGTGGATCTCGGCGGTGGAAAATGCCGCTGGGAAATCGAAGAGGTCGATCCTCTCTACGAAGTGTCTGTCTGTACGTTCCCGGCCTACACGGAAACGTCCGTCAGCGCCCGCAAGCAGGATCTGGCTGAAATCGAAAAGCGCCGCGCCGAGGCCTGGCGCAGCAACATGAAAAAGAAACTGGGAGGTACACAGTAAATGGCATTAAAAGTTTTGCTGCTGCGGAGCCGTCTTGCACCGCTGCAGACTGAGCTTCAGACGCTCGAAACCACGCGCGATGCCTTCGCGGCCCGCGAAGCGGAGCTGGAGCATGACATCGCCGAGGCGCAGACCGATGAGGAGCGCAGCGTCGTTGAGGCCGCTGTGAATGCTTTTGAGCAGGAGCGCAGCGCGAACGCCGCGGACATCACCCGTGTGCAGGAACGGATCAACGAGATCAACGAAGAAATCCGCAGTCTGGAAGAAGCACAGACGCCGCCCGCATCTGATCCCCCGGCGGCAGCGCCGACCGGAACCACCAACACCGAAAGGAGTAATCATTCCATGCCTATCAACAACCCGGAGCGCCGTTGGTTCGGCCTCACCTATCAGGAGCGCGACGCGCTGCTGGCGCAGCCCGCCGTCAAAGAATTCCTGCAGCGCGTCCGCGAGGCGCGCAGTCAGCAGCGCAGCGTAAACGGCGGCGAACTCGGCATCCCTGAAGGTTTTCTGCCGATTCTGCGCGATCTGACCTATCAGGAATCCAAGTTCCTGCGCTATTGCTTCACCACGAGCTTCCGCGGCACCACGCGCCAGAACGTTGCCGGTGTTGCACCGGAGGCCATCTGGACCGAAATGACCGACGCGCTCAACGAGCTCGACATTGACTTCTGGCAGCTGACGATGGATGGCTACATGGTCGGCGGCTATATGGCTGTCCCGAACTCCCTGCTGATGGATGACAGTGATCTGCAGCTTGCATCGACCATCCTTCAGGCACTCGCATCCTCGCTCGCAAAAGCGATCGATAAGTCCATCTGGTTCGGCACCGGCGAAAAGATGCCTGTTGGCATCCTGACCCGTCTGGCCGCAACCGCGAAGCCCGCATGGTGGGGCGCGCAGCAGGGCGATTTTACCGACCTGCATACCAGCCACATTCTGAAACTCGACCTCTCCGCCAAGACTGGCGTCGAGTTCTTCCAGCCGCTGGTCGCGGCGCTGGCTGTGGCCAAGCCGGACTACTCCAACGGTACGGTCGTCTGGGCCATGAATCGCAAGACACATCTCGACCTGATGTCCCGCGCGCTGGCCTACAACTCCGCTGCGGCCATGGTTGCAGGCGTCAACAACACCATGCCGGTCGTCGGCGGTGTGATCGTCGAGTGGGAAGTCATGCCGGACAATGAGATTGCAGGCGGTTTCCTGAGTCTCTATCGCTCGGTCGAGCGCGAGGGCACGCTGATCGAATCCAATACAAATGTGCGGTGGCTTCAGAATCAGACCTGCTATAAGGGCCTGCAGCGCCGCGACGGCAAGCCGGCCATCGGTGAGGCGTTTGTGGTCGTCAACTACGGCAATGTGGCCCCGACCACGACCACGACTTTCGGCAAGGACCTCGCTAACACTGCAATTGGCACTTTGATCGTGACGACGGCAGCCGGCACCGGCGCGTCCGGCGACAGCACCGTGACGGTGGCTGGCAACGGCTCCGGCACGCTGAAGTATCAGGTCGGCGGTCAGGCCGTGCCTGTAGCGAACGGCGAGACCGTCGATAAGAGCTGGACAGATCTGCCCGCAAATAAAACCATCAAGAGCGCCACGACCGGCGCGACCATCACCGTCGTTGAGGTCAACGCGGACGGCAAGGCCGTGGCCGTTGGCTCCGGCAGCGTGACCGCCAAGGCGTAAGAGAGGGGGCTGTGGAATGTCAGCAGACCTGCGTCTGACTTACATGAAGGTTGATCTTGGCATTTTGTCGTGCGCTGATCAACAGGAGCTTTATATGCGCGGTCTGCTGACCACAGCCGAATCCTTTGTCCGCCGGCGCGGCATCACGCTGGCGGACGACAGCGACGAGGATGACATGCTGGTCGGCTCCGTGGCCGCGTGGATGTATCGTGCCCGCGGCAACACCGAGCGGGCGGCACTCCCCCGGAATCTTGACATCATGATCAAGGATCGGCTGTGCCACGAGAAAATGAGGGACGGCGGATGATCTACGACAAGATTTTGACGATCTACACGCTGCTCCCTGGTCGGTCTCCTGCCGTGCGCAAGCTCAAGGCCGTCAGCCAGCACTTTTACTGCGAGCGCACGGTGTACGCCTCCCGGTTTTACGCCGGGAAGCAGGCCGGGCAGAAGCTCGTGCGCATGGTGTCCATGCCGCGCAGCGTATTCGACGCGCCGATCGAGGCTGACCAATACTGCACACTGGAGGACGGCCACGTCTATCGCATTGACCAGGCGCAGCGCGAACAGGACGCCGACGGCCTAGACATCAACACGTTAAGCCTTGCGGAACCGGAGGGGAAATATGAGCTATTCCAAAATTGAAAACGCGCTCAAGACCGTCCTGCCGGATGCGGTCTACAAGGTACAGGCCCCAGAGACAACGGACGATGGTGCGCAGCTGCTCCGCTATCTGGTCTGGACGCCGACCGGCGAGCGCTACGCCTACGCCAGCGGCCGCCCATTCGCCACGATCTATCAGGCCGTTGTGACCGTGGCCACGCAAACCGAAGATGATACGCTCCCCGCCGAAGTCTCAAAGGCTTTGGCGGATGCGCATATCGCGATGCAGATGCCGGAGCACTCCTACGACGTCGAGACAGCCACCTACTACACGGACATTCCCTGTGAGGTGATCTGATGGCACAGATGGAGACCGACGGCATTGAAGAGGCCATCCGGCAGCTGAATAAGGCCGATCTGTTTACCGACGAGAACGTGAAGCGGATGCTGACAGCCGGCTCCGAGGTCATGCTGACCTCTGTAAAATCTGCCTTTGTGGCGTCCGGACATAACAGCCCCGGCCGACAGCGGCGCACCGGTGAGACGCTGCGGCATATCACAAAAGCCCGCGTCGTCCGGAAGGACAAAAACGGCGTCCCGTATATGTTCGTCACGATCCACGGGAAGGACAAACGTGGGCAGCGGTACGGCACAAAGGGTTTCGTGCTGAACTACGGCCGGCGAACCGGCGGCAAGATCCCGGCAGACTATTACTGGTCGACCGCGGTACACAACACCTGGCAGCAGGCCAACGACAAAATGTCCGACGTCGCTGCCGACATTCTGAAAGGAGAATGACATGCCTGAATTTGATCTTCGCGGCATGAAGGTCGCGAAATACAATTACGACAAAACGCAGAAGAAAATCAGTTATGACACGCCGATGTCCATGGGCGACGCAATGACGGCAAACCTCGAACTCAAGTTCGCGGAAGGGCGTCTCTATGCCGAGTCCGCGCTGGCCGAGTACATGAAGAAGGTCACAGGCCTGACGGTCAGTCAGGGCGTGAAGTATATCCCGGACGCGACACAGAAGCTGCTCTTCAAGGCGTATGAGCTGAGCCGTTCGGTTGGCTCCAGCTCCCCCTCGACGGTAAAGAGCATGGCCTACGGCAAGACCTCGACCGGTCAGTACGTCGGCAGCGGATTCTACGCGCCGGATATGATCGACGGCGTAGAGAAGTTCACGGCCATCTTCGTCCACAAGACGCTGTTCGGCCCGCCCAGCAAAACGCTCCAGACCATGGGCGAGCAGATCAACTTCCAGACGCCGACGACCTCCGGCGAAGCGCTGGTCGATGACGCAGGCCACTTGATGGAGTGGAAATCGTTTGACACCGAGGCCGAGGCCATTGCATGGCTCGACGCCTGCTTCACGACGGAACCGACCGTCGTCACGGAGGGAGGATAAACCATGGATCTCCGTTTGAAAACGCTGCCGTTTAAGTATGGCGGCCACACGCTCCAGCTCTGCTGCAATTTCAACGTGCTGGCAGATCTTCAGGCGGCCGGCGAACTGGAGGAAATGCTCGATGAAAAGCGCTCCTTCCGGAATTTCACGCGGCTGCTCGCGGCGCTGGTCAACGAGGCCGCGAACGCTGCCGGGCTGGATCTCTCCGTCACGGATCGCGAGATCGGCCGTGCGGTGAGCTGGAAGGAGTTCCGCCGCATCCAGGGCGATGTGTTCGGCCTGCTGTTCGCAGCGGTCTTGGCTCCGGACGATGACGAGGCGGAGTCGACCGAAGAAGAAACAAAAAACGTGGAGACCAAGGAAGCGGCAGCGACGGCCTGAACTTCGCTTGGTATCTGAATATCTGGATCAATGTCCTGCATAACGACGAGGCCGTTTTCTGGCGGACAATGACGCCGGCGCGGTGCGTAGCGCTTTACCGTGAGTTTTTCAAGCTCATGGGCGCACCGGGCCGGCGTATCGTTTCTGAGTCTCCTGCGGAGACGGAGAAGCCCGCCCGCTTGTCGTTGTCGGCATATCTGATGGGAGGTGGCGGTTGATGGCTGCCCCGAGTATCAACTCAAAAATCAAACTGGACGGCGAGCGGGAATACAAGGCTGCGCTGGCCGAGATCAAGAGCGGCCTGAACGTTCTGAAATCCGAGCTGAATCTCGCGTCCGAGCAGTTTCGGGATAACGCGGACAGCGTCGAAGCGCTGACCAAGAAAAATGACATCCTCGACCGCACGATCCTGACGCAGAAGGAAAAAATCGAGCAGATTGAAAAGGCGCTCCAGTCCTCGGCCTCCGCCTACGGCGAAGCCGATGAGCGCACCAATCGCTGGAAAACGCAGCTCAACAACGCACAGGCCGAATTGGTCAAGATGGAGCGTGCATTAAAGGACAACGAGGACGCGCTCCAAAAGGCCCAGAAAGAGACAGACGGCACGACGACCGCCTTTGGAAAGCTGAAAAAGGCGCTGTCCGACACCAAGGAACAGGGCGGCGGCATCAAGGGGCTGTTTTCCAATCTCAAGGAGGAGTTCTCCGGCAACGACGAGGTCGTCCGCGGCCTTGGCGACGCGCTGACGGATGTGGCCGGGAAGTTCGGCATCCAGCTTCCGGAGGGCGCACAGAAGGCCGTGGAATCTCTCAACGGCATCCATGCAGGTGCGGCTTTGGCTGTGACTGGGCTCGCCCTTGTAGTTGCTGCGGTGGTTAAGGCTGAAAAGGCTCTCATCGACATTTCCAAAGAGGCCGGGGCGGCTGCCGCCGAGATTCTGAAACTGTCCTCTGTCACCGGTCAGTCCGCGGAATCCATCCAAGAATTTGATTATGCCGCCGAGATGATCGGCGTCTCGTCCGACCGCATCCGGGACAGTCTCAAAGAGACCACCAATAAGATGCAGGAGGCGCGGGACGGCAACGAGGCCACGGCGGCAGCCTATGCCAAGCTCGGTGTGTCCATCACGGACGCAAACGGCAACCTGCGCAGCGCGGAGGATGTCTTTTACGACACGATCGACGCGCTCGGCCAGATGGAGAATCGCACGGAGCGGGACGCGCTGGCCATGGATCTCATGTCCGAGTCTGCGCAGGAGCTGAACCCGTTGATTGATGCAGGCAGCGGCGCGCTGAAAAAGTACGCCGACGAGGCGCATGATATGGGCTATGTTCTGGATAACGAGGCCCTTACAGCTCTCAAGGGAGTGGATGATGGTTTCCAGCGACTGCAGAAGACGCAGGATGCGGTCAAGAATCAGATGGCTGCGGAGTTTGCCCCGTATCTGACCAAGGCGCTGGAGGACATCCGGGAGCTAATTCAGAAGGTCGGCAAGGCGCTGGTCGAGTCCGGCGCGGTCGATGCTTTTGGCAGTATCCTCGAATCGTCCGTTGCGCTTCTGGAGCCGCTCGGCTCGCTGATCTCTGCGGTGCTCCCGGCCCTGACCGCGGCCCTGAAGCCGATCGCGCAGACAGTCGCTCTGATCGCAGACACGGCCAACGTTATTGTCGGCCTGTTTACGTTTAACGGCGATAAGATCAGAACTGCACTCGGCCTGAACGCCAGCTCCGGTCAGCTCAGCAATATGCAGCGTGCCAGCGGTGCCTATAACGGCTACCGCTATTCGCAGTCTGCGGGCTGGATCACCGAGGGCACCTACACGGACGCGGAGCTGCGGTCGATGTACAACAGCGAGGTTTCCGCTGGGACGGCGCAAGGGACCTTTGAGGCGTGGAAAAATGCCGGGTCGTGGCGCAGGAACGCCAGCGGCACAGACTGGTTCCCCGGAGGGCGGACGCTGCTGAGCGAGCACGGCGCGGAGACCGCGATCCTGCCGCAGGGCACGCGCATCCTGACCGCGCAGGAAACGCGTCAGACCGGCGGCGATACTTACAACATCACGATCGACGCCCACACGGTGCGGGAGTTTGAGGACATCCTCCGCATCGTGCAGGATCGCCGCAGAGTGGTTCGGATGGGAGGGACTTAAATGGCAACGGCAAACGCTCGATATACCGCAAGCAAATATGCGCTCATTGATTCGCAAACTCCATCAACCCCCATTCAAACGACGCAGAGCGGCAATCAGACATTAACGCCCACAAACGCACTTCTTGTGGGTGGATTCGTTCCAGATACCGAAGCAACCATGCCGTTTGTCACGGGGGGATGGCTATATGTTTCTCTTCCTGCAAAGGATTACCCGTCTTTTACTCACGTTGTAGTTCTCGAACATTCTGTGCCTTTTGATTCTGCCACTTGGGATAACGTGGATATTCTCTCCATGCCGACCGTTTCAGGCATCAACGAGTATACTACGCTGTTACGGTACAGCCTTACCCGGAATCAAATACTGAATCTATTGTCTTACGGTATTGGCATCTATTATCGGAGTTCGAACAACACAAGGGCGGTTCAAGGTTTCACGGCGATGGTCCGCTATGAAACGGCAGAACCGATTATTTCTCCGACTGTCCTGACCCCTGACAACATCTTTGTCGATAACACATCCGAAACGGTGCTGTCTTGGGGAAACGATAGTTCTTATGGTGTCACTCCAACAAAAGCTGATGTGCAGATCAAAACCGCGACGGACGTTGACTATGTCACTGTTGCAACTCTAACCGAAAATGTCCATTCGTACACTGCTCCGGCTGGAAGTTTTTCTAACGGCGAAAACACATGGCGTGTGCGGCTATATAACCTATCAGGCGTCGCCAGCGATTGGAGTAGCCCAGCCAGAATCTACACACTCGGAGCACCGCAGCAACCGGCGCTTGAGGTTACGACAAGGACGCCGCGCCCGGAGATCCGCTGGCAGTCGGATGAACAGCAAGCCTACCAAGTCGAGATTGACGGCGTCTATGCCTCCGGCACGCGCTTCGGAACCGGAAAGATGTGGAAAGCCCCGTTTTATCTGGCCGATGGCAACTACACGGTGCGCGTCCGTGTGCAGAACGAATACGGCTTCTGGTCGCCGTGGGGCACGGCGGCGCTCCCAATCACAAACGTACCGGGCGGCACGATCACGTTGACCGCCGAGGGCGGCATCGAGGCGGCACTCAGCTGGACGCCGGGCAGCTTTGACTACTATCTGGTCTACCGGGACGGCGTGGCCATCGCAAAGGTCACGGAACCGAGCTACACCGATGCAGCCAGCATTGGTGGTGTGCGCTATCAGGTGCGCGGCTGCTACGACAACAGCGACAATTACAGTCTGTCCGAGGCCGTGGAGGTCACGGTCGGCACAGACAAAGTCCGACTCTACGACATGGAGCGCGGCGAGTGGCTGCACTTCCTCTATGATTCTTCGGCACACCGCAGCACGGGTCTGAGCCTGTCCCAGGACATCCAATATGTCCAGCTCTCCGGGCACACCTACCCGGTCGCCGAGCGGAGCGAATTTAAGTCCCGCGCGCTGCGGATCACCTGCGTCTGCGCGGACGACGCGGAGCGGCAGGCTCTGCGGGCGCTGCTCGGCCACCTGACCTGCTGCAAGACGCCGGAGGGCAACATGACCATCGGCTACCCGGCCAGCATTTCGGAGAGCTCCGATGATTTCTTCAGCACCTATTCTTTCACCATCGAGCAGATCGACCGAAAGGAGGAGATCGACCTTGATTCGTGACGTCTCCTACCACGTCAACGTCCTGCGCAACGGAGCCGAGTTTGCCCGGCTCCATTGGCGCAGCGGCGACAATCCCAATATCATGGTCAACAAGGACGCCGAGATCAAAGGCAGCTTCTCCGGGCGGTTCTACGTCCCCGACACGGTCGATCTTCTGTCAGACGAGCTGCAGCCCGTCATGCGGCTGAACGGCGTGGAGACGCCGCTGGGTGTCTTCCAGACGGCCACTCCGAGCCGCGCGACCGACCGCTACAACACGGTCGTCCAGATCGAGGCATACGACCGCTGCTGGCGGCTGCAAAACCAGCGTACGGAGAACATCCTGCACATCGCCGCCGGCACGTCCTACATTACGAAGATCCGCCAGATGCTCACGGAGGCCGGGATCGGGCTGGTCATTGCGGCTCCGTCCACAGCCACGCTCCAGACCGACCGCGAGGATTGGGAGATCGGTACGACCTATCTGGCCATCATCAATCAGCTTCTGGCCGAGATCAATTACAGCGATGTGTGGTTCGACGGCAGCGGCATCGCGCATTTGGAGCCGTATGAACAGCCCAGCGCCGACCGCATCGATCATGCCTATTCCGATACCGACGTCGTCCACGCGCAGCCGATCGGGCCGGATCACAACGACGAGACGGACATTTTCAACGCGCCGAACGTCTTTGTCCGAATCTGCAGCAATCCGGATCTCGATGCCGACATGGTGGCCACGGCGGTCAACGAGTCCCCGACGTCCAGCACGTCCACGTTCAAACGAAAAATGCGCATCGTGGATGTGCAGCGTGTGGACAACATTGCGAGCCAAGATGAGCTTCAGGCCGCCGCAGACCGCGCCCGGAACGAGTCCATGCTGGCCGCGCGAACCATCACATTTCAGACACTCAACGAGCCGGGGCACGGCGTCGGGGACATCATCTCCATCGACGACCCGGAACTGGCCGGGATCTACGAGGAGACCGGCTGGTCGCTGACCATGGCCACCGGCCAGATGATGCAGCACACAGCGAAAAGGACGGTGATTGCATGATGGATCTGTTTGCGGCCACGCTGGAGAGCACGCAGGAAACGCCGCTGCTCTCGCTGGCGACGATCGGCGCAAAGTACACGGACGGCGTCTCGCTGATCTTCCCCGGCCAGACCGAGGCAACTGCGAAGCACTACCGCTGCAATCCGGATGTCACCTTTGCTGCCGGCAACCGCGTCCTGATCGCCCGCGTCAGCGGCAGCTATGTGGTGCTGTGCAAGGTCGGCAAGCCAAAGTAAGGAGGTAGCTATGAGCCTAAAAATCATGCAGGGCGACCAGTACGCCATTGTATTTACTGGGACGCAGGACGGCGCGCCGCTCGACCTATCCAAGATTGAGATGATCGAGTTCATCGTTGGGAAGCTGCGCAAAATCTACCCCGGAGAGGTCACGACGGACACAGACGGAAACTTCCTGTTCCCTCTGACGCAGGAGGAAACCTTTCAGTTCAAAAGCGCTTCTCAGGCCGTCCAGATCCGCGTCAAGTTTACCGGCGCGGAGCCGGTTGTCATCGGCACCAGCATTGAGGGCATCCGCGTGAGCGATTCCATCAGCAAGGTGGTGCTGTAATGATTCACTTTGACATCGGCGGGAAGCCGAGCATTGTATTTGCAATCGATAACGTCAAAATTGTCCACACGGGCGGTGGAGAGCCTTATGAGGGCGAATACACGGTCATCCCAAAGGCCAACGCGCCGACTGTCCTTGAGACCGCCGGAAAGACGCTCAACAAGGACGTGACCGTCACCAAGATTCCGTATTACGAAACATCCAATCCCACTGGGGACACAGTTTATATTGCATCGGAGGTATAAAAATGGGTAAAAGCAAGATCATCTACGGCGGCACTGTCCTGATCGACCTGACTGCCGACACCATCGCGGACGGAAAAGTCCTTCTCGGCTACAAATTCCACGGCCCGGACGGCGAGATCCACACAGGCTCCTGCACGTTCGATCTCGACACCTCGGGCGCAACGGTCAAGGCGTCGGAAATCCTCATCGGCAAGACGGCAGGCGCGCGCGGCACAATGATCACGGGCGAAATGCCAAACAACGGCGCAGTCGCCGCGAAGATCAGCACGATCAATGGCGAGTATATCGTCCCGCTGGGCTATCACGACGGCTCCGGCAAGTGCGTCATCGACCCCGACGAGGCTGCGAAGATCATTGCGGCCAACATCAAAAAGGGCGTGACCATCCTCGGCGTCGAGGGCACCTACGGCGGCGAGGCCATCACCGTCCAGACTAAGACGGTCGATCCGCTGACCACGTCGCAGACCGTCATCCCGGATGAGGGCTATGATTATCTGTCTCAGGTGGTCGTCAACGCCATCTATTATAACGAGGCGGACAATTCCGCTGGCGGTAAGACCGTTACCATTGGCAAGGCCGCGGAGGTTTGATATGGGCGTCAGTAAAGTCGATTTCGCGGGGAACACGCTGGTCGACCTGACGGGAGACAGCGTTACCCCGGAAGCCCTGTTGGAAGGTGCAACGGCGCACAATGCCGCTGGGGATCAGATTAATGGAGCCGTGGCCGTGGCTCCAGCCTCCAACACCACCCCGAAGGCGCCGGGGACGGCTTCGGCTGGTTCGGAGAGTGCCTATGCTCGGGGTGACCATGTACACCCGAAGCAGGCGGTGACCAAGTCGGACGTGGGCCTCGGGAATGTGGACAACGTATCGATCAACACCCGGCTGAACCGCACGACGAATGTCAATGCGTCGGACGCGAACTACACGACGTATATGGCGCGGGGCATTGCCCTGAGTGCCACAGAGCAGACGCCCTCGGTCAACGGTGCGATCTGCCTTGTGTATGGTTAAGGCGGTGAGGGCATGAGTTTACCGAGCGGATATAAACGGCGCGAATATATCCAGTCGAGCGGAACGCAGTACATTGACACTGGATTCAAGCCAAACAATAACACCAAAGTTGTCATAGATTTTGAGTTAACAGAGAATACGGGTAAACATCAGATAATATTTGGTGCTCGCTCCTCGTCCAGTTCCGGACAATATGTTCTTGGATTTACTGGGCATCGAAGCCCGGCAGTGTGGCGCTCTGATTTTGGCAGCAATCAGGTTACATTTTCTAGCAATTTAACTTGGAGCGGAAACCACAACGCAACCAAGAATGGTAATATTTGTACGTTGGACGCTGAGTCTGTGACAAACACGGCATCCACATTCGAATCTACTGTTAATTTACTTATATGCGCTGGCAATACTGGTGGTAGCGTTGACAACTATACAAAGGCCAAGGTTTATTCTTGTAAAATATATGACAATGGGACGTTGGCACGCGACTTTATCCCGTGCAAGAACGCATCCGGCTTTGTGGGATTGTGGGACGATGTCAACAGCGTGTTTTACCAAAACGCCGGTTCTGGGACGTTCACGGCAGGGCCTGAGATTGCGGGCACACATAAAGTGCTCATCGACGGCACATTGTATGATGTAAAAGGTGGGCGGCTATTGATTGGTGGAACGGGCTATTCATTGAAGAAGGGACGGACGCTCGTCAGCGGGACAGGGTATGACATTTCACTTTTGAGCGGAATACCGATTTCGGAGCTTCCGGTCGAGAACACTGTGAAAATTGCAGTGAATGGGACACTTCGGGATTTCCTGATTGTGCATCAAGGATTGCCGAGTTCTCTCTACGATGATTCGTGCAATGGTACTTGGCTGTTGATGAAGGACGTCTATGAGACGCGCCAGTGGAACAGCTCGAATGTCAACGACTACGCAAACAGCACCATCCATTCGTACCTCAACAGCTACTTCCTTGCGATGTTCGACTCGAACATCCAAAACGCAATCAAGCAGGTCAAGATTCCGTATGTCAACGGCACTGGCGGTTCTGCGGTTGCGTCTGGTGCGAACGGCCTGTCCGCGAAGATCTTCCTACTGTCTGGCTACGAAGTAGGCTGGACGACCAGCGACAACGAACACTTCCCGGTGGACGGAGCAAAGCTGGACTACTTCGCCGCAGGCTTTGGTGGCAACTCTAAGCGTATTGCGTACCTGGGAGGCTCGGCCATCTATTGGTGGCTCCGCTCGCCAACCAACAACTTCACCAATTATGTGTTGTACGTCACCCTCTCTGGCGATAACAGCACCCTCGACCCATCCATCAACTGTGGCATCCGTCCGGTATTCATTCTTCCGTCTGATACGCTGGTTTCTGACGACGGAACGATCATAGCGTAATAAATTGAAGGAGATGAACAAATGAGTACATCCGTTATTATTCATGAAGTGGAATACCCTGCTGAGATCAGTGGGGTATTGCAGAATCCAAAATGGGACAGGCGTGATACGAAGTCTATCACGCTGGAAATGACGCACGATCAGGCTGTGGGGCTGTTTGTAGACGGCCTCGCGTGGAGTATCAAGCAGGTCAACACCTATCCGGTTTTTGATGACAAGGGCCAACCTACGGGCGAAACGACAACCGAGACGCAGACCTTTGACAACTCGGATTATTCGGTTGCCGGGAGTATCACGGACAACCGGGATGGAACCGTGACCGTCATGATGGGAAGGCCGACAGAGACGGAAACGCTACGAGCGGAGAAGGCCGACGCGGAACTGGCGGCGAAAATTTTACTTGGGGAGGCGGAATGATGAGCTACACAGAGAGGGCGCGGGCGCTGCGGCCCTATATCGTCAAGGCTTCAGCCAGCCTGACGGATGCGGACGCCGTGAAGGCAAAGGAGCTGTATGACCGCTGGGCGGCAGGAATGTCCGTGGAGGTCAACGACCGGCTGGTCTATGCAGACAGGCTCTATCGCGTGACACAGGCCCACACGACACAGGAGGGCTGGGAGCCGGACAAAGTCCCGGCGCTGTTTACCGTCATCGACGAGACCCACGCGGGCACGCAGGACGATCCTATCCCCGCCGCAAAGGGCATGGAGTACACCTACGGACTTTACTACACAGACCCGGAGGACGGCAAGCTCTACCGCTGCGAACGGACGGGCGAGCAGCCGGGCGGCAAGGTGACGCTTCAGTTCCTGCCTCATGAGCTGGTGGGGCTGTATTTTACCGAAGTATAAAGGAGAAAAGAGATGGACGACGATGGAATTCAGGCAAAGATCGTGGAGATCGACCAGCGATCCAAGAGCAACACGCACCGCATCAATGATTTAGAGGAGGACAACCGGGCGCTGCATCAGCTGGCGACCTCGGTAGAGGTGCTGGCGACGAAGCAGGAGACGATTGAAGCCAATGTCAGCGAGATCAAGGACGACGTGAAGAGCCTCAAGGCCATTCCGGGCGGGAAATGGGAGGCACTGGTAAAGGCGGCCGTGACGGCCATTGTGGGGGCGCTGATCGGATTCGCGCTGGCTCATGCGGGGATCGTGTGATGGAGACTTCGAAGAAGCTGCTGATTGGCAGCGCGGCAGCAAGCATCGTTTGCATTATCCTGAATGTGCTCGGCGTGCTGAGCGTGGAGGTCACGTTGGCAGTCATCGGATTTGCGACGGCGATTGGGATGTTTTACCTCTGGAAGGCCAAGAACGAGAACAGAAGTAAATACGCAATCAAGTACGTTAAGAGCCTGCCGGAAACATATACGGCAGAGGAAAAGGCACGTTTTTTGGAGATCGTGCTGAAAGACTGAAAGGAGTTACTTATGAAAAAACTGTTTATCTCTCAGCCCATGAAGGGCAAGAGCAAAGAAGAAATACTTGCAGATCGCAAAGATGCACTCCGGTGCGCGAGGGAGATTGTCGGGGATGAGATAGAAGTTATTGATACATATTTCGAGACGCACCCGGACGTGCAGAACACGGCGCTCTGGTGTCTCGGTCGGTCTTTGGAGCTGCTGGCGACGGCTGACGTTGCGTATTTCGCATCCGGTTGGAAGAACGCCCGCGGCTGCAAGATTGAGCATATCTGCGCGGAGCAGTACGGTATCAACATCGTAGAAGCGTGAAAGGAGTACATAACATGGAAAAGATCATGAAACGGCTGTCGAATCTGCTGAGCGTGAAGTCGCTGGTGACGCTGCTGCTGACGGTGGTGTTTACGGTGCTGGCGCTGCGGGGTGATATCACTGGGAAAGACTTCTTGACGATCTTCCTGATGGTAATCACGTTCTATTTCGGCACGCAGTCGCAGAAGGCACAGGACGCGATGGATGCGAAGGGTGATAGTGATGGTACCGACTAAAAAGATGCTGGCCCATCGGGCCAACTACGGCACGAAACGCGGCGGGGACATTGAGTGGATTGTCATGCACTACACGGCCAACGACGGTGATTCCGACACCAGCAACGGCAAGTACTTCCAGCAGCCGCTCAATCCTGTGGCAAGCGCGCACTTTTTTGTAGACGATGATTCTATCACGATCTCCGTGCCGGAGGACTATGTAGCCTTCCACTGCGGCGCGTATCACTACACACACCCATTCTGCCGGAACTACAACTCTATTGGCATTGAGATGTGCGACGCGAAGCGGGATGGACGCGTAATGGCAACGGCCAAGACGATTGACAATGCGGCCGATCTGGCCGCGATGCTCTGCGAGAAGTATAACATCCCGGTCGATCATATCATCCGGCACTACGACGTGACCGGGAAGCTCTGCCCGAAGTACTGGGTGGACGATCCGCAGGGCATTGTCAGATTCAGGAACATGGTAAAGGAGAGAATCGAAATGGTGAGCAAATGCAAGATGATCATTGACGGAAAAGAGATCGAGGTCGAACGCATTTTGAAGGACGGCACGAATTACATCAAAATTCGGGACATCGCAAAGGCGCTGGATCTTGAAGTGTCGAACAAGGGCAATGTCCCGATCCTGAATCACAAAGGAGGCTAAACGATGCGGCGCGGCTGGCCAGACTTGCCGCGCAGCGAGTGGGAGCGTTTGATCTCTGAATGGATTCTAAAGGATTCGTACCGCGACATCATGCGGCGATACCTCTGCGACGGATGGACGCAGGAGAAGATCGCAGAGCGCGCGGGGCTTTCCCTCAACGGTACAAAAAACATCATCAAGCGGTGCACGGACGCACTTTCCGCGCACATGTAAACAGGCAGACACGGCATGCGCTGTGTCTGCCTCTTTTTTGTGCCTTTTTTGGCCTTTTTCTGGCCCGGACGTTGGCTGTTTCGTGACGGACTTTTCCATCATACTGAACGTAGGAGCTGGCCAGCTTACTACATTTTTTTGGAGGGAAACTCTATGGAATACGCAAGCAACGGCAAGGGGAATCTCGGTGTGACGCTCGGCGCGATCGGCACGGGCCTCGGCGTGTTTGGCGGCGGGCTGAGCAACCTGTTCGGCGGCTGGGGCGCGAATCCGGCTGCGGCGGCGATGGCCGCAAGCGGCAGCGACAATCATCTCGTCAGCCGCTATGAGGCGTCTCAGGCGGCACGGATCGCAGAGCTGGAAACGGAAGTAAAGCTCCGCGATGCGAACACGTACACGGATCAGAAGATGCTCGAAATGTACAAGTACACGGATGGGCGACTTCGCAGCATCGAAGAGCAGCTGTGCCAGCAGCGTGTCGTCAACGCGCAGACCGTGGCGAACCTGTCCTGTATGCAGAACGAGCTGGCTACGCTGTCGGGCCTGACCAAGACGGTGATCCCCATCAACAACGTCTGCCCGGAACCGATGCAGCGTTATAACAGCTGGACGGCTCCGACCACGACCACCACGACGACTTAAGCAAAAAGGGGCGGCAATAGCCGCCCCAATCTTAACACGGAGGTATCCTTATGGTAACGATCGATCAGGCTATGCGAGGCGCGGCAAAATTCGCCGACAATGAGATCATTCCCCATCTGCCGCTGGGCAAGGGCATTGGAGCCGGGATCGCGCTTGCGCTTATCATGGATGGCGGCAAGGCGCAGCTGCTCAAGCTGCGTGAAAATCCGGCGGTGCAGATGATGGGCGTGATGGACGAGGCCGGGAACATCGATCTTGAACGGCTCTATAATGCGGCAAGGCCGCGCTTTGACGGGCAGAAGCTGCCGGTCACGGTGCCGATCATTGGCGAGCTGCGCTTTGACGTGGGCGATCTCGATAAGCTTTACAGATACATACAGGAGGCGTGATATGGGAAAAGAATATTACATTGAGCAGCTGAAAGAGCAGCTGCATGAGATCATGGAGCACCCAGCGACGCTTGGACGCGCGGAAGAAGTCACGGTGTATGCGGATGCCATTTGTGCGCTGCACAAGATGGGGAGCCGCGAGGACGGAGAGGACACAGAATTCACCCGCGAGGATGCTGAAAAGTGGGTATCGCACATGGAGAACGAGGACGGCACGACCGGCCCGCACTGGTCGATGAGCCAGACGGACGCCGTGGCCAACATCACAGGTGTTCATGCGAAGTCCTACGTCTGGTGGGCGGCAATGAACATGATGTACTCGGACTACTACGGTGTAGCTGCAAAGTATGGCCTAGACCGACCGGAGTTCTATGCAGATCTGGCAAAAGCGTTTCTCATGGACAAGGACGCCGGAGGCCCGGAGGCGAAGATGGCCGGGTATTATCATGGGATTGTGCTCCGTAACAGCTAACTCCTATTGCACATCTATTGCAGATACAACAAAATTTCTATTGTAAAATCAACACATCCTGAATGAATGGGGTTCAAGAGGCCGCTAGTTCGAATCTAGTCACTCGGACCA
>CEAB01027673.1_pt1 | contig 24337 bp, 19 predicted proteins | sample 557651 | NCBI WGS metagenome assembly CEAB01 (sample SAMEA3182046, study PRJEB8094) | gut metagenome | biome: human; feature: gut; material: Stool; isolation source: human stools | place: Canada | collected 2011-11-15
ATTGGCGGCTGCTGGCGTGTCCCATAGCTTTTCGTGATGACAAGGCTGTCCGTTTCAGGCTGTTTTTGGGGTGGATTTTCCATATTCCTGCCTTCTGACTTTTCCTTGACTTCCGCCTTTTCTTTATCTTTCATTTCTATTTTTGCAGTCGGCATGTCCCTCTTTTTAGCTTCGCGCACTACCGGAATCTCTTTCTTTTCCATTTTCCCTTTCGTGCGTTTGCGTCCTTTCTTCTGCACTTCTTTCACCGGGTCGAACCATCCGGCAACGTTCCGCAGGGCTTGTGCCACGCGGCGGCGTGCCTTCCCGAAGCAAATCTCGCCAAGCTGCCCTCTAAAAAGGAACTTGTCCATGAACAGATAGGCGAACAGCAGCCAGAACAGGATGATTCCGGCTTCATAGTAAACTGATTGTATATCCATGACCTAAAATATTTTATTGTAACTCTTTTGAAGGTGAGCCTTCACCTCTTCCGAATGTCTCTCGAAATGTTCCTTCAACACATTATCTATATAGTTACCTACGGTCAACTGCCGTTTTCCCGCAATCCCGACAATAACCGATATTTTCTGGTGCAGTTCTTTGTCAATATACACTCCCTGCCTGCCTTCGCATTTATAGGGGGTAAGAAATCTGCGGATGAAATCGGCCAGTGCCGTGCGTATCGTTTTCGGTGAAGGCTTTTCCATGACCGTTCCGGTATGGCGGGTATTGTCCGCTTCGGGAATATCCCCCATAGTCTCATTCACACAGCTGTCCGTATTCTTCTTTTCGCCGGGTACCCCGTTTCTTCCATTGCCCGTATCCATTGTGGCAGACGGAGATTCGGCAGATTCCGGAGGGACACCTGCCATCAGGCTGCGCAGATACGCTTCATCCACCGGATTTTGTCCGCTTGCTTTCTTTGCCATGGCTATTCGGTTTTAAGTATAGACATGATTTCATCCATGAACGTATTGAAGCCGCACTCTTTGGTGAATGCCGCATCAGGAGCGAACAGTGTACTTCGGTAAACGGGGCCGCCCGTAGCGGACAAGTCTTTGGAGAAGTTGCTGCGCATGGGAATACGTGTTTGAAGGCAGTCCAGTCCTAACAAGGAGAATCCTTGCTGATAGATGTCATACAAGGCCGTGCGTTCCCTTCGGTCCACCATGTTCCAGAACAGCCACAGCCTCTTCAGGGAAGAAATGCCGGTCTTTATCAGGCGGTCATTGATGGTGGTTGCAAAGTTCAGCGTGCTTTCCAATACAAGACGGTCTGCCTTGATCGGCACGAACAGATAATCGAGCGCACTGATAATCGCGATTACCCCGTCGCTGCCCATTGTACCGGGAAGGTCGAACAGTACGATGTCATAAGGTATAGCCACTTTTTCCTCAAACGCCCTTCAGTCCGCTATGCCGCTGGCCGGCGTACTGCCGATGACCGGATAAGCCTTTTTCTTTAACCGTCCGGCCTGTTCCACCAAAAGGTTCTGATAGGCGGGTGTGGCCTTCACCACTTCCATGTCCCTTTTTTTCTGTTTGAGGATTGAGTGCTGGGGATAGTCACAATCCACCACGGCCACGTTCAACCCTTTCACATAATGCAGTCATGATGCCGCATAAATGGTAAATGTTGATTTACCCACGCCACCTTTCTGGGTAGCGAACGAAACGAATAATGTTTTCTTTCTCTTTTCCATTGTTACAAATTTAAGTAAGTGAATAATCGGATTTATTGATTTCCGGACGGATAGCCGCTTATCCATGCGGCTGTCTGTCCGGTTACTTGTTTCATTGTCTGCTTATCCGGCCAGTTACATAGCTGCTTATACAGTTATCTACATAGCTGTTTAGCTATCCGGCTATCTGCGCATGTAGCTGTTTAATGATGTAGCTATAAAGCTATTCATCTATGCAGCTATCTGTCTATTCATCTGAATAGCTATATAGCTAAGTACATATTCAGGCACTTATATATTCGGAGATTTGTTTATCCATCTATACATTTATATATATGTATGGTTGTGCATCTGAATAGATACCGGTCTGAATATCTGTTTATTCGTTCAGACAGCTATCCATATAGTTACCCGGATAGTTATTCAGATTGTTGTCCGAATACCAGACTGTTTATCTGTTCAAACAGATAATCGAATAGCTATCCGGCTGCAAATAAACTTCAAAAAGAGCATCAGTGAAGTATCCCTAATTTCAAAGTCATTTATTGGCGGCTGTTGGCGGGAACCGCCATAATGCACGGATAGAAAAAACTCTCTACCTTTGTCGCCGGGAGAGCGCAGCCCGTTCTCGGCAGAGAACGTAAAACAATCCTTCAGACCTATAATCCGGCCCGGCCGGATTTTAATATGCGTCAGCATATAGCGAGGTGTACTTTCAGCGGTTGAAAATATTTCTACCCGCTGAAAGTCTCGCCCGAAAGGTCTTTCGGGGGCAAAGGTTCTCCCAAGTCGAACCTTTTAAAATTTTCATGTGATGAAAGATGAAACAAGAATCCGTAACGCCGCAGGGCGCAAGGTGCTGGCCGACCCGCGCACGCACCGCTATTACCTCTGTCTCAATGACGGGGAAAACGAAAAGTTTATCTCCATGTTCGAACAATCCGGCATGAAGAACAAGGCAGAATTTATCTTTGCCCGCATCTTCGGTTGAGAATTTAAAGTGGTGAAGATTGACAAGGAAGCGCAGGAATATTACTCCCAATTGACCGCTTTCTATCAGCAGTTCCGAAGAATAGGTAACAACTACAACCAGTGTGTAAAGACCATCCATACCATTTACGGGGAAAAGAAATCACTTGCTTTCCTTTATAAACTGGCGGAAGAAACCCGCAAGCTGGAGGAACTTTGCAAACAGATTATAGAGCTTACCAGGAGGTACGAAAGGGAATATCTAACTAAAAAAGAATAATGTCATGGTGCCGAAAATTACATCAGGAAGTTCATTCTATGGAGTGATTGCCTACAATAAGATAAAGGTGGACGACGGTACGGCAAAGGTCTTGTGACACCCAAAAATTGCGGCGGATACTTCCGGTAATGTGCCGATTGAAAACTGTATGCAGGCTTTTGAACCTTACATTGCACTCAACTCTCATGTAAGGAAACCGGTTATCCATATCTCCTTGAATCCTTCCCCGAAAGACATTCTTTCCGAAGAACAGATGACCCTTTTGGCACAGGAGTTCATGGAAAAGTTCGGTTACGGGAACCAGCCCTATATCGTCTGGCTGCATGAGGATATAGGCCGCAAGCACCTGCACGTGCGCCCATAAGGGCATATAATAAATGTATTGGTAGCGCAATACCTGACACGAGTTTACAAGTCTGTCATCAACCGGCTTATCCGAAGGGGAAACCCAAAGGGGAGTATAGCATACCGGCAAATCCATAAGTCAACCAATCGTCATGTTGCGACTGAATGGGAAGATGAAATGATAAGTATGAGGATAAAATCCGTATTGATTAAACGATAGCCTGAGCGGACAAATGCGGGTCTATGACGAAAGACGATTAATGGCGTCATATTGTGATACTCCGTTATCATGTGCATGTAGCGGAAGCGTAAACTGATCACAACGCAATTGCGGTAAGCAATAAAAGGTGGATGTCGTATCCGACAACTTATCGAGCTATAGTTATTATATGTCTAAATGGGGATTGCCTAACCCAAAATGCCAGTTGTAAGGCTATAAGGTTTCAGACCTTTGAATATTTGGCATGGCAACGGAGTCTCCGTAGTAGTCCGAGCAAGGGAAAGCCTTGTACATGGCAAAGGGAGACAGCTAATATTTTTAATACAATTAACGGAAAATGTGTGAGACATTATGAGAGATCCAGAAAGAGTATTAAACAGTCTGGCGAAGCAAAGTAAAATCTCAATGTACAGATTTGAAAGGCTATATCGGATTCTGTTCAATAAGGAAATATATTATGTTGCTTACCAAAAGCTATATGCAAAGGAAGGTAACATGACTCCCGGAGTTGATGGAAAAACCATTGACGACATGAGTATATTCCGTATTGAACAATTGATTGAATTGCTCAAAAGTGAGCAGTATCAGCCTGTATCATCAAAAAGAATTTATATTCCGAAGAAAAACGGATCTAAACGACCTTTGGGAATACCTTCTTTTGATGATAAACTGGTGCAAGAGGTTATCCGTATGATTTTGGAAGCGATCTATGAAGACAATTTTGAGAGTTGTTCTCATGGATTTAGACCAAACAGAGGATGCCATACGGCACTATCCCGTATCAAGGATACTTTTACAGGTTCCAAATGGTTTGTTGAAGGAGACATTAAAGGATTCTTTGATAATATCGATCATGATATTTTGATAAGAATACTTGAAGAAAGAATTTCTGACAACAGGTTCATTAGGCTAATCAGAAAGTTCCTGAATGCTGGATACATGGAGGAATGGACATTTCATAGGACATACAGTGGAACACCACAAGGTGGAATTATTAGTCCAATACTGGCTAATATCTATCTTGATAAGTTCGACAAATATATGAATGAATATATCCATAACTTTAATGAAGGCAAAAAACGCAAACCCGATACAGTTTATGCAAAATATGCATTGAGAAAAATCAGAGCCGAGCGAAAACTTAAAATTGAAACAGATAAAAAGAAACGTGAGTTCTACCTGAATCGCATTAATGAATGTTGTAAAGCCCGTAACAACTATCCAAGTTTGGATGAGATGGACAGTAGCTACAGAAGATTGAAATACATCCGATATGCAGATGACTTTTTGATTGGAATAATCGGAAGTAAAGCAGATTGTGTTAAAGTCAAGAAAGACATCAAAGATTTTCTTGGAGAAAAACTCAATCTTGAATTATCTGACGAAAAAACATTGATAACCAATACAAAGAAGAACGCAAAATTCCTCGGATATGAAATCGGAATCTACAAAACAGATCAAACAAAACGGATTGGTAAAGGAACTGCTCAAAGATACTACAGGTCAAAAGTCTTTTTAAAAGTATCTATGGATACAATGAAAAAGAAACTCTTCGAGTATGATGCTATCAAACTGACCTATCATAATGGGAAAGAGAGATGGCATCCCAAGGCAAGGCCTTGCATGAAGAATAATGACGACTTGGAAATACTTTGCCAGTACAATGGGGAGATACGAGGCTTTTACAACTATTATTCATTGGCGAATAACAGTTATACTATTGATTCTTTTTATAATATCATGGAATACAGTATGTACAAAACCTATGCTTGCAAATATAAATCATCAGTTCGCAAGGTTCTTCGAAAATACAGTAAAAACGGAGAGTTTGGAGTTGACTATATCAAAAAGAATGGGGAAACAGTACGGTGCGAGTTTTATCATGACGGTTTTAAGCGCAAGCCTTTAAGTAGAATTAAATTCAATGATGATCAACCGCTTATTAAAATCACAAGAACGAGCCTAATCGATAGGATAAAAGCCAATAAATGTGAGATATACGGAGCAGAATCGGTATTATCGATGCATCATGTGAAAAAGCTCAAAGATCTGCAAGGAAAAAGGATCTGGGAAAAACACATGATTGCCCGCAGACGAAAAACCATTGCGGTATGCCACGATTGCCATTGGAAAATTCATACAGGGAAGTTAGACTGATAATATTAGTGGAGAGCCGGATACGTCGAAAGGTGTAAGTCCGGTTCGGGGGCGAGTACTTGGAAACCTAACATAGCAATATGTAAAGGCGCTGGGTGCTTAGCCTACATCGTTTCGGTACGCATCAATGAGAAGGGAGAAAAGATAGACCATAACAGGGAAGCTGTTCGGGCACAGAACATCTGCCGTGAAATGGAAGTGAAGTACGGGCTTCATCCCGCACTCGGAGAACATGGTGAGCGGGAATTGGTAAATTTGGAAAAGGTTGACTATCCGAAAGGCGACGTGAAAGCGCAGGTGAAGCATACCGCCCGTACCTTGCTGGAATGTTACAACTTTCATTCGCTGGCAGAATACAATACCCTGTTGGAACTTTACAACGTAACCGTTTATGAAGTGAGGGGAAGCGTAGACGGCAGAGAATATCACGGCATTATGTACGGAGCGTTAGACGATAACGGTCAGCAAGTCGGTACACCTTTTAAATCGAGTAAGTTCGGCAAGGCATTCGGTTACGAAGCACTGCAAAAGAAGTTTGCCGCATCCGCTGAAAAAATAAAAAGAGACAATCTCGCTGAAAGGACACGGAAGGAAGTCATCAACGCCATGCAGGGTATAAGCACGAAAGAGGATTTTGCCCGCAGGTTGAAAGAGGCGGATATAGAGGTTGTTTACCGCATCAATTCAGAAGGACGCTTGTATGGTATCACCTTTGTAGACCATACCTATCGGACTGTTTTCAACGGTTCACGTCTGGGCAAGAGTTTTTCTGCCAATGTGTTCAATGAACTGTTCAACAATCCGGATGCAGACCGTGAAAGGCTGATACCGTTACCGGAACAGGAAGCACCACAACAGGAAAGAGAAACAGGACAGGAAGAAAAGGGAGACAGAAAGGAACAAGGGTGGCAAAAGACGCAGCAGTACAGACAGCAAGCAGAAACTTCCGACAGCCTGATTGACATGTCCGCACTCGGAGCCATTGATATTTTCTCCGTGCTTATGGAAGAAGACCATACGCATGAATACATCGATCCGGCATTCCGCTTCGGGCGCAAGAAAAAGAAGAAAAAGCGGAGACGCAGGTTATAATATAATAATGTATAGAACAGAAGTCTAATTTAAAATTTACGATTATGCAAAATGAAGATGATTTAAGGGGGCTGGCTAAAGTAACCGACTTTATGCGGGCCATCAGTTTTTTGTTTATGGCGATACATATCTATTGGTTTTGTTACGGCTGGCTTTACGAAATGGGCTGAACACTCGGTATAGTGGACAGGATACTTTCCAATTTCCAGCGCACTACGGGATTATTCTCATCCTTGCTTTATACTAAACTGTTTTGTGTTCTTTTCCTCGGTCTGTCCTGTATGGGTAACAAGGGAGTGAAGAAATATGAAATCACATGGAGGCAGATAATCATTGCAGCGATAGCGGGGACAATACTCTTTTTCTTTAATTGGTGGTTGCTCTCCCTCAATGCTTCATCGGGTGTTTGTGCGGTACTTTATACCACGACTTTAATCAGCGGTTTCTTTTCCCTCTTGGCATCCGGTTTATGGATAAGCCGTCTGTTGAAAAACAACTTGTTGGAGGACGTTTTCAATACAGAAAATGAATCCTTCATGCAGGAGACAAAACTCATGGAAAACGAATACTCTATCAACCTGCCGACCAAGTTTTGGTATAGAGGCAAGGAATGGAAAGGTTGGATAAATGTGGTGAATCCTTTTCGGGCCAGCATGATTTTAGGTACACCGGGCAGCGGTAAGTCCTATGCAGTGGTAAATAATTACATAAAGCAGGCAATCGAGAAGTCCTATGCCGTTTACATATATGATTTTAAATTTGACGACTTATCGGTTATCGCTTATAACCATCTGATTAAGTACAGGCACCGCTACAAGATACCGCCCAAATTCTATGTGATAAACTTCGATAATCCGCGTAAAAGCCATCGTTGTAATCCGTTGGCACCCGAACTGATGACAGATATTTCGGACGCTTATGAATCCAGTTATACTATCATGCTGAATCTGAATAAAAGTTGGGTGCAAAAGCAGGGGGACTTCTTTGTGGAATCTCCTATTGTGCTTTTCACGGCCATAATTTGGTTCTTGAAAATCTATGAAGGCGGCAAGTTTTGTACGTTTCCCCATGCAATAGAATTGCTTAATAAAAGGTATGAAGATGTCTTTACAGTTCTGACAAGTTACCCCGATTTGGAAAACTATCTAAGTCCGTTTATTGACGCATGGAAAGGGGGAGCGAGCGAACAACTCCAGGGCCAGATCGCAAGTGCTAAAATCCCACTGTCCAGACTGATAAGTCCGCAACTCTATTGGGTGATGTCCGGAAGTGATTTTACGCTCGATATTAATAATCCGAAAGAACCAAAAATTCTTTGTGTCGGCAATAATCCCGACAGAATTTCTATTTATGGAGCAGCGTTGGGACTTTATAACTCCCGTATTGTAAAGCTGATAAACAAGAAGAAACAACTCAAAAGTTGTGTGATTATTGACGAGTTACCGACCATTTTCTTCAAAGGTCTGGATAATCTGATTGCCACGGCACGAAGCAACAAGGTGGCGGTTGTATTAGGCTATTACCTTTATAATACTATATAAGCACTTTAATATTAGACTGTTACTATGGATATAAAAATTTATTAGTAACAAATAAGTAACAAAAATCTATTGTTGTAAAAAAGTTTGTGGCTAAAGAAAAAAAGTGCTTAATTATAAAGCACCAACTATTCTGTGAATTGAGTGATTGTTTTTTTTAGGGTGGTATTTGTGATAAAAATAGCATGATTCATCTTATAGGTCCATATTTATTATTATCTTTGCGTATAACGCAAAGAAATTGAGAGAACAATGGCCGATATTAATAGATTAAAAGTTGTTTTAGTAGAGAAGAAGAGAACTAGTAAGTGGTTGGCTTCGGAGTTAAAGAAAGATCCTGCAACCGTATCTAAATGGTGTACGAATACTTCACAGCCAGATTTACAGACTCTGACTAGGATTGCTTTTTTGTTAGGTGTTGAAGTCCGAGATTTGATTAATAAGAACGAGGATATCTATGAGAGCTCCGAAACAATTCAATAATATAACAGAACGTGTTATAGATGATTTGAAACAGGTATTGTCATCGGGCAATAGTCAAATCTCTATAGCGGCAGCCAGCTTTTCCATCTATGCTTATGAAGCCTTGAAGGAAGAACTGGAAAAGGTGGACTGTGTAAACTTTATTTTTACTTCACCGACATTCTATACGGATAAGTCCGAAAAGCAAAAAAGAGAATTCTATATTCCTAAATTAAATCGGGAAAGGAGTCTTTTCGGATCTGATTTTGAAATAAGGCTTCGAAACCAGCTTACTCAACGAGCCATAGCACGGGAATGTGCAGACTGGATTCGCAGAAAAGCACGATTCAAGACCAACATCACTCACGGCTCCATGAATACCTTCCTCAACATAAGGGAAGGTGAAGAAACCTATACTTATATGCCTTTTAACGAGTTTACCACTACCGAACTCGGGCTTGATAGAGGAAACAACATCTGCCCGATGGTGGTAGGTATGCCCGGTCATAGTTCTACAGATATGTTTCTGAAGAATTTTGCCGAGCTCTGGAAGGACAAAGAGAAGTTTCAGGATGTGACAGATAATGTTATAGAAAATATCGAAACCGTTTATAAGGAGAATGCCCCGGCTTTTATCTATTTTATTACGTTATACAATATCTTCAATGAGTTTTTAGAAGACATCAGTGAGGATGTATTGCCTAATGAAGCTACGGGATTCAAAAGTAGTGTTATATGGAATAAACTGTATAATTTTCAGCGTGATGCATCATTGGCAATCATAAACAAACTGGAAAAGTACAACGGGTGTATTCTTGCTGATAGTGTGGGATTGGGAAAAACATTTACGGCTCTTTCGGTTATCAAGTATTACGAAAACCGAAACAGAAATGTATTGGTTCTTTGTCCCAAAAAGTTGAACGACAACTGGCAGACATTCCGTTCCAACTATAAGAACAATCCGGTATTGGCAGACCGTTTGCGTTATGACATTCTGTTTCATTCTGACCTGTCAAGGGATAAAGGTTTGAGTAACGGACTTGATTTGGAACGGGTGAACTGGGGGAATTATGATTTGATTGTAATAGATGAAAGCCATAATTTCCGCAATGGCGGCCGGTTTGATAATGAGGATGAAGATGATGATTTCAAGGAAAACCGTTATGCCCGGCTGATGAATAAAGTCATACGCAGTGGTGTCAAGACAAAAGTGCTTATGCTTTCCGCTACACCGGTAAACAACCGTTTCAGTGATTTGAAAAATCAATTGCAACTTGCGTATGAAGGAAAGTCCGAGAATATAAACGATTTGCTCGATACCGGAAAGAGTATAGATAGTATTTTCAGAGATGCGCAGACTGTTTATTCTAAATGGGCTAAATTGCCTCCGGAAAAGAGAACAACAGAGAAGCTGGTAGATTCATTAAGTTATGATTTCTTCCAGTTGCTTGATGCAGTTACCATAGCCAGAAGCCGAAGCCATATCATCAAGTATTACAATACGAATGATGTGGGCAAATTTCCTGAACGTTTGTCACCTGTATCACGCAGACCTCAGCTTACAGATTTGAACGATGCTATTACTTTCGCGGATATAGCAGAAATGCTTAACAGATTGAATCTTTCCATATATACACCTTCTCTGTTTATTTTTGAAAGTGAAAAAGGCAATTATGGAATAGACTATGAAGGTGAGGGACTCACTGTAGATGGCCGTGAAAAAGGTATTCGGAAATTGATGGCTATCAACCTGTTGAAGCGTCTGGAAAGTAGCGTGAACTCTTTCCGTCTGACTTTGACAAGAATTCGTGATTTTATAAATGATTCTATTACTGCTATTGATAAATTCCAGGAAAGCGGTGCAGGAACAGTAGATGTAACTGATTTTTCAGAGGATTTTGATACTGAAGATAATGAAAATGATCCGTTTGTAGGTCGTAAATCAAAAATCAATCTTCGGGATATGGATTATGTGAGTTGGCGGCGTGATTTGAAAGCTGATTTGGAAGTGCTGGAACTGCTCATCCTTATGCTAAAGGATATTACTCCGGAACATGATACGAAACTGCAACAGTTAGTAGCAGACTTGAAAAACAAGTTTGAACATCCAATCAATAGTAGCAATAAGAAAGTGCTGATATTTACAGCATTTGCTGATACAGCCAATTATCTGTATGAACAACTTTCCGGCAGGATTCTGAACGATTGCGGACTGTATACAGCTCTGATAACCGGCAGTACGGAAGGGAAATGTACGTTGCCGAAACTGAAATGTACATTCAATGATATATTGACCTACTTCTCGCCTTTGTCAAAAGACCGGGATGCCATTCATCCGAATGATACAAGGGAAATAGATGTACTGATTGCTACCGACTGTATCAGTGAAGGACAGAACTTGCAGGACTGTGATTATCTGATTAACTACGACATACACTGGAATCCGGTACGCATCATTCAGCGTTTTGGCCGAATAGACCGTATCGGAAGCAAGAACGATGTGATTCAGTTGGTGAATTATTGGCCGGACATGGAACTGGATGATTACATCAAGCTGAAAGGTCGTGTGGAAAGTAGAATGAAGGCAACAGTCATTACCAGTACGGGTGATGATAATTTATTGTCAGCTAATGAAAAAGGCGATTTGGAGTACCGCCGTAATCAGTTGAAGAAGTTGCAGAATGAAGTGGTAGATATTGAGGATATGGATACAGGTGTCAATATCATGGATTTGGGACTGAATGAATTTCGTCTGGACTTATTGGCTAATCTGAAAGAGCATCCCAATATGGATTTGACACCGTTTGGGATGAGTGCGGTGGTCAGTGCCTCCGAACTGGTAGAACCGGGCGTGATGTATGTGTTGAAGAACAAGAATAACGGTGTGAACATCGACCGTTCCAATCTGTTGCATCCGTTCTATATGGTTTATCTTTCGCATACCGGAACCGTTATCTGCGACCATCTGTCACCCAAAAAACTGCTTGACAAGATGCGTTATGCCTGCAAGGATAAGACAGAACCGGATAAGGCACTTTGCAAGCAGTTCAACAAGGAAACACGTGATGGAAAGAATATGCGTCATTACAGTGACTTGCTGCAATCGGCCATAGAGAGTATTATCACAGTGAAAGAAGAGAGTGATATAGAAAGTCTTTTCTCTGTAGGTGAAACAAGTGCTTTGACCTATAACATTAAAGGACTGGATGATTTTGAATTGATTTGTTTTTTAGTAATAAAGTAATTTATGAGTATATCAAATATTGAAATAGGAACATTTCTTAATTTTTTTAATAGAGGAGGATATGTATTGGATTTCTCTACCGTAGATTTTGATACTTTTACTCATGAAAGTATAGGTGTTCCTCTTTGTGAGACATATAAAATATCAAAAGGAAAATCATTAGTAGCATATGTAAAACAAGCATCACAACAAGATATAATAAAGTTGTTTAATGATCTGATGGCACATTATGAATTATCTCCTCAAAAAGAGAACGATGAGCAATATCAGAAAAAATATGCAGATGCATATGTAAAATGCCGTTCGATTCTGGATCGAATAAATACCAATACGATAGCGGATATTGAATCACAAAAACTTAAAGAAGTTTTTAATAGTGATTATATATCTTCCCAAATTGACTTGATGGTAAAAATGCAAGATGATAATCCGACAGAAGCAATAGGTAAGGCTAAAGAGTTGATAGAGAGTTGTTGTAAAACCATATTAGAAAAAGAAGGACATATTATTGAAAAAGATTGGGATATGACACGATTAGTGGATGAAACTTTTAAGTTGTTTGGTATTATGCCTAAACAAATATCAGATGATGTCAAAGGTGCTAAATCCATTAAACAAGTGTTAGGAAACTTGAAAGCCATAGCACAAGGTATATCTGAGTTAAGAAACCTATATGGCAGTGGTCATGGAAAATCAAGTTCTTTTACAGGACTTGAGCCAAGGCACGCAAGTCTTGCTGTTGGAAGCAGTGTGACATTAGTAAGGTTTTTATGGGATTCATATGTACGTTACAAACATATTAGCGACATAGGATAATGGATAATATACTAAACTTCCCATCCACAACAATAGTCAATAAGCCTGTGCCTAAGAATGCGTTTTATGGAAGAAGCAGCGATTCTTCATTGCGTGAATTCCTGACACGGGAGTTTGAAGGTATTGTTTGGCTATATAAGCTTGCACCTGCTACACTCAATGTAGAAGATGGTGAATATGTGCATGAGATTGATGTGTTCTATTGCAGGATGAAAGAAAATGAGTATAGCATTAAGCCTTTCTGTGCAATGGATGAATTGCTGCCCCGACATACGGTTTTCATTATTGAGTACGGTGAGACGTTTGATTTACTGATGCATCATAAAGAAATATCGTTTGTTCATGGAGAACAGAAATGGAAGTGTGGAGTTAGTGAAATTCAACGGGATATACGAATTGATGCTGATACGCTGAACATTCAAGGGCAGTCTATGGATGCCGTTTACAACGGCTTGCTCAGCCAAATATCAGGATTATCTGCATCTACAAGAGAAGAATACAAAGAACAGGTTGATGTACGTAAACAGATAGAAAGTATTCAGAAACAGATTATTATACTGCAAAAAAGAATAAAGGCTGAAAAGCAGTTTAATCGACAAATGGAATTGAATACTGAGGTGCGTCAACTAAGGAAAGAAATAACATTATTAACCGATAAATTAAAGAAGAACAATATATAATCATGAAACCCAATAAATTAGAATTGAGCTCAGTTGACGGAACACAACTGAATTTGGAAGCTCTTTATCAGATAGCACCATCCTGCTTTACGGAAGTAAAGGATGATAAAACCGGTGAGTTACGTCATGTGGTAAATTTCAAGACTTTGCGTCAATTGCTTGGCGATAATGCAGTGGAAGATGCGGATGAAATGTATCAGTTTACCTGGCCGGGAAAACAAGAAGCTCGCCGGGAAGCAGCACGTCCTACCACAAAGACTTTACGTCCGGTAGTAGAGGATAGCGTGGATTGGGATCATACGCAAAATCTGTATATCGAAGGTGATAATTTGGAGGTATTGAAGTTGCTTCAAAAGTCGTATATGGGTAAAGTAAAGATGATTTATATTGACCCACCTTACAATACGGGTAATGACTTTGTATATGATGATGATTTTGCAGCTTCACAGGATGATTATGATTTATTTGCTGGAAATGTGGATGAATTAGGGAATCGTTATCGTAAAAATACAGATTCAAATGGTCGCTTTCATTCGGATTGGTGTTCTATGATGTATTCACGTTTAATTGTAGCTAGATCTTTACTTATAGAAGATGGTATAATTTTTATTTCAATAGATGATAATGAAGTTGAAAACCTGAAAAAGATTTGTAATGAAATCTTTGGCGAAAAAAATAGTATAAACTGTATAACTAGAGCTACAGGTACTCCAACTGGTGGTGGATTCGACGGAGTTGTTAATGAATTAGATTATATACTTTGCTATGCAAAGAATATATCAAATGCTAAAATTTATGGTTTACCAATGTCTGAATCAGATGCTAGTATTTATGATCAAATAGATGAAAAAGGAAGATACCTTACTCGTTCATTAAGAAGAACAGGTGGAGAAGATAGAAGAGAAGACAGACCCACAATGTATTTCCCCATTTATGCACCTGATGGTACTCCTGTTTATCCGATAGGCCCAACAGGTTATGAAAGTCGATGGATTTGTTCACAGGAAACTGTTAAAAAAATGGATGAAGAAGGATTGCTTCAATGGAAACAAGTTAACAAAAACGGAGAGTTGGTATGGCAGGTACACCAAAAATTCTACCTAGAAGGCCGTACAAAGGCACCGGGTAATCTTTGGACTGATGTTGAGGGAAATAAAAAAGCAACAAGAGATATACGAATGTTATTTGATTCCAATAAGGTTTTTGATTTTCCTAAACCTATTGGAGTTATAAAAAAGATACTTCAAATAGCAAGCACGAAACAAGATTTGATTTTAGATTTCTTTTCTGGTTCTGCAACAACTGCTCATGCCGTAATGCAGCTAAACGCAGAAGACGGAGGTAATCGTAAATATATAATGGTTCAACTTCCAGAGGAAACGCCGGAAGACAGCGAAGCTCGTAAAGCAGGCTATGACACAATTCCAGAAATAGCTAAAGAACGTATCCGTCGTGCTGGCAAGAAAATCAAGAAAGAATCCCCATTGACAACCCAAAACCTTGACACTGGTTTTCGTGTATTCCGCTTGGCTGACAGTAATTTTGAGGAAGTAAAGAAAGCTCCGGCGGAATACGACCAATCGCAACTTGATCTTTTCCTCAATAACGTAAAGAGTGACCGTACAGACCTTGACCTTTTGTTTGGGGCTATGCTTAGTTGGGGTGTACAGCTCTCTTTACCTATGACCAGTGAAGAGGTGGATGGAAAGATGATTTATTCGGTTAATGATGGTGACCTTGTGGCTTGCTTTGCAGATGATATTACGGAAAATATTGTAAAAGCTATGGCTGACAAACAACCGCTCCGCGTATTGTTCCGTGATAGTTGCTTTGCCCGTGACGATGCAAAAATCAATGTGTTCGAAACCCTGAAACAGTTATTGGACTGGAGTGAGGAAGAAGCCATAAAAAATATCAAGGTTATATAAAGTGTTGAGGTATGGAAGAAAATAAGATGATTATTTATACCTCTATTGACGGTCAGACCAGGATTGATGTCAGACTGGAGGATGAAACACTTTGGCTTACTCAGGCACAGATGTGTGAACTGTATCAGACGAGCAAGTCGAATGTGAGTGAACACATCAAACATATCTTTGAAGAAGGAGAATTGGAGGAAAATTCAGTTGTTCGGAAATTCCGAACAACTGCTTCCGACGGGAAATCTTATATGACCACATTCTACAATTTGGATATGATAATAGCCCTTGGTTATCGTATCAAGTCCGTCATAGCCACCCGCTTCCGTCAATGGGCGACACAGAGGCTGAAAGAATACATGATAAAAGGCTTTACACTGGACGATGAGCGGTTGAAAAAGTTGGGTGGCGGTGGTTATTGGAAGGAATTGCTGGAACGCATACGTGATATCCGTGCCACAGAAAAGGTGTTCTACCGTCAGGTGTTGGAAATATATGCTACAAGTATAGATTATGATCCTCGTGCTTCTGTAAGCCAGGAGTTCTTTAAAAAAGTACAGAATAAAATTCATTATGCGGTTCACGGACATACGGCTGCTGAACTGATTGTAGAGCGTGCCGATGCCGAAAAGGATTTTATGGGTTTGCTGACGTTTAAGGGTACTCAACCTACATTGGCAGAAGCAAAGACGGCCAAGAATTATCTGGACGAAAAAGAACTTCGCGCAATGGGACAACTGGTTTCCGGATATCTGGACTTTGCGGAGCGTCAGGCAGAGCGTGAACAACCCATGACAATGAGTGACTGGGCAAACTATCTTGACAGAATCCTGACCATGTCGGGAGAACAGTTATTGCAAGATTCCGGTAAAGTGTCGCACACAGAGGCTATGGAACATGCTACGAACGAGTACCGTAAATACAAACAACGAACCATCAGTGACGTAGAACAAGATTATCTTGATGCTATCCGTATGTTGGACAACTTGAAAAAAAAGAAGAATCAGAATGAAACTGAAATATAAGCACCAACGCTTTCAGGCTGATGCAGCCAAAAGTGTGACAGATATATTTACCGGTCAGCAATATTGTGATAGTGCCGATTTTCTGATAGACCAGGGTAAGAATAAAGGAGTGTTTGATTTGACGGGTTTTGGTAATCAGAAGTTGATGCTTGACCGGGAGTCAATTACTGAGAATCTGAGACAAATTCAGATGAACTGGGGGCTTAGACCTGTAGATTATCTACAAGGGGATATTACTAATCCTATGTTTACCATCGAAATGGAAACCGGTACCGGTAAGACTTATACATACATCAAGACGATGTATGAGCTGAACAAGTTGTATGGCTGGAATAAGTTTATCATAGTAGTACCCAGTATTGCCATTCGTGAAGGTGTGCAGAAAAGTTTTGAAACTATGCAGGAACACTTTGCCACAGAATACGGTAAGCGTATCCAGTTCTTTGTCTATAACTCCAAACAACTTTCCAAAATAGATAGTTTTGCAAGTGATAGCGGATTGCATGTGATGATTATCAATACACAAGCATTCAACAGTTCCATGAACGAAGACAAGAATCAGGAAGGACGTAGTGGTGATGCTGCTGCACGTATTATATTCTCCAGACGTGATGAGTTCGGTAGCCGCAGACCTATTGATATATTGGCTCAGACAAATCCGATTATGATTATTGACGAGCCGCAAAGTGTTCTTGGTGCAAATAAGACAAACGCTACAAGAAAAGGAATTGCGAAGTTTCATCCTTTGTTCACTTTACTGTATAGCGCAACCCATAGGAAAGACGATGTGTACAATATGGTGTATAGGCTGGATGCGATGGATGCCTACAACCGTAAGTTGGTGAAGAAGATTGAAGTAAAAGGTATATCACAAAAAGGCTCAACGGCTACAAATGGTTTTGTCTATTTGGATGAAATTGTAATAGGAAAAGGTAATCCGCAAGCCCGTATTTCGTTTGATGTGAAAACGGCCAATGGCTTCAAGCAAACGACTCGTTTGGTCGGTGAAGGGTTCAATCTTTTTGAACAAAGCGGTGAACTGGCTGAATATGATAATCATTTCATTGTTGAACGCATTGATGGAATAGATGGCTCTGTCCGTTTCCTGAACGGCATAACTCTTTATGAAGGCGATGCTATCGGAAAAGTAAATGAGGATGTGCTTCGCAGGATTCAGATTCGTGAAACGATTCGTACTCATATCGAGAGGGAAAGGGAATTGTTTCCCAAAGGAATTAAGGTACTTTCGCTCTTCTTTATTGACCATGTAAACAGTTACCGCATTTATGATAAAAACGGTACAAGCAATGGTAAATTCGCAGATATGTTCGAGGAAGAATATCGGAATGTAATTCAGGAAATGCAACCACGTTTCTCTGATGAAGAATATGTCCGATATCTAAGTAAGTTTCCGGCGGAAAAAGTACATCAAGGGTATTTTTCTCAGGATAAAAAGGGAATTGCCGTTGATTCAAAAGAGAAAGAGGGAGATAATGAAATACGTGCATACGATTTGATTATGAAAAATAAGGAGCGGCTGTTGAGTTTTGAAGAACCGGTACGCTTTATTTTCTCTCACTCTGCCCTGAAAGAAGGTTGGGATAATCCAAATGTATTCCAGATTTGTACCTTGAAAGATACAGGCAGTGAGATAAAGAAACGTCAGGAAGTAGGCCGTGGTATGCGTCTTTGCGTAAACAAAAATGGCGAGCGTCAGGATCAGGATGTATTGGGTGATGGTGTGTTCGATGTAAATATTCTCACAGTGATAGCCAGCGAAAGCTATGAGCATTTCAGTAAGCAGCTTCAGAGTGAACTCGCTGAAGATGTGGCAGACAGACCTGTTCAAGTTACGGCTCATTTGTTTGAAGACATTGTAATGGTAGCTTCAGACGGTAAAGAGATAAAAATCAACCGTGAATTGGCGTGTGAAATTCATGAGGAGCTTATCAGTAATGGCTATGTGAAGAAAGGTAAACTTACAGAGAAGTATTTCAATGACAAGAAATCCGGAACTATTGATTTGGGAGAAGAGCTGAATCCAATTAAAGCTGGAATACTTGGCAGACTTGATACCATCTTTAACCCGGATAGCATGAAACCGGACAATGCACGTAAGCCAAAAGTTGCCACATTTAGAGAAGATTTGTTCAAAGAAAAGTTCACAGAAGTCTGGAAACGTATCAATGTGAAGACTTACTATAAAGTGGATTTCAGTACAGATGAATTGATAAAGAAGGCCATAGAAAGTATTGACAAACATCTGAGTGTTACAGAAATACGGATTGTAATAGAGGGTGGTTCATTAGAAAATATCCGCGACAAGGAGTCTTTACAGGCTGGAGTAGCCATGACGGCAGGAAAGACACGCACAATCCGTGTTTCGGAAGCTGTTGGTAATAGTGTTCGCTATGATTTGGTAGGTGATTTGGTAAATGCAACCGGATTAACACGAAAAACCATAGTGGAAATATTAAAGGGCATAAAACCAGCAACTTTTGCTCAGTTTAAGATGAATCCAGAAGAATTCATTATAAAGACTGCAAATATCATTAATGATGCCAAAGCTATAGCTGTTATCCAGAAAATAGCATACGAGCGTAGTACGAATACATACGATATGGATATTTTCACAGAAAGTACCATTAGAGGTAAATTGGGTATCAATGCTATGGAAAGTGCCAAATCGCTGTATGATATTGTAGTCGTCGATAGCCAAGGGACAGAGAAAAACTTTGCAGAAGCATTGGAAAAGGAAGATGCGGTGGAAGTATATACCAAACTGCCACGTGGGTTCTATATTAATACACCTATGGGACACTATAATCCGGACTGGGCTGTTGCATTTAAGGAAGGTAGTGTAAAGCATATATATTTCATTGCAGAAACTAAAGGCAATGACTGGCAGGAATCACAGCTCAGAGGTTCTGAGGATGCAAAGATAGAATGTGCACGCCGCCATTTTGCAGCGATAAGTGATAGTAAAGTGGTTTATGGAGTAGCAAAAGATTATCAGAGTTTATATAACCTTGTGACGAAATAATAATTGTATAAAATATGATAGAACGAGTAATAATAAAAAATTATAAAGGCATAAAATCTGCTGATATTAAATTTCATGATTTTACTAATATTATTGTGGGTAATAATGGGGTTGGAAAATCTACAATTATTGAGGCAATGTCTTTAGCTTTAGGATACGGTCTAAATAGTTTAGAAGTTACTCCAAATCTGTTCCATCATTCTGTTTGGGAAGAGTTTAGAGAGACAAAGGAGTTACCTGAAATATATATTGAAGTTATATTCAAGACAAATCCAGAACTAGCGGAGTATTCAGGTAAGAATCATAGTTTACACCCAGAAGAATTGATAGGAATACATTTTTCCATATGTTTTGATGAAGATTATCGAGATCTTTTTGAATTAGAAAAGGTAGATTGTAAACATATACCTTGTGAATATTACAAAATAGAGCGTTACTGGTTTTCTGATGCACCTGTTAAGCAGTTTAATATACCTTATAATATACAATTGATAGATTCTACATCTGCATTTTTCAATTCTAGAACAAATCAATATATTACTAGAATTATTCAATCCAAGTTATCAGAGAAAGAAAATATAATGATAAAAAAGAAACTCAGAAAAATTAAACAAAACTTTGAAGAGGATGAAGATGTAATAGAAATTAACAGGTCATTATCTCTAAAAACCGAGAAAGTCAAGAAAGATTTCTCGATTTCTGTTGATTTAAACAGTAAATCTGCCTGGAATACTATTATGTGTCCTGTTTTAGAAGAGATTCCTTTTAATCAAATAGGACTTGGTGAACAATGTATCATCAAAACTCTTTTATCTATTGATAACAAGGAGAACAAGAAAGAGTCTATTGTTATAATAGAAGAGCCAGAATCACATCTATCACATACTAAGATGCATGAATTGTTGCAATATTTATCAGATAGAACAGAAGGGCAATTATTTGTAACTACTCATAGTAGTTTTGTTGCTAATCGATTAGAACTGAATAACCTTATTTTAATAGCTAATACAAATGGTGTAATTTCTGATAGTCGAATTAGTATTGCAGGAATTGACATTGATGTATATAAATACTTTTTTAAGACATGCAACTATCCAACTTTGCGTTTGACATTATGTAAAAAGGCTGTTTTAGTGGAAGGGCCAACTGATGAAATGTTGGTAACTTATTATTACAAGACTCAACGTAATAAGCACCCATTTGACGATGGTATAGAATTAATGAGTGTTACTGGGGTTGCATTTAAGCATTTTATCCAGTTAGCTAAATCATTAAATATTAAATTGGCAATTATTACAGACAATGATGGAAAATCTGAAGATGAAATAATTAATTTATATAATTCAGAAAAATCTGTTAATATTGGAGTCTTTACAGAAAAAGAAAGAACTTTAAATACATTGGAACCATCATTTGTGAACAAAAATATAACAAAACTGAATTCTTTATCTAAGGTCGTAAGGAAAAAAAAGGAGGCAGAAGAAACAAAAGAGAAATTAATAGAGTTCATGGAAAACAACAAAACGGAATGGGCTTACCGTTTACTTTCTTCATTAGATGAAGATAAGCATGAAATATTTAATGTTCCTGATTACATCACATCTGCTATATCATGGTTAAATGAGTAATATATATGAAAGAAAAAGATAATATTTGCTATATAGCATCTGCTGGTGCCGGTAAAACGACTTGGTTAATAGAATCCTTATTAGCCAGACGGAATGTTATTTCTAACCATAAGAAGATTGCAATTGTAACTTTTACAATAAAGAACCAAGAAGTAATAAGGAATAAGATAATTAAGAAACATGGATTTATTCCGTCAAATATATATGTATTAGGTTGGTTTGAGTTTTTATTGAAATATATTATAAATCCTTATAAAGGAGATATAATACCATTTCTTTATATGAAGCACATTGGGGTGCAATTAGTAAATTCACCATCTGGGATAATCAAAATTGGTGGAAAGTACAAATACAAATATAAAAAGAGTGATATTGTTAGAAAATATTTAACAAGAGATAAGACAAGAATTTATTCTGATAAGTTATCTGAATTTGCTTTTGAATGTATTTCATGTAACAAAGAAAATTTCTACAACAGAATTAATTCAATATTCGATAGCATCTACTTTGATGAAGCACAAGATTTTGTAGGTTTTGATTATGAAATAATAAAAACCTTGATAAAAAAATGTTCAATAAGATGCATTATAGCTGCAGATCCTAGGCAACATACTTTTTCAACTCATATATCTGAAAAATATGGTAAGTATTCTGGTAAAATTGATGTTTTCCTAGATAAGAATGTTAATACTGCTAAAAAAGAATATATCAAAATTGATAATTCATTTTTAGCAAAATCACATAGGTGCATTAAAGAGATATGCGAACTGAGTTCGAAACTTACTCCATTGTACCCACCAACAGTTTTTTGTGAATGTGAAAAATGTGTTTCTCGTAGAAATGAATATAAAGGAAGTATAGGATGTTTTTTAATAAAGAAACAAGATGTTGATAATTATGTAAAATTAAATAACCCAATAGCATTGACATGGAATAAAACAATAAAGATCCACAATGGAATAAAAAGTAGAATAAATTTTGGTGAATCTAAAGGATGGGAATGTAGCTCATCAATAATATATTGTACTAATACAATGCAAAATTGGTTGAAAGATCCCAATTATAAATTACCTGATGAAAGTAGATCAAAATTATATGTAGCTATAACAAGAGCTCGTTTCATAACAGCATTAGTTGTTGATGATGATTTTGAGAGACTGTAAATTAAAGTGTGTCAAGTAAAGGGAAAAGAAATTATTAACTTTACAGACACACTTTGATTATGAGCAATTCATTTGATTTTGAGGAATTCAAGGCACAAGCCATCGAAAAGTTGAAGGCAGGAGTGCCGCTATCAGGCAAGGACGGTGTATTGGCGCCTTTGTTGGAGAATCTGCTGAACAGCGCCCTGGAAGGAGAACTGGACAGTCATCTTGACGGAGTCGAACGCGAGATGGGCAACCGCCGCAACGGGCATATGAGCAAGCAGGTACAGACATCAATGGGAGAAATAACCATAAACACACCGCGCGACCGTGACGGTACTTTCGATCCCCAGGTTGTGCGCAAACGCGAGAAGATCCTTGCGGACTCCCTTGCGGACCGTATCATAGGCCTGTACGCCATCGGCAACAGCACAAGAGAGATAAGCGACATCCTTGAGGAGCAGTTCGGCAGCCGCATATCGGCAGAGACCATAAGCAGCATAACGGACCGTGTCCTTCCTGAGATACAGAGCTGGAAAAACCGGCCTCTGGACCGGGTGTATCCCATCGTGTGGCTTGATGCGGTTCATTACAAGGTAATGGACGAGAAGAACCGTCCAGTGACACGAGCCATCTATAATGTACTGGCCCTTACATGCGAGGGAAGGAAAGAGCTTCTTGGCATGTACATATCCAAGAGCGAGGGAGCCAACTTCTGGCTCGGCGTCCTTACGGATCTCCAGAACAGAGGTGTCCAGGATATCCTCATTGCCTGTGTTGACGGGCTCAAGGGCTTCCCCGATGCGATAGCAAGTGTCTTTCCTCAAACTACGGTCCAGCTCTGCATCGTACACCAGATACGCAACTCTGTAAAGTATGTTGCCAGCAAGAACCAGAAAGAGTTCATGCGTGATCTGAAGCTCGTATATCAGGCGGTCAACAAAGATGCCGCAGAAAAGGCACTTGACGACCTTGAAATCAAGTGGGGCGAGGACTATCCGATTGTCATCAAGAGCTGGCGTGACAACTGGGACCGCCTGACCGCCTACTTCCAGTACTCACAGCATATCAGAAGGATAATATATACTACAAATACCGTAGAAGGCTATCACCGCCAGCTCCGCAAAGTAACCAAGAACAAGGGCGTATTTACATCTGACACCGCCATGGAAAAACTTGTCTATCTTGCATTTACGAGAATCCGGAAGAAATGGACGCAACCGGTGCAGAACTGGGGACAGACGGCCCAGCAACTGGCCATCCTGTTCCCGGACAGGTTCAGGATCATAGCCTGACAACATCTTTTGTTTGGAGTTCTTTGACGATATTGATAACTTAGCGGAGCCGTTTTGGGATATTGGTGGTCCCAAAACGACTCCGAAATATAACTTGACACAGTTTAGTTTACACTACCGATTTTGACAACTCAGTTATCGATATTCCCTTTTGGAATGGTAACAGTTGATATATATTGTACACTGAATATAACCTAAATAGCTTTATAGATGTTATTCAATGCACAATATACTTATCTTTTGTGAGAATATATATACTCCATATTTTTTATAAAAATACTTAGTGATTCATCTCTTTTACATTCATTTAGGAGTAAAATATATTTTTCTTCTGTTTTATTTAGCCTGTGATTTTCACGTAAAATAAAGAATGAGGTTACTATGCTGACTACCCATATAAAAATGGCTATAAGGATACAGAATTGCTTGATATACCTGAATCCGACATATCTGTCAATCCAAGACCAAAGTCTCTTGAAGACCCAAAAAATCCAGCCTTTAATGGTAGTAGGTTTTACCGGTGCTTTTGACATGTTATGCCGTTCTGCTACAACATCAAGGATACGGTTCATTCGTTCTATGTAAGGGATAATCTTAAGATATTGCTTGTTCGTGTCCGCTGTCAGTGCAACAGCGTTAAGGCTGTTCTTTTGTATATCCGTACATAGATTGGCAATCTTAACCAGTAATTCTTCTGTCTGGGCATCGGACTTTCCGGTTTTCAGTTCCTCGTATGCTTTGCTCAATTTATCTAATATATCATAGAACAAATTTCTCAGTTGGATAAACTGTCTGTCTCCACTGCTATCCATATTG
>CEAB01023261.1_pt1 | contig 24237 bp, 23 predicted proteins | sample 557651 | NCBI WGS metagenome assembly CEAB01 (sample SAMEA3182046, study PRJEB8094) | gut metagenome | biome: human; feature: gut; material: Stool; isolation source: human stools | place: Canada | collected 2011-11-15
TGAATTTATGGCTGAGCATCTGAAGGAGTACGGTTGGGAATATATTGTGGTGGATATCCAATGGTATGAGCCTTATGCTGCAACCAATGAGCAAGTTCCATCATTTCCTGTTCGTTTACACTTGGTTGAAATTCAAAATCATAATCCTTTAGTTCTTTTACAAAAGGAAATGCTGCAGCCTTTATCATAGATCTGGAGGCATTCTGTTCTTTGAAATCAACTTCATAACTGCTCAGTTTTAATAAACCTTCCGTAAACGATAATCCGTTTGTTGTCACAAAATCCCTTATTTCATCAAGATGTAGTTTCATCTGGGTTAATTTCAGCAGCTCCAGATAAAACCATAATCATCAGCGAACTGCTGGAATTTGTTATTAACTTTACCGGCATAATATTCTGTTCTGGCTTCATCCATAACAGTCTTCATGTTATCTGTAACTATTTCATCAGGAACACCACCAAGTGTTTCAAATGCATCATCAAGAAACGAAAAGAGTATATCCTGTGTTTTAGAAAGTGAAACCCCTGTATACTCTGAATCTTGAATATGAAAGCAACAGGACAAAAATATTCACTTCTATAATTTCACCTGAAGAAAGAATAAACGGAATAGATTCTTTCCAATCAAGCTGAGCCTGTCTGCCCATAGGTGTTTCATATCTGACAGTAACCTTATTGATATTTGATGGTCTGCTTTTTCTGAAATATGAATCGAATTCAGGATATTTTCTGAGATAATGACAGAAATTACAATAAACACCTGTAAAGCCATGATTATCAACCAGATATTGCCATAATACTTTTCTGTAGTAGAATACCTGCTGATTTTTATCTGATAATAACTCTGTAATAGTGTCATAAAAAGGTGTAATACAGTCATCACAGTTTCTTGTTTCTGGCTTTGTATATCCATTTATATATTTATCAACAGTCCGCCTATCTACCTACAATTCTCTAGCTATTTGACTTTTATTAATCTTCAATGTGCCATCCTCCAAAAATGGTTTTAACTTGTACAGGTCATTGACACTTTCTATTCTTATATCTGTTATGATTTGATGCTTTAGTATCATTATGAGTTCCTCCTTGCAACTCACATATCATAACATTTGTACATTCTTATTTAATATTTATTGTACATACTTAAGTATAACTTTATAGTGTGGTGAAGTAGATGAGGATTATTCTGTGCTATACACAGTAATCATGGAGGATGTTGATGTTCTTGTGACAGGAGACAAGGACTTTTCTGATATTGATGTGGAAAGACCGGAGATTATGACACCAGCAGAGTTTATGGATCAATTCATATAGTCAGATGGTAATGTGGTGCTGTAAGAAGTAAAAAATACTCCATGCATGCTATGAAATAGATAATATCTAATACCATTATCCGAAAAAGGCTGCATTAGATGAAAAAATCGTAGCCATAGTAAACAAGCCAAACACAATAAAAGTTATGTAGCTACAAAAATTGTGGTGTTTGTATCCCATTTATAGCAACAATCATATAAAACTGAATACACGCAATGAAAGAAGCAGATATGTGGAAAATGTTCCATGTGTCTGCTTCTTTCTTTGCCAGCATACGATAAAACAAGCTTCAGCGAAGTTGTCTTATGTAGTTATATATCCCACACCGCAGGTGTATACAAGCAGGGTACTTATTAGTTTAACAGTCAGAAATTACAAAAAGAGATCTGAATCCTCAGTTGGATTGTAAGTTTGTGAGTATCAGGCGTTTGATGTTGGTATATTTTTTTTCGGGAACAGGAAGCTTCGCACCGTTTGACATGGTAACGGTGAATCGTTCAATTTTGCTGACACATTCAGGATTGATGAGAAAACCTGCATGAATGCGAAGCAGGAAATCAGAGTATGTTTTCTCAAAGTCCGGGAGTGTGCCATTTACAATAATTGTATCCGTGCTTGTGTGAATACGAAGCTTTGCAGTTCTTTTTATCGTTTCAATATATAACAGATGGTTTATTGGAATGCGGTGCACACTCATGTCAGTCGCTGTGACAGTCATGTAACGCTCCGGCTTTTCAACCAACCGTACCGGCAAGCTTAAACTTTGATAGTGTATCGGATAAATGGTGTCTCTGCTGTCGCATGGCCATGCGTTACTGATGTGAAGAACAGCAATCTCCCAGCGGAAATCAGAACCGCTTTCTGTGTGTACCTTTTTTTTGTACCAGGAGTAGTGAAGCCTTTGATTGTGTAAATCTGTATTTCCATCAGGATAATGGGTATAGATTTCATATTGCAGGATAACCTCATGCGCAGTTTTGCTGGGAGAAATACAGATTGCACGTATCGAACCCATTGTGAAGCTTAGTCCGTGTACCTCTGCTGAGAATGTGGAAATAACCTGTTCACGTCCCCGTATTTCCTGTCTCTCAGCAGGACCAATCCACAACACATCTTCGCTTATATTGTCAAAATAGGGTTGGAGATTGTTATTGTAGTATTCGGTGATAATGTAGATGGATTTATATATTAAATCGTTTGCTGTCATGGCAGCTCTCCTTTGCTTTTATACATATATTCAAAATGATTATAGTAGAGTAAGGAATAAAAAACAAGTGATTTACAATACAAACAAGTCAATTAATGAAGAAATATTAACAAATTTACTGTCTTATTGTATACTAAAATACTAATATATATCCCAAAAAATTTCTAATCAGAATAAAAAACAAGTGGGGTTTTATCTGGTAGGAGTTTCCTAAATAGAAAAATCGGTGGGTTAGGTATCTTTATGGTTAAGAAAAACATGGATGATATGCAATATATTTATCGTGATGGGCAGAACCGGTTGCGGATAACCAAATGTGTCTGAATCAAAAAGAAAAATGGTTTTAAAAGGAGACAGCATGAGAAAATTATTAGAAAAATTTTTTCAACATTATTTGACGGAACGGAATCTTGAAGCTACACTGGCAGTTCTTACAGAAGATGTTGTTTCGGTGGGAACTGGAGAACAAGAAATTTCAAGGAATAAAGGAGAGCTTCGTGAATTGTTGTTAAGTGAATTTGAGGAGCTTCCAAATGCATTAGAATATGAGATTTGTGATTATATGCAAAATTTTTCGGGAGGGGGGAGTATATGCACACAGTTAGCTGTTTTTAACATCAGATTAAAGGCAGAAAATGAAATTACGGAAATACATTCCCGACTTACTTCTACCTGTGTAAAAGATGGCAATGAATGGAAAATTGCAAGTCTGCATATGTCTACCCCAGAACACGATCAGGAAAAAGGTGCATTCTTTCCACTTTATTATGGAAAAGGTGTAGTAGGAACATTATCGAAGGAATCCGAAGAAAAACTTACGGAACTTGTGACAAATGCACTTCCGGGAGGTATTATGGGTGGATATCTGGAAGAAGGTTATCCACTATATACCATTAATAATAAAATGTTGGAAATTCTTGGATATACTTATGAAGAACTAATTGCTGTAACGGATGAAAAGATGATGAATGTTATTTATACAGCGGATCAGCAAAGAGTAGAAGAAAGTATCGGGGAACAGATACAGGAAAAAAACGAATATGAGATAGTGTATCGTGTTGTTGGCAAAAACGATCGTCTTATCTGGGTAAATGATATTGGAAGAAAAATCATTACAAATGATGGGCGGGAAGCCATGATCAGTATTATGACGGACATTACAGAACAGTTAAAGAGAGAGGAAATATTAAAGTATGAGGCAGGGTATGATTCATTGACAGGACTAAATAATAGGAAAAATGCAGTCAGTTTGATGGAGAAAGAATTTAATAGAAAGGCAGGCGGATATTTCTTCATTTGCGATATTGATAATTTTAAGAGTGTAAATGATACCAAAGGGCATTTGTTTGGAGATAATGTGTTGATCAAACTTGCTGACATTATGAGAAAGCAAGCAGGTGATAAGTCAATTCTTGCAAGGCTGGGCGGAGATGAGTATATACTATTTTTTCATGCTGACATAAATAAAAAAGATGTCATGAATATTATGCAGGGGATTCAGAAAGAATTTTTGAGCTATATGAGAGAAATTATACCGAAATTAAATGTTTCCTTGAGTATCGGTGGTACGGAAAGAACAGCAAATGAGGATACAAAAACTCTGTATGACAGAGCAGATAAAGCATTATATCAGGCAAAAAACCAAAAAGGTGAATTAAGATTACAGGAGCAGACTGTAAGAAAAAGGTCAGAAAACAACATTTAGGAAGCACAATAAAGGGAAAAATCACTATCTATGATAAGCTGTATACCAAAATGAACGAAGCTGAGAAACGAGAGTTCCTGTCACAGTTAGAGGATAATGTGCAGATTTACGAAGAACGTAAAGAGAATGGACAATGGCTGAAATCCATAGAATTTAAGTTGCCGATTATAAAAAAAGAGTTTACACTAAGTTTGGACAACGATACACAAAATGAGACAATAGTTGCACTACATCGGACCGATATGTAAAAATCCTTGTATTGATATTTGTATATAGAATAACAGGATGTTAGTTATTGGATTTGTTACTTGCTCATGCTATACTCTTACCAAAGGAGAGATAGGTATGGAGTTAAGAGTACTAAATTATTTTTTGGCAGTTGCAAGAGAAGAAAATTTTACAAAAGCAGCACAGCAGCTTCACTTGACACAGCCGACACTATCACGGCAAATTGGTGATTTAGAACAGGAGCTTGGTGTAAAGCTGTTTGTCCGTAGCAATCACAATATTATTTTAACAGAGGACGGAATGCTATTAAAACGTCGAGCACAGGAAATTTTATCTTTGGCAGACAAAACGAAACGGGATTTTCTGCAAAAGGATGAAAATCTGGAAGGCATTATATAAATTGGAAGTGGTGAATTTTTGTCTACTCGCTGTTTAACCGATTGCATTTCCCAATTTCGTCAAAAGTATCCGCTTGTACGCTATGAGTTTTACAGCGGAAATGCCGAAAACATTCGTGATCGTATAGAAAGAGGTCTTTTGGATATAGGCTTGATGTCTGAACCAATTGACATACGGAAATATGAGTTTATCAGTATGCCAATTCAAGAAGAATGGGGAGCTTTGGTACGAGAGGATTCTCCGCTTATAGGTAAAGAGTTCATTGTACCGCAGGATTTGGTTGGTATTCCGCTTATTTTGCCATTGGGAGATTTCGCGCAGAGTAATATCGGTAAATGGTTTGGTGAATATGCTACGCAGATTGATATTATTGCAAAAGGAAACCTGCTATATAATGAGGCAATGATGGCTCAAAGCAATATCGGTGCAGTAATCGGTATCTTCCAATAAGAGAATTGTTAGAGAAGGTTGCTAAAGAATTTGAGAAGAGGGAAGAATAAAAAAATAAAATGATAATATATATAAATATGGGTCTGATTGAAATTTAGACCTGCACTATAAAGAAAAGGCAGCTATTTGCTTTTCTAAAACATTTTATATTATTGGTCGAAAATATTAGCCAAAATTATTTACAAATGCATTGACAACATACAATTCAGTTGTTATGATTAATATCATTAAAAGGGAGTAGCTAGCCAGAACGTGTTCACTTCTTCGTTAGTACAGTTATTACAGCTAATAGCTAACAGGTGTGATAACTCGGAAAGTGATTAAATAGCGAGACTTTTACTGCAATGCAGTAGGAGTCTCTTTTTTTATTGAATTTTTATTGAAGAAATCCTATTGAATCATATGTTATTTACATTAATTGAATGTAAAGTGATTGGGACATATAAGACATACTACTGCAGCACATAAGAATTAGCAGATTAATTAAATGTCTAAGAAAGAAGAGGTAGCGTATGGTTTTATATGTATTTATTTTATTAGTAGGATTTTTGTTTTTATTTAAAGGTGCAGACTGGTTTGTTGAAGGTGCAGCCGGAATAGCAAGAAAGCTTGGAATACCACAGCTTATCATAGGACTTACGATAGTTGCGATGGGAACAAGTATGCCGGAGGCGGCAGTAAGCATAACAGCAGCACTTAACAATAATGCTGGAATAACGATTGGAAATATCGTTGGAAGCAACATTCTTAATATTCTTATAATTCTTGGTATAACAGCAGTTATAACCAATGTAGCCATTCAGAAATCAACATTATTATATGAAATTCCATTTATGATAGGAATAACAGCATTGCTGCTTGTATTTGGATTAACAGGTTCGTCTATAACATTTATAGAAGGGGTAGTGTTCCTGTTATTGTTTATTGCATTTCTTGTGTATCTATTTATTATGTCAAAAAAAGGAGAGGTTCAGGAGGAAGGAGAAATCAAGGATATTCCTGTATGGAAATGTCTTCTTTTTATGATAATAGGCGGAGTTATGGTTGTTAAAGGAAGCGATTTTGCAGTAAGCGGTGCATCCTGGATAGCAAGATTCTTTGGCATGAGCGAAAGATTCATAGGACTTACCATTGTGGCATTCGGAACATCACTTCCTGAGCTTGTAACATCAGTTGCCGCAGCAAGAAAGGGTAACGCTGGAATAGCAATAGGTAATATTGTAGGAAGTAATATATTCAATATATTATTTGTAATTGGAATAACAGCACTAATATGCAATGTACCATTTGAAAGCAAGTTTTTAATAGATACAGCAATTGCGATATTTAGTGGAGCGTTATTATGGCTTGGCACTTATAAGCATAAGGAATTAAGAAAGCCTTGTGGAATAGTGATGCTAGTCTGTTATGCAGCGTATTTTGTGTATCTTTGTGTGCTGTAAAAATATCAGTCTTGCAGTGATATTATAAAAGCTCAGTATATTTCAGCAGATTTCAGTATATTTCAATATATTTTAGCTGATTTACTATGTTTCAGCGCATCTTAGAAGGAGCTTCACCATATTTTTTCTTAAAGCATCTGTTAAAATAAGATATATTGTCAAAGCCGCATTCAACTGCAATCTGTGTAACTGGAAGGTCAGTAGATGTAAGCAGGCGTGAGGCAATGAGCAGACGATAATCATTAAGATAGCTTATAAAGGAAGTTCCAGTACATTGTTTAAAGAATTTCATAAAATGTGATTCACTGAAATGACATTCCTTTGCAATATCCTGAATTGAGATTGCATGGGTATAGTTATTTTCAATATAAGTTATTATTAGTTTTAATTTATTTTTTTTACTGTTAGAGAGGTTGTCAGATACTTCATTGTGGGCTGCACACGAATAATGTGTGTTAAGTGCAAAAAAGAAGTTGTATAGGCAGCCTCTTATTTTTAATTCATATCCTGCTGGAAATGTTTCGCATACTTTATCTGCTTCATCTATGCAGCTTATGATTTCTTTATAGTGAAGCTCTGAGGGCTTGATTATACAGGTCATATCATTATCGGAGTTGTTAATATGTCTGAAATATTCAAAAGTATTTCTGTCATATTCTTTAGGAAGAAGCATATTTATATTAAATATTATGTTTTCATATTTCAGGACAGAATTGTCATAATTGGTTATAGAATGAATTCTTCCGGGATAAACTATCAAAAGATCCCCCTTGCCTACAAAATACTGGTTCAGGTCAATGTTAACAAGACCTTGTCCTTCTTTGATGTATATAAGCTCCATCTCGTTATGCCAATGCAGGGGAACTACTGCAAAGTCCTGTGGAATAGTGCATGGGTATGTGTTATATGAAAAATCAGTATTGTAGTGTCTCTTGGTTTCATGGAGAGTTTCGTATAATGAATCAGGCATAATAATCCTCCATTCCTGCACTGCTTCTTTGCACATCTCAAGTTTGTGCGAAGCACAAATCTTGCGTGTGAAAAATCTTATTTTTCACACTTAGCTCCTTTATTTCAATTATGATAGTATTGTACAAGAAAACGATATAATAAATCAAGCAAAATATATATATTGAGATATAATCATACTAGTTAATGCATTTATAACAATATATCGGAATGGAGAGTGGTATTATGTCAGATAAATTAAATTCTATAAGTAATGAATTATTGAATAAGAATCTTAAAGCCTGTAGCAATGAGGAATGCTATGAGGTTATTAAGGAGTACGTTGCAAGGCTTGAAGCATTGAGGGAGAGAGAGGACAATTATTTACAGTCAAAGCTTGGAAAGAAATTGTATTATATATCCGCAGAATTTCTTATAGGAAAGCTGATGTCAAACAATTTAATTAACCTTGGAGTGTATGATGAGGTAAGGACTGAGCTTGAGACAGCAGGAAAGGAGCTTGCACAGATTGAAGAGATTGAAAGTGAAGCTTCGCTTGGCAATGGTGGTTTAGGAAGACTTGCAGCCTGTTTTCTGGATTCAATAGCTAATCTTGGACTTAATGGTGATGGTGTTGGACTTAACTATCATCTGGGACTGTTCAGACAGGTGTTTGAGAATGGCAGGCAGAAGGAAGTACCGGATTACTGGATAGGAAAGGATAGCTGGCTCATTCCAACAGATGTATCATATAAAATAGATTTTGCAGATTTTAGTGTTACTTCAAGAATGTATGATATTAATGTCTATGGTGAAAAGACAACTAATAAGTTACATTTATTTGATATTGATACAGTAAATGAAGCTATTGTAAATAAAGCAGGAATTGATTTTGATAAAGAAGATATAAAGGAAAATCTTACATTATTTCTTTATCCGGATGATAGTGATGAGAAGGGAAGAATGTTAAGGATTTATCAGCAGTATTTCATGGTAAGCAATGCAGCAAGGCTTATATTAGATGAGTGCCGTGCAAAGTGTGAGCAGCTTAATGCAGCCTTAACAGATAAAGAAAGAAAGTCTTATAGAAATCTGTCAGAGCTTGCTGTTATTCAGATTAATGATACACATCCAACTATGATTATTCCAGAGCTTATAAGACTTCTTACAGAGAATGGAGATATTGATGGAACAGCTATATCGATGGATGAGGCTATAAAGATAGTATCGGCTTCATGTGCATATACTAATCATACTATTCTTGCAGAGGCACTTGAAAAGTGGCCGGTAAAATATCTTGAAAAATGTGTTCCACAGCTTATGCCAGTAATAAGGGAGCTGGATAAAAGAGTACGTGAACGCTATGATGATAGCTCAGTATATATCATTGAAGAACGTGATGATGACAGCAGAGGGCTTGTTCATATGGCACACATTGATATTCATTATGGTATGAGTGTAAATGGAGTTGCAAAGCTGCATACACAGATTTTAAAGAATACAGAGCTTAATAATTTCTATAAGCTTTATCCTGATAAATTCAATAATAAAACTAATGGTATAACCTTTAGAAGATGGCTTATCCACTGTAACCATGAGCTTGCAGATTATATAACACAGCTTATAGGCGATGGGTATAAGCATGATGCTAATGAGCTTAAAGCACTTATGTCATATGCAGAGGATCCATCTGTAATAGAACATTTATCAGATATTAAGCAGCATAATAAGACTGCACTTGCAAAGTATCTTTATGACAAGCAGGGAATTGTTATTAATGATAATTCGATATATGATATACAGGTCAAAAGACTTCATGAATATAAAAGACAGCAGATGAATGCGCTGTATATAATATATAAATATTTTGATATTAAGAACGGAAATATTCCTAAAACACCTGTAACAGTTATATTCGGAGCAAAGGCTGCACCTGCTTATACAATCGCTAAGGATATAATTCACCTTATCCTAACGCTGTCAAAGGTTATCAGGGAGGATGAAGACGTTAATAAGTATCTTAATGTTGTAATGGTAGAGAATTATAATGTGACACTTGCAGAAAAACTCATTCCTGCCTGTGATATATCTGAGCAGATATCACTTGCATCTAAGGAGGCAAGCGGAACCGGAAATATGAAGTTTATGCTGAATGGAGCTGTGACACTTGGAACAATGGATGGAGCTAATGTTGAAATAGCTGAGCTTGTAGGAAAGGATAACATATATACATTCGGTGCTTCAAGTGATGAGGTCATAGCACATTATAATAACAATGATTATTGTGCAAAAGAGTTGTACATGAAGGATCCAGTTATTAAACAATGTGTTGATTTTATTATATCTGATACAATGCTTGCTGCTGGTGACAAAGAGGAGCTGAACCGTCTGTATAAAGAAATAGTTGGTAAAGACTGGTTTATGGCATTGCTTGATTTAAAGGCTTATATCAATATTAAGGAACAGGCGTTAGCGGATTATGAAGACCATAAGGCATGGGGCAGAAAACAGCTTATAAATATTGCCAATGCTGGTTTCTTCTCATCTGACAGAACGATAGCAGAATACAACAGAGATATATTCAAGTTATAATAAAGCAACTTTTTATCATTTTTTCTCATCATTTTATAAAATGATTTGCCTGCCGGAATATAAAAGATTATAATAATATAATGATGGGGAGGCAGGATGAATATGTATAATATATTAATTGTAGATGATGAAAAGATAGAAAGAAACGGAATAAAGCTTTTGCTTAAGCGTATGGGTATCAATCTTGGCATTATAGAGGCTGAGAATGGAAAAGAAGCTTATGATTATCTTATGTCTGATAATAATAAGGGTGAAGGGCATGTTGACATTCTTCTGACGGATGTCAAGATGCCTTTTATGGATGGAATAGAGCTTATCAGAATGGTTAAAGACGGCGGCGTTAAGCCTAAAAACATAATATTTTCGGGATATAATGAGTTTGAATATGCAAAGCTGGCTGTAAAACTTGGTGTCGAGGATTATATACTAAAGCCGGTAGCACCGGATGAGTTTAAGAATACGATGCTAAAGGTTATAAGTGAGCTTGATGAGGAATTAAAGAAAAATGAAGATTATAATAAGCAGGCTAACAGCTTAAGACAGTTTTACCTTTATTCGCTTATTAATGGAAGTGCAGTAAAGGGAATTGTTGAGAATACAGAATTCCTCAATGGTTTTAACAGACTTGTGCTTATTGAATTTAATTCAGATTTTTTCGGAAAGTATGAGTTTGATTTTGATAAGGTTGTGCAGATTATTAAAGAAGAATGGGAGAGTCTGTATCTTAACCTTAATCCGCAGCAGTCAGTTATATTGCTGAAAATACCAGAGGAAGAAGCAGCTAAAGCAGATAATAATTATAGAATTGAGCACTTTCTTAGCGAACTGCACGATTATATATATGAAAAGAGCAGACAGTTTATGTATGCGGCTGTATCTGATGTGTTTAGTGATTATCATAAGCTTTCTGGTGTTATGGATGAGCTGGAAGCACTTATGAATAATAAGTTTTATCAGATGGACAGATACATATATTCTAATTATGTGAATGAACAGACACCTGTGTTAGTACAGATTGATGATGATGCACTTATGAAGCAGATGAAACAGGATATTAAGATGAAGGATGTTACTTTTTTAAGAATTCATTTTGAGGCACTGTGTAAGAAGTACAGAGGACAAACTAATTTCTCACATATATATATTAAGTTTGTATTTTCCAATCTGCTGAAGGATTTTTATGATAATATACCGGGGGCGAATCAGGATGAATTCAGCCGGGAGATAGACAGATTGTATACATCAGAGGACTTTTCATGCATCATGGATATTGTTAATAAGAATATTGATTTGCTGGAAAAGTCATTTGATAGTGATCCTGTTTCATCCCATAGAGAGATAGAGATGGTCAAGGATTATATTCATGGACATTTTGGTGAAGAAATAAGTGCACAGCAGCTTGCAGATATGGTTTATCTTGCACCTAGCTATCTTAGTTCGCTATTCAAGAAAGAAACGGGGCAGAACCTCAGCAAGTATATTAAGCAGTACCGGATGGAGAAGGCAAGGCAGATGCTTGAGGATACGAACATGAAGATAGTATGTATCAGTGAGAAGGTAGGATATCCTAATGTGTCATATTTCTGTCAGAGCTTCAGGGAGTATTGTGGTGTTAGTCCACAGAAGTTCAGGGAAAATGTTGAATAATAATTAGTAATTAAACGTGCGAGGTACAGTTTGCTTGAGATGGATAAGACAGAGAATTAACAATATAAAATTACAGAATAAGCTTGCCAGTATCTATATCGTTACTGGTCTTATTCCGTTGTTTGTCCTGTTTGCATTTGCGTTCGGACAGATGCGTTCAATTCTTATGGACAGGGATTTAAAGAGCATGCAGGGTTCGTTAGAGCAGTCTGTTGCTACTGTGGACGGTCAGATTGAGGTATATAATAATCTCTCTAACTATATAACATTTAATGAAACGATTTCAAGTGTGCTTGCCTATGATTACAGCAGCACATATGAAATGTACAGCCAGATTGTTACAACCTTTGATCCAATGCTGTCTTCACTAAGATATTTTCATAATGACATAAATAAGGTAACGGTATATGTTGATAACGGAATAAAGCATGATACTACGATTGCACCTATTGAGGAAATTGAGAATGAACCTTTTTTCGATAAGGCATCAGACTCTACGGCTATTAACTGGTATGTAGATAAGGATAATAAAAAGATTATATCTGCAAGAAAAATGTCAACACTTGAAAATATGGGAATTACAGGAATTATGTATATAGATGTCGATTATGATAGTGTTATGTCATCATACAGACAGGGCATTGAACCAGGATGTGGAATAATAGTAGTTGACAAAGCTGGTGTAGTGATTGGAGAGTTTAATAATATTGGTGATAATAGCAGATATGTTTTGAATTATTCGGACAATAGTGGTATGAAAAAACAAGCAGCAAAGCTCTCTTTAAAAAAAATGTTGGATGAAGTCTGCTGGGATGGAAATATATGCAGTAATGCAGGAGGCTATGCACTTGTAAGAAAGGAATCACCGGTTACAGGCTGGACGACCTATATATATGAGCCAAGGAAAATGATGTTTAATTCGACCAGCTCGATAGCTGCCATGATAATTGTAGCAGTTGTTGTTGCATTGCTTGGTCTGGCAGCTTCTATTACAGCTACATCTGGATTTATCACAAAAAGGATCAGAAAGCTTCAGGCAAGCATGGCTAAGGTTGAGCAGGGAGATTTCGATGCAGTCATTAAGACAGAGGATAAGGATGAGATTGGAGATCTGATTCAGGACTTTAATGAGATGACAACACAGACGAAGAATCTTATAACCCAGGTGTATGAAGGACGCATAAGCCAGAAGGAATCTGAAATGAAGGTGCTACGGGCACAGATTAATCCACATTTTCTGTATAATTCGCTGTCACTTATTAACTGGAAGGCTATTGAATATGAGCAGGATGATATAAGCAGGATTACTCTTGCATTATCTAATTACTACAGGACTTCGCTTAACAAGGGTAAGAATACGCTTATGCTTGAGCAGGAGATAAGTAATGTAAGGTCCTACATAGAGATTCAGCAGATTATGCACGATAATTCATTTAATGTTGATATCGATATAAGCAGTGATATTCTTAAGGTTGAGTCGTTGAATCTTATACTTCAGCCTCTTGTGGAGAATGCAATTGACCATGGAATAGACCTTCTGACTGACAGACGGGGAGTGATAACTATTAAGGGAAGCAGACGTTCATATGTAAATACAGCTAATGAAAACATAGATATTGTCTGTCTGTCTGTATCAGATAATGGTGTGGGAATGGATGAAAATATATGTAAAAGCTTTCTTACAGCAGAGTCTAAGGGCTATGGTGCACGTAATGTCAATGATAGAATCAGGCTGTTTTATGGAGAAGAATATCATCTTGAGGTTAAAAGTATTGTTGGTACAGGCACAACAATCACGATTAAATTCCCTGTCAGGCTGATGGAATAATATGCATTATGTAAATTTTTATATATTTTATAATTACATCATAAAAAAACAACATATTTCTAAAATACTTTATATTTTAATTTTTTAAACCTCCTAATATAATTAAATCATCAAGAAAAGTTAAAGACGTCGAAAAACAAAGGATGATTGATGATTAAATTATTAAGGAGGTTTTTGGTATGAGATTAAAGAAATTAGCAGCAGCACTTATGCTGACAACGATGTGTGGATCACTTTTAACAGGCTGTGGTTCTGGAAAAGATTCGGCCAGCACAGGAAATGATTCAAAGACAGAGGAAAAGATTACAGCTACCATTAAGGTATGGGGACCAGCAGAGGATCAGGCTGAAGAAAATGGTAAATGGCTTCAGACAATGTGTGAGAAGTTTAATTCAGAGCATCCAGAATGGGATCTTACCTTTGATTATGGTGTATGTGCAGAGGCAGATGCTGGTAAGACTGTAACACAGGATCCAAGTAATTCAGGAGATGTTTACTTCTTTGCAAATGACCAGCTTCAGACACTTATTGATGCTAATGCTATTGCAAAGCTTGGTGGTGAGACAGCAGATTATGTTAAGAAAACTAATTCAAGTACAATTGTAGATTCAGTTACAGTTGATGGTAATGTTTATGGTGTACCATTCACAACAAATACCTGGTTTATGTATTATGATAAGAGTAAATTCTCAGAAAGTGATGTTAAGAGCTTAGATACAATGCTCTCTAAAAACAAGGTAGCGTTTAATATAACAGAGGGCTGGTATATGTCAACATTCTATCTTGCTAACGGATGCTCATATTTCGGCAAGGATGGTAAGGATAATTCAGCAGGAATTGATATTTCTGGTGATAAGGGAACACAGGCAACACAGGCTATGGTTTCATTTGTTAACAATCCTAACTTTGTCAATGACCTTCAGGGTGTAGGTATAGCAGGCTTAAGAGATGGTTCTGTTGGTGCATACTTCTCAGGTTCATGGGATTATAAGAGCGTTAAGGAAATTCTTGGTAACAACTTTGGCGCAGTATCTCTTCCAACATTAAAGATTGGTGGAACAGATAAGCAGCTTAAGTCATTTGCTGGTTCTAAGGCAATCGCAGTTAACCCTAACTGCAAGTATCAGCAGGTTGCTGTAGCTTTAGCTAAGTATCTTGGCGGTAAAGATGCACAGCAGAGCCACTACGAATTAAGAGGTGTTATTCCTTGTAATACAGAGCTTCTTGCAACAGATGCTATCAAGAAAGATGCTCTTGTAACCGCACAGAATGATACATTTAACAAGACATCAGTTATCCAGCCTACAGTATCAGGAATGAATGACTACTGGACGCCAGCACAGAACTTTGCAAAGGCTGTAGTTAATGGTGAGGTTACTCTGGATAATGCAGCAGCAAAGACACAGGATTTCTACAAGCAGATTAATACATCAATTGTAAGTAAATAAAGGCTTAAGTAATTCATAATTTAAGTAATTAATAAAAGGATGGTTGTCACATTATTTGTGACAGCCAGCTTGTAACAGGAGGTTATGGCGATGAAAGATGGATTTATTCAGGCATTCAAAAAAGGTAATGCCATTACCAGACTTAGTGCCATTATACTTGGATTTGGTAATCTTGCAGGAAAACAGATAATCAAAGGCATTCTTTATCTTGCAATGGAAGTAAGCTTTATATGCTTTATGATATTTAAAGGAATCAACTGTCTCGCCATGCTTCCAGGCCTTGGAGGAAGAAAACAGCAGGAGATATGGAATGAAAAGCTGGGTGTATACGAGTATGTGGCAGGTGATAATTCACTTCTGATACTTTTGTATGGTATTGCAACAATATTTCTTATAGTAGCTTATGTTGTTCTTGTTATGAGTTCAGTCAAGAGTGCTTATAATGTTCAATCAAGACTTGCTTTAGGAAAGCATATTAACACATTTGTGGAGGATGTTAAATCATTATTCAATGAGAATCTACACAAGCTGCTTCTTACACTTCCGGTTGGGGGAATACTTATATTTACAATTCTGCCACTTGTATTTATGATAAGTATGGCATTTACCAATTACAGTAAAGTAGACAGCCATCTGGTACTGTTTGACTGGGTTGGATTAGAGAACTTTAAGCAGTTGTTTGATTCGGGAAGCTCTATTGGACATTCCTTCTGGTCAGTTTTGGGATGGACTATTATATGGGCTATATTTGCAACAGGTCTTAATTACATATTGGGTATTCTTGTTGCTTTACTGATTAACAGGAAGGGAACCAGATTTAAGTCTTTCTGGCGTTTTATATTCGTTCTCTCGATAGCTGTACCACAGTTTGTTTCTCTTCTTGTCATGAGAAGTATGTTAAATCAGGATGGTATTGTAAATGTTGTATTAAGGAATTTAGGCTGGATTGATAAGGCACTTCCGTTCTTCACTAATGCAACGTGGGCAAGAATAACAGTTATTGTTGTCAATCTGTGGGTAGGTATTCCATATACGATTCTTCAGGTTACAGGAATATTAAAGAACATTCCTATGGAGCTTTATGAGGCAGCAGATGTAGATGGTGCTAATGGCTTTGTTAAATTTACAAAGATTACGATGCCATATATGTTCTTTGTTACAACACCATATCTGATAACTACATTTACAGCTAATGTTAATAACTTCAATATTGTATACCTTCTCACTAAGGGTGATCCGGTTCTGGCTGGTGAAACTGCTGGTAAGACAGACCTTCTTGTAACCTGGTTATACAAGATGACAATTGATTATCAATATTATAATCTGGGTGCAGTTATAGGTATTATGACATTCATATTCCTTGCAATTGGCTCACTTCTTGTATATAGAAGAACTAAGTCTTATAAGGATGAGGAGGGCTTCCAATGAAAAAGAAAAAGATCACTAAAAATATATTGGCACATATAACACTTACAATACTTGCAGTTATATGGGTAATGCCGCTTATATGGATAATCCTCACAAGCTTCAGGGCACAGAAGGGAGCGTATACAAGCTCATTTTTCCCTAAGTCATATACACTTGATAATTATACAAAGCTGTTTACAGATACCGGAATACTTAATTTCCCAAGAATGTTTGAGAATACGCTTATAGTTGCAGTATTTTCGTGTATTATATCTACGTTTTTCGTGCTTTCAGTTGCTTACTGTATGTCACGTCTCAGATTCAGAATGAGGAAGGCTATGATGAATGTAGCTATGATACTTGGTCTTTTCCCAGCTTTTATGGCAATGGTAGCTGTATATTATATTCTTAAGGCTGTTGGATTATCTGAGGGCGCAATGATAAGGGTTGCACTTGTGCTTGTATATTCGGCATCAGCAGGAATACAGTTTTATATAGCAAAAGGCTTCTTTGATACGATTCCAAAGAGTATTGATGAAGCGGCAATTATTGATGGAGCAACGAAATGGCAGGTATTTACAAGAATTACAATACCTTTAAGCAAACCAATTATCGTATATACAGTACTTACTTCTTTCATAGCACCATGGGTTGATTTCATATTTGCAAGAGTTATATGCCGTGCCAATGCCAACTATTACACAGTTGCAATCGGTTTATGGCAGATGCTTGAAAAGGAATATGTTGATGTGTGGTATACAAGATTTGCAGCGGGAGCTGTACTCATATCGATTCCAATTGCAGCCTTGTTTATGATAATGCAGAAGTGCTATAATGACAGTATGTCAGGTGCAGTAAAAGGATAATGTCAATAGTGCTTTGTGCTTTGTAATCCTGTATGAATTAAAACGGGGATTAAAGAAGAGGTATGTAATGAGAAAAAGAATATTCAGGATGTTTACAGTATTAACTGCTATGATATTATTATTTCAAGCCGGGTGTAACAGCCCGGCTAAAAGTGTGTATACAGCTAAAGAGGATTATGATGATAAGATGTATTCTGCCATGACAACGCCTTATGGTGCGTATCCAGAAACTATAAGCTACACGCTTGGCAAAATGACAAGTGTTAATAATTCTAATATGCCAGAAGGTGATACATATACAGATAATGCATATACAAGATATATAAAGAATATGATTAATGTTCAGAATATTGATGTATTTGAGGCACAGGATACGCAGTATAATACTAATGTTTCAATGGCTGTTTCTATGGGAGCATTGCCAGATATAATGATGGTTTCAAGCGAGGATGAGCTGCAAAGACTTGTTGAGGAAGATATGATTGAGGATCTGACAGAAAGCTATAATAACTGCCTGAGCAGCAGGATAAGAGCTATATATAACAGCTATGGAAGCTCACTTAAGGATATGATTACATTTGACGGAAGGATTATGGCACTTCCAGAGACTAATATAACAGATGGACCTAACCTTATATGGCTGCGTAAGGACTGGATGGATAAGCTTGGTCTGACAGAGCCTGAAACAATAGAGGATGTTGTTGATATAATCAAGGCATTTATTGAAAAGGATCCTGGTAATAATGGAACAGATAACAATGGAAGGAGCAATACTGTTGGTCTTGTAGTAGATACAGAACTGACAGGTGAGTGTGGTTATAGCAGTGAATTTCTGCTTGATATTGTTTTTGCGTGTTTTAATGCATATCCTAAGCAGTGGATAAAGGATTCAGATGGAAATATTGTGTATGGTTCTGTTACGTCAGAGGCAAAGGATGCATTAGCATATATAAGGCAGTTATATAGCGATGGAATAATAGATAATGATTTCTTATTAAGGACAACAACTAATGTATGTGAGCTTATTGAGAAAGGAAGGTGTGGCTCGTTTTTCGGACCATGGTGGGCACCTAATAATCCACTTGCCAATGCAGTAAACGCTAATCCTGATGCAGACTGGCAGCCTTACCTGATACAGACATCTGATGATGGAAGTACAAGTTATCACAGCCAGAATCCCTGCTATAAGTATGTTGTGGTAAGAAAGGGGTTTGAGCATCCAGAGATAGCAGCTAAGATTATAAGTGTAATGTTTGATAGTGCAAGGTATGACAGCAATGCTTTGCAGGAATTTATTTATTATTACCAGCAGAATGTAGAACCTACTGCCCGTCCAATTTCAATTAATGTGGACTACAATAATGCTCTGTCCATATGCTATGAAAAGATTGATAAGGCACTTAAAGGAGAGAGTGATCCTGATAAGCTCGAATTGCTTGAAAAGTCGTATTACGATGCCTGCAGTTCATACATTAGTAATACAGGAAAAAACTATATAGAATCAAGCGCACAAGGGAGTGATAATACACTTGATAGAAAGAATGCAACAAGTACACAATGGGCAGCGTATGTGTCTAGAATAACAGCCTGCAGGCTGTTAAACGAGGGTAATATACGCATTGTTGATTCCATGTATTTTAAGACAACAGATACGATGAAAACGCGGTGGTGGCGTTTAAAGGAAAAGGAAAAAGAAGCGTACCTAAAGATTATATGTGGTGCAGAGGATATATCGTATTTTGACACCTTTGTCAATGAATGGAATGAACAGGGAGGGGAGACCATCACTAATGAAGTACGTGAAGAACTGATGGACACCTCTGGTTAGGTCAGGTCTGAGTGTAGGGAAAATAAAGAGTAACATATGATATAATGAGCGCAAAAGAAAAGAATGCGGCTGCGAAGTACGGGTTCGTGAGTATACGGGTTGAGAAATAGTATAAATATTATAAGGGAGAGGCACGAATAATGGGAATATATCTAAACCCTGGGAATGATGAATTTTACAATGCAGTAGAAAAATCTAAAATATATGTTGATAAAACTGAATTGTTAGAATTCAGTATTATATGGTGAACATAAGAATGTATGTGTAAGCCGTCCGCGCCGTTTTGGAAAGTCCATGGCTGCCAATATGCTTGTTGCATATTACAGCAGGGGCTGCGAATCAAATGAATTGTTCGATAAGCTTAAAATAGCAAAAAAAACAGATTATTATGAGCATCTTAATAAATATAATGTCATTTATTATAATTATTGACGAATGGGATTGCATATTCAGAAAATACCCGGATAACGTGGATGAACAGAAGAAATATCTTGATTTTTTGAGATTTTTTATAAAGGGTAAGTCATATGTTGCGTTAGCATATATGACGGGCATACTTCCAATTAAGAAGTATGGTGAACATTCTGCCCTGAATATGTTTGATGAGTATTCTATGACTAACCAGCGTGAACTGGCAGAGTTTACTGGATTTACAGAGCTGGAGGTTAAAGAATTGTGTGTCAGGTATGATATGTCATATGAAAAAATGAAACAATGGTATGATGGCTACGAGCTTAAAGGTAATCATATATATAATCCGAGGTCAGTTGTTATGTCCCTTCTTGGGCGTGATTATGATAGTTACTGGACTAAAACAGAAACCTATGAAGCATTAAAAAAGTATGTACAGCTTGATATGTATAATCTTAAGACATTAATAACAAGATTGATTGCAGGAGAAAGTGTTGATGTCAACCCAGACAAATTCCAGAATGATATGACTACATTAGAGAGCACAGATGATGTTTTGACATTATTTGTACACCTTGGTTATCTGACATATGATTTTTATAAACAGAAGGTTAGTATACTTTATTAAATCTCTTAAAACAGGTGAAATCTCAATCGGAAGTTGAAGGGAGGAGAAATATGGCGAAAATCATTTGGATTGGGAACATGACATGGTCAGCTGTTGAAAATGGTAATCAACCTTGGGACAAAGAAATTGAGACCAAAAATATTCCAGACAATACTAACCTATTTAACAGAAAAGATAATATATTTAAAGCATCTATACCGTATATGATTTTACCTTTCCTATTATGTTTTCTTGCTGTACTCTACAAAAAGACTACCACTCAGGAATTTATTTTCGATATCAGATTTATACCTGTCTCATTTATTATCGGATTTATCTTTGCGATGCCATTGCATGAGCTGTTTCATGCGATTTGCTATCCGAAAGGTGAAACCGTATACATAGGTGTTTGCGTAAAAGAATTAAAGGCCTTTGCTGCGTCTTCAGCATCCTTAAGTCGTGAACGATACATAGCAATGTCCTTAGCACCTAGTTTATTAGGACTATTATCATTAATTGCTTTTTTGATATGTCCGTTATCACAAAAGTGGTTGTTGACAATTTGCTTGGTGCCATCGTTTATGGGATTAATTTCTCCGGCTCCTGACTATATGGATGTTTTAATGTTATTAAAAGAAGCACCACATGGAGCTATTATCCAGCCAACGAAAGATGGCTTGGCGTGGTATAGATAAACGTCAATTCCAGTTTGTAGGGATGATAATCGATTCATTTAAGTGGTAGAAACTAATATTTTTACACCCTCGACAAAAGTGGAAAATTTTTGTCGAGGGTTTTGCATTTATCCGGAAAATTTATCACTGTAATGGATATGCATATCTTCCCAGCCCATGAATAATACATAGAACACCCTTCCGTATTGCTGGTTTTCTACAATTCTTCCGTGATCTAGGACAGAAAGATAGGATCCATCAGCTTTTCGAAGGTGAAAGTGAATATAGTCATTTTCATTACCGCTATCAATCTGTTCCCAGATACTGGATTCAATCTGTTTTTGTTCGTCTTTCAGAATCAGGTTGCGAAAGTGCTTATTGGTGAGTCTGAAGAGTTCGTCCATATCTTTATATCCAGTCATATGAAGGAACTCATGGTTTGCATAAAAGAGTTCGTCATTGTCTTTGTCCGCTCTGTATATGATAAATGCACCCGGAAGGTGTTCAGAGATATCTTTAAATGCGAATCCCAGTTGTTTACGGACTCCGGACTGAAGACCTTCACTGTAGGCCATACACCCGTTTTTTCCGTGAAGTTTTATTTCATAAAGAGCTGCATCTGCACAGCGCATAAGCTGTGAACGGCTGGCTGCGAATGTGGGATATTCCGCATATCCAAGAGAAATGTTAAATGACTGTTCTTTTCCCTTGTATGAGAATGTCTTTGGTTGTCTGGTAAATTGCTGCAGCAGTTCTTTTGCATCTTCGGAGCTATAATTTTGTAAAAGAATACAGAACTCATCCCCACCGTTTCTTCCCAGTAATGCATCAGCTGGGAAAAATGCTTTCATGCTGTCTGCCAGACTTTTTAATGCTAGGTCTCCATAGGCGTGTCCATAAATATCATTAATAAACTTAAAATCATCAATATCAAAGAGCGCAAACACAAAATGTGCTTTCGGGTTTTTGTTCATCATCTTTTCAGCTGATTCGTCAAATCCATAGCGGTTGTAAATACCTGTAAGAGAATCTGTGCGTGCCAGTATCTGAAATTTATTTTCGTTATCTCTTGATACCAGCCATACCCTGGTAAGTCCCGACAGAAGAAAGGTGATGACAGTAAATATTAAACTGACTTCTGCTATTAATAAATTGTCGTGCCATCCGCTTTTAGGAGTTACTTCAAACTTTCAGCTTTCTTTCCCTATGGTAAAATCATAAGAAACCGGCTGCGTTATCTGACCATCTGACTGGTAAACGGTTTTATAAGTGTCACTCCATGGAGCTTCTGTTTTGGAAAGTCTGCACTCATATCCAAAATCTGAAAGTGCCTGGATCGAGTCTGAAAAAATATCAGGAACACGCAGGATAACAATGGCAAATCCCCAGAAATACTCCTGTCCGTTCTCATCATTCAGGTAGATCGGATCGCGGACAGCAATTCCATAACCGTTCTGTTTCAATTCGAATGGTCCCTGTGTGATGATGGTATGGTTGTCTCTTGCATAACAGGAAATTCTGCCACGGTCTTTATCATGGAGCAAATCAATTTTACCTGCTTCATTTCCCTCAGCAGGATAAATATCTGTTACAACACCATCAGGAGCAAGCTGTACACTTTCAATAGAATCAGATATAAGATTTTCTGCAATCATATCAAATTGACTGATCTTTCCATTCTCACTGATCAGAATCTGTTTCAGAGCATCTGTGATTGCAAATCCATTTGTAATTTCATTTTTAATACGTTCACCGTAGATTGATACATTTAATTGTACGGTTGTGCGTCTCTGCCATTTTTCGTGAGTGTCTGTTTTGTATGCGATGAAACCAACAAGGCACATGCCAAGAAAAAAACGATAAGAGGCACAAAATTTTTTTCTTCACTTATTTTACCTCATTTTATATTTGACATTTTTATGATAGAACATTATAGCACAGAAATGAAAAAACAAAACGAATTTCTTTTTAAAACATAGAATTCATAACACTCATGGAATTAAATTTTTGGATTATGATATTTTGTTTAAAGGTATTTGTTTGAAATGCAGGGAGAAGGAGGAACAACATGGACAAAAAGGCAATGTATAAGTTGAGTTATGGATTGTTTGTACTGACTGCCAAGGAAGGCGAAAAAGACAATGGATGTATCATTAATACAGCAATTCAGGCAGCTTCAGAACCAAACCAGTTAAGTATCTGCGTTAATAAAGCAAATTACACGCATGACATGATTGAAAGAACTGGTAAGTTTACAGTATCAGTCCTGAATCAGAATGCACCATTTGAATTATTTAAACATTTTGGCTTTCAATCAGGAAGGGATACCAATAAGTTTGAAACATTTGAAAAGTGTGCAAGGGGTACAAATGGTATTTATTATATTACAGATGGTACTAATGCATACATTTCTGTAACAGTTAATAAAACAGAAGATTTAGGTTCGCATACGATGTTTATCGGTGAGATAACGGATATGGAAGTTCTAAGTGATATTCCTTCTGTAACATACGAGTATTATCAGAATAATATTAAACCTAAGCCACAGGCAGTTGGAAAAACGCAGGATGGTCAGACGATATGGCACTGCAGAATCTGTGGATATGAATATGTAGGTGAAGAATTACCGGATGATTTTATATGTCCTTTGTGCAAACATCCGGCATCAGATTTTGAAAAAGTAGTGAAGAAAACGGAGGTAAAAGAAATGGCAGCAAACAAATACGCAGGAACACAGACAGAAAAAAATTTACAGGAAGCATTTGCAGGGGAGTCTCAGGCAAGAAATAAGTATACCTATTTTGCTTCTGTAGCAAAGAAGGAAGGCTACGAGCAGATGTCAGCATTATTTTTAAAGACTGCAGATAATGAAAAAGAACATGCAAAGATGTGGTTCAAGGAATTAGCAGGAATCGGTGATACAAAGGAAAATCTGGCAGCAGCTGCAGAAGGCGAGAATTATGAGTGGACAGATATGTACGAAGGTTTTGCTAAGACAGCTGAGGAAGAAGGCTTCCCTGAACTTGCAGCAAAATTCAGAGCTGTAGGAGAGATTGAGAAGCATCACGAGGAGAGATATCGTGCACTTCTTAAAAATATTGAAACTGCACAGGTATTTGAAAAGAGCGAGGTTAAGGTATGGGAATGCCGTAACTGTGGACATATTGTGGTAGGAACAAAAGCACCTGAGGTATGCCCGGTATGTAATCATCCACAGAGCTATTTTGAAGTACATG
>CEAB01070612.1_pt1 | contig 23909 bp, 24 predicted proteins | sample 557651 | NCBI WGS metagenome assembly CEAB01 (sample SAMEA3182046, study PRJEB8094) | gut metagenome | biome: human; feature: gut; material: Stool; isolation source: human stools | place: Canada | collected 2011-11-15
GGCGGCTGCATCGGCTGCGGCGGCTGTGCCGCAGGCAGCGGCTGTGTCTTTGGCGGCGTAGTCAACGAGGCCATCGAAAAAGCCAGGACCGCCGACGCCTTCGTCTTCGGCAGCCCGGTGCACTATGCCTCGGCCTCCGGCAACATGACCAGCTTTATGGACCGTCTGAGCTACGCAGGCGGCAAATATCTGGCCTACAAGCCCGCCGCCATCTGCTGTTCGGCCCGCCGCGGCGGCACCACCACCACGCTGGACCAGCTGGTCAAATACCCGGAGTTCTTCCACATGCCGCTGGTCAACGGCTCCTACTGGGCCATGGTCCACGGCTCCAACCCCGCACAGGTCCTGCAGGACGAAGAGGGCTGCGCCGTGATGCGGGAGCTGGGCCGGAACATGGCCTGGCTGCTCCAGTGCATCGAGGCCGGCAAGGCCGCCGGCATCCGGCACCCGGAGAATCCCCGCCGCCCCATGACGAACTTCATCCGATAAGCAGCCACGCTCGAAAAGCCTGACCGGCACTGCCCGGCCGGGCTTTTCTGCTGCCATCCGCCGCTTTTGTTCCAGAAAAAGTGAGAAATCCCGCAGAAACAGCGCCTGCATCCTTTTTTCGTTCATAACTTTGTGGTAACATGAAGATAAGTATTTTTTACCATGACGGAGAGCAGGCTATGGAACACTACGATTGGAACGACGGCTGGACCTTCACCCCGGTATTCGACCCCGCCATCGTGCGGCCGGAATGTCCGGATCTGCCCCTGACCCCGGTGCGCATCCCGCACACGGTCAGGACGCTGCCCTACAATTACTGCAATGAGAACGATTACCAGCGGCTCTGCGGCTACCGGCGGGAGTTTTTTGCGCCCAAAGAGTGGCAGGGCCGCACGGTCCTGCTGACCTTTGAGGCCGTGGCGCACGACGCCACCGTCTTCTGCAATGGCCGCCGGGTGTTTCATCATGGCTGCGGCTACACGGCCTTTACCGTAGACTTGACCGAATCCCTCCGCCTGGGGGAGCAGAACGTCGTGGCCGTCCGGTGCGACAGCCGGGAAGACCTGAACATCCCGCCCTTCGGTGGGCAGATCGATTTCCTGACCTACGGCGGCATCTACCGCGCCGTCTCGCTGGACGTGAAGGAGCCTGCCTACCTGCGGGACATCTTCATCGAGGCGCAGGCCGAGGGCGATTTCCGCATCTACACCTCCACCGTGGGCGAAACGGTCGGCTGCACCTTGCAGGCCGAGATCCGCAGCCCCGCCGGGAGCCGGGCACTCTACAGCGGCGAGCTGTCGCTGCCCATCGTGGGCACCCTGAACGGCGTCCATCCATGGAGCATCGGACACCCCTTCCTGTACACCCTCACCGTGCGGCTCATCCGCCCCGGCACCAGCGGCCTGCCCGACCGGGTGCTGGACGAAAAATCCACCCGGTTCGGCTTCCGGACCCTCCAGTTCGTGGCGGGCGGGCTGTACCTCAATGGCCAGCGGGTGGAGCTGCGCGGCCTGAACCGCCACCAGAGCTACCCCTATCAGGGCTATGCCATGCCGGACAGCATCCAGCAGCTGGATGCCCAGATCCTGAAAAAGCAGCTGGGCTGCAACGCAGTCCGCACCAGCCACTACCCCCAGAGCCAAGCCTTCCTCGACGCCTGCGACGAGCTGGGGCTTCTGGTCTTTGTGGAAATGCCGGGCTGGCAGCACATCGGCGACGAGAGCTGGCAGGCGCAGGCATTGCAGAACTGCCGCGAGATGGTCTGCCAGTGCCGCAACCATCCCAGCGTCTTTCTGTGGGGCGTACGGGTCAACGGCAGCCCCGACGATGAAGCGTTCTACAAGCGCACCAATGAGGCCGTCCGGCGGCTGGACCCTACCCGCCCCACCGGCGGTGCCCACATCCGCCGCAAAGACCAATTGCTGGAAGACGTCTACGCCTACAACGATTTTTCCTACACCGGGCGGGGGGCTGGCTGCGAGAACCGCTCTGCCGTCACGCCCGACCTGCGCAAGGGCTACCTCATCAGCGAGTTCGGGGGCCAGCAGTTCCCGGCCAAGACCTTTGACGACGAGCCGCACCGGCTGGCCCAGGCCCTCCACCACGCGGCCGTCCTGAACGATGCCATCGCCCAGCCGGGCGTGGCGGGCAGCTTTGGCTGGTGCATGGCCGATTACAACACCCACCGGGAGTTCGGCAGCGGCGACCGCATCTGTTACCACGGTGTGCTCGACTCGTTCCGGAACCCGAAGCTCTCCGCCGCCGTCTATGCCAGCCAGAAGACGCCCCGCTCCCCCTCCGACATCGTGCTGGAAGTTTCGTCCAGCATGGCGCTGGGCGACCACCCCGGCGGGTTTGCCGGGGCCTGCTGGGTGTTCACCAACGCCGAGAGCGTCCGGCTCTACCGCGGCAACGATTTCATTGCCGAGTTCAGCCCGGACCGCCGGGGCCGGTTCGCGGCGCTGCCCCATCCGCCCATCGAGGTGCAGGATTTCGTTGGCTCCCTGCTCGAAAAGTATGAGGGGCTGGACCCCGTGGTCGCGCCGCAGGTGGCCGCCATCCTCAACGAGATGCGCCGGGACGCGCTGAGCCTTTCGCCCCTGAGCCGGGCGCGGCTGCTTTCGCTGCGGCTGAGCTGGAACGACCTGCTCCGGATGTACTACAAGTACATCGGCGTTCTCGGATCACCCTCCAGCGTCTACCGGTTCGAGGCCGTGTGGCATGGGCGCACCGTCCGCACCGTGGTGCGGGAGCCGGTGCAGAGCGTCCGGCTGGAGTGCACGGTCTACAATCCCCTGCTGACGGACGGCCCTACCTGGGACTGCGCTGCCGTCAGCCTGCGGGCCATCGACCAGAACGGCAACTTCCTGCCCTACTGCGGCGAGGCTGTTCAGCTGAGCGTGGAAGGCCCGGTCAGGATCCTCGGCCCCAGCGTTGTGCCGCTGCGGGGTGGCATGGCAGGCACCTACCTTGCCACCACCGGCCGGGCAGGCCGCGCCGTGCTCCACTGCAAAATGGAGGGCGCGCTGGACACCGAAGCCGTGCTCACGGTGCGCAAGCGTTCTTAAATCCCGTCCTTTCATGATAGATTTGCACTCCGTTCAAAATTTTATCATGTTTGGCTGATATTCTATGGGTGTAAAGAGTTTATGGGACGGCTTCGGCCGTCCCCTTTTGAAGAGTTTGAGGACAAAGGACTGTACGATTATGAGAGAAAAACTTCGCCGCTTTATGATCGGCCGCTACGGCACCGACGGCCTGAACCAGTTTCTGAGCATCGCCTCTCTGGTTCTGCTGCTCATCGCCATCGTCAGCCGCATCAGCCTGTTCACCTGGCTGGGTGTGGTGCTGCTGGGCTTCTGCTATTACCGCACCTTCAGCCGCAACATCTCGAAGCGGACCGAAGAGAATTACAAGTTCTACACCCTCAAAGACCGGGTGGACAACAAGTTCCGGGGCCTGAAAGAGCAGTGGGCCAACCGCAAGGTCTACCACTATTACCGCTGCCCCCAGTGCCGCCAGAAGCTCCGTGTGCCCCGCGGGCGCGGCCGCATCCAGATCTCCTGCCCCCGCTGCGGCACCCAGTTCATCAAGAAGAGCTGAGCCATGTTCGGATATGTGATCCCGAATCAGGCTGCGCTTTCGCCGGAAGCGCAGGCGCGGTACCGCTCAGCCTACTGCGGGCTCTGCCGCCGCATCGGTGCGCTGCACGGCCTGCGCGGGCGGCTGACCCTGAGCTATGACCTGACCTTCTTGGATCTGCTGCTCTCCAGCCTGTACGATGGCGAGACCGCGCTACACACCGGCGCCGACCACTGCCCCATCCACCCCATCCGGAAGGTGGACTGGCGTTCCAGCGGGCCAACCGATTACTGCGCCGACCTGAGCGTTGCGCTCCACTACTACAACGCACAGGACAAGTGGAACGATGACCGCAGCCTGCTGGGGCTGGGGTTCGAGGCGCTGCTCGCCGCCCCCACTGCGGCAGCCGCCGAACGCTGGCCACGGCAGTGCAGCGCCATCCGCGCCTGTCTGGACCGGCTGGCGCAGTACGAGGCCGAGGGCAGCGAAGACCTGGACGCCGTGTCCGGCTGCTTTGGCGACCTGATGGCGGAATTGTTCGACTACAAGCAGGACCACTGGTCCCCGGAGCTGCGCAGCATCGGCTTTCATCTGGGCAAATACATCTACCTGCTGGATGCCTACGACGACCTCGACCGCGACCTGAAAAAGGGAGCCTACAACCCGCTGCGCAGCCTGCACCAGCTGCCCGGCTACGAAGAAGAGATGCGGGAGATCTTCGAGCTGCTGCTCGCCAACTGTGCCCGTAGCTTTGAGCGCCTGCCCTGCGTGGAGGATGTGGACCTGCTGCGGAACATCCTCTACTCCGGCGTCTGGCTCAAATACAACTGCAAACGTGCAAAAAATCCCCCCAGAGCCGCCGAATGAGGCGGTTTCTCTTGATTTTTCAGGCATTGTCCTGTACACTTAATTTTGTTCGTGCGGCAGCAAGGCCGCGCAAGTTCGTAGAGACGTGAGGAAGTTGATCCATGAGAGACCCCTATGAGGTGCTGGGCATCCAGCGCGGAGCCAGCGAGGAAGAAATCAAAAAAGCCTATCGTGCCAAGTGCAAGCGCTGGCACCCCGACCTGAACCCCAACGACCCCACGGCCGAAGAGCACTTCAAGGAAGTGCAGGCGGCCTACGACGCCATCACCAAAGGGGAGACCGGCCCACAGAACGGCGGCTACGGCAACCCCTACGGCCAGCAGCAGAGCTATGGCGGCTTCTACAACAGCGGCTATCAGCAGGGCTACGGCCAGCAGGACGGCGACTGGGACTTCGGGTTCGACCCGTTCGGTTTTGGGTTTGGGTTCGGCGGCTACCAGCAGCAGAGCGGGCCGGGCTTCAGCAGCGCGGACACGCCCGAACTGCAGGCGGCGCGCAACTTCATCGTGAACCGCCGCTACGCTGAGGCCCGCCGTGTGCTGGACGGCATCGCGAACCGCACCGCCCGGTGGTATTATCTCTCGTCGCTGGCGAACCAGGGCCTGGGCAACAGCATCGACGCCCTGCAAGACGCCCGCCGCGCCGCCCAGATGGAGCCGGGCAACACCGAATACCAGGTGCATCTGCGCAATCTGCAAAGCTCCGGCCGCACCTACCGCACCCAGACGACCTATGCCCAGCCGGGCGGCCTGATGCGCTGGTGCTGGAGCATGATCCTGCTGAACCTCCTCTGCAACTGCTGCTGCGGCGGCGGCTGGGGCTGGCGGTTCCGGGGCATCTGATCTCCGCTGTTCCTGATACAAAAGACCCCTGCCATGCAGCTGCACGGCAGGGGTCTTCTCATCATCTGATCGTTTTACTGGATGACAATGGTGCGGGTGATCTTCTCGCAGGAGTAGTTGCCGCCCACGGTCGCAGTCTGGACATACTCGCCCGGCTGGGTGGGCAGGGTGTCGGACTTGCTGCCGAACCAGCCGCCCTTTTTATAGGTGTAGCTGATCTTGCCCTCCGGAACGGGCTGGCCGTCCACTTCCAGCACAGCGCTCAGGTCGTAGTTCTGTGCTTCCTCCACGGTCATCGTGTCGGGCACTTCCTGCGCCCAGTAGGTGCGGACGCCTTCCGTCTTCGGCTTGATGCGGAACATGGCCACACCGGCGGTGTTCACGTCGCCGGATTCCAGCGCCACTGCACCGGCCACATAGCTGCCAGACTCGGTCGGCTGTTCATCCACGTAGATGCGGCTGAAGGCGCCCTCCGGCAGGAATTTTCGGATGAGTGCCAGCGCCAGCTTCAGGCCGGTGGAAACGTCCTTGATGGTGGGCATATAGAATTGCAGCACGTCCATCACCGAAACGACCTCGTCGGCCACCCGCAGCAGTACGCTCACGTCGTTGCCGTCAATGAGCTGCTTGATGTAGGCGTAGAGGTTGAACTCCTCCTGCTGATCCGGCGTAGCGGACATCTTGCGCGGCAGCGGGATCAGCTTGAGCAGGGTGCGGATCTTGTCCGAGAGGACCAGCGTCACATAGCCCTTTGCCTCGCCCTTGGTGCCGATGACCACGCCGATATACTGGGTGTCGGCGGGTTTGGTTACGACGCTGAGGGTGAACGGCGAACCATAAACCAACTCACCCGAAGTGGTCAGGCGGATGGAAACGACATCATTGCTTTCCTCGACATCTGCACTTTTTGCGGCGGGCAGCAGATCCCCCGCCGACGCTGCAAACGCCGGGGTAACGGCCACGCTCAGCGTCAGAAGAACGGCGAGCAGCAGCGAGATCATCCTTTTGGTCTTCATATGGCAGACCTCCTGTTTGCATTTCAAAGGTTGCGGTCGTGCGGCGGGAAACTTCCCGCCGGGCCAAAATTGCTTTGGGCCAACTTTATTTTACCGCATCCTGCCCTTTGGGTCAATAACGGGATTCAAGTAACTCAAAATTTTGATATAAAAACTGCCGTGCAGACGCACGGCAGTTTCTTCCGCTTTTTACAGCTTGCTCAGCTGGGGGCCCTGGGCGGTATCCTTGACGGCCCATCCCATCTCGGTCAGCTGGGCACGGATGGCATCGGCGGTGGCCCAGTCCTTGGCTTTCTTGGCCGCAGCGCGCTTTTCGACCAGCTCGGTCACTTCGGCGGGCACCTCGTCCTTCCTGCGGTTGTACATCAGGCCCAGCACGTCGGTGATCTCGTCGAACGCCTTGGCGGCAGCTTCAAGCGCTTCTTTGGTGGAAGAAGCGGACAGAGTGTTGATCTCCTTGACCAGATCGAACACCGCAGCCAGCGCGTCGGGAGTGTTCAGGTCGTCGTCCATGGCCTTGCAGAACTTGGTGCGGGCCTCGTCGGCCTTGGCCTTCAGGCTCTCGTCGGCGCCGAACTCGCTCTTGCTCAGGGCGAAATCGAGGTTCTCGCGGCAGGTGTACAGGCGCTCCAGGCTGTTCTTGCAGCTCTCGATGAGGTCTACGGTGTAGTTCAGCGGCATCCGGTAGCCTGCAGTCAGCATGAAGTAGCGGATGGGCTCATAGCCGTAGAGGTTGGCCACATCGCGGACGGTGAAGAAGTTGTGCAGGCTCTTGGACATCTTCTGATTGTCCACATTGATGAAGCCGTTGTGCATCCAGTAGCGGGCGAACGCACAGCCGTTGGCGCACTCGCTCTGGGCGATCTCGTTCTCGTGGTGGGGGAAGATGAGGTCCTGCCCGCCGCAGTGCAGGTCAATGGTCTTGCCCAGATGGGTGCGGCTCATGGCGCTGCACTCGATGTGCCAGCCGGGGCGGCCCATGCCGTAGGGGCTTTCCCAGGCAGGCTCGCCGGGCTTGGCGGCCTTCCAGATGGCGAAGTCGGCGGGGTCTTCCTTCAGGTCATCCTCCATCTGGCTGCGCAGCTCGCGGTTGCCGCTCTCCAGATCGTCCAGCTTGAGGTGGCTGAGCTTGCCGTACTCCGGGTCGCTCTTGACGCGGAAGTAGACGTCGCCGTTCTTGGCCACATAGGCGTGGCCGGAGTCGATCAGGTCCTTGACAATGTCCAAAATCTGCTGGATGTGCTCGGTGGCGCGGGGCTGGACGGTGGGCTTTTTGCAGTTCAGACCGGCGGCATCCTTGAGGTACTCGGCCTCAAAGCGCTGGGCGACTTCCTTCATGGAGGTGCCCTCTTCCTGGCCCTTCTTGATGAGCTTATCGTCGATGTCGGTGATGTTGGACACATAGATGACCTTGTTGCCGCGGTATTCCAGATAGCGGCGCAGGGTGTCGAACACGATCAGCGGGCGGGCGTTGCCGATGTGGATATAGTTGTAAACGGTCGGGCCGCAGACGTAGATGCGGTACTCGCCGGGCACCTGCGGCACGAACTCTTCCTTCTGGCGGGTCAGGGTGTTGAAAATCTGCATAAAAACCTCTCCTTTTGTGTGGCAGACAGAAGCCGCAAAAACAAAAAAGCCCTCCTCGCTGTACCCTGGTACAGCAACGAAGGCGGTTCTCATTCCAAATCGCGGTTCCACTTCTGTTTGTCGCTCAAAGCCGGTAACGGCGGCGGCCGCACTGCGATACTGTCCTTCCCGCAGTGTGCTCTCCGGGCGCACTTCCCACAGTCCTCTGCAAACAGGCTCCCAGCCAACGGCCCGTTCTCTCTGTGCAGACGCTCCCTGCGCTACTCTGCCCGGATCAACGCATTTGTTCTGATACAGATTTATTATAATAGCCGCCGGACAGGAAGTCAAGCGATTTGACGCCATTCTCCGGCTGTGCTACACTGGGCAAAAACAAATCGGAGGGTTCACATCATGCAACTTTTGACCGAACGCCTTTTTCTCATCCCGCTGCAGCCGGATGGGATGCGCGCCCTGCTCGACCGCACCACCGACCCGGAGCTGGTCGGCCCCTATACCGAAATGCTGACCCTCTCTCCGGCACCCGGAGCAGTGGATCTGGTACACGGCCTGGGGCCTTTACCAGAACGATTCCGGTGACTTTGTCGGCGACCTCTGCTTCAAGGGTCTGCCCAAAAACGGCCAGCCGGAGATCGGCTACGGCATCTCACCCGAATTTCAGGGCCAGGGCTATGCCACCGAGGCCGTCCGCGCCGCCTGCCGCTGGGCGCTGGCCCAGCCCGGCGTGGCCGCCGTGGAGGCTGAGACCGAACCCGCCAATGCGGCCTCCCAGGCGGTTCTCCGCAAGGTCGGCTTCGTCCCCACCGGGACGGTGGGCAAGGATGGGCCGCGGTTCATTCTGTGCGCCCTGCCCGCCTGAGCGCAGCTTTTTCGGCATCCCCCTTTACATCTCCCTCAACTTGTGCCATAATTTACTATATTAAAGGGAAGCGTCTCCAGCTCCGGCAATTCGGCCGGTCTGGAGCGCAAGAGAGGGGTAAACTGCCATGAGTAAAACGATCATCCCGGCAAACTACACGCCTGCGCTGAATCTGTATGACACCCAGCGCGCCATCGGCACCGTGAAGCGGCTGTTCGCAGACACGCTCTGCGCCACACTGAACCTCTACCGCGTGTCCGCACCGCTGTTCCTGGAGGCCTCTACCGGCCTGAACGACGACCTGAACGGCGTCGAGCGGAAGGTCACCTTCGACATCAAGGACAGCGGCACCGAAGCGCAGGTGGTGCAGTCGCTGGCCAAGTGGAAGCGCAAGGCGCTGAAGGACTACGGCTTCCGGGTGGGCAAGGGCCTGTACTGCGACATGAACGCCATCCGCCGCGATGAGGAACTGGACAACCTCCATTCCGTCTACGTGGACCAGTGGGACTGGGAGAAGGTCATCCGTGAAGAGGACCGCAACGAAGCCTATCTGAAGAATGTCGTGCGCTCCATCGTGTCGGCGGTCTGCGCCACCGAGATGAACCTCCACGCCATGTTCCCCCAGCTGCAGGACCTGCCCCTGCACACCCCGAACGTGACCTTTATCACCACCCAGGAACTGGAAGACCTGTACCCTGACCTGACCCCGAAGGAGCGCGAGAACGCTTTCGTCAAGGAGAACGGCACCACCTTCCTGATGAAGATCGGTGCCCCGCTGAAGAGCGGCAAGCCCCACGATGGCCGTGCACCCGACTACGATGACTGGGATTTGAACGGCGACCTGCTGTTCTGGAACGAGCCGCTGCAGTGCAGCTATGAGCTGAGCAGCATGGGCATCCGCGTCAGCCCCGAAAGCATGGACCGGCAGCTGACCATGGCAGGCTGCGACGATCGCCGCGCCCTGCCGTTCCACAAGGCCGTCCTGTCCGGCGAGCTGCCCTACACCATCGGCGGCGGCATCGGCCAGAGCCGCCTGTGCATGCTGCTGCTGGGCAGTGCCCACATCGGCGAGGTCCAGGCCAGCGTCTGGGATCAGGCCACACACGAAGCCTGCGCCAAGGCCGGCATCCCGCTGCTGTAACGACCAGCGTTCTTTCCAAGGCTGCCCCATGGGTCTTCCCGCGGGGCAGCCTTTTTTGCACCGTGCAAAAATTTCCAAAAACTTTTTTGCTTTTCCCCTTGACAGAACGCTGTGTTCTATCTATAATGAACACAGTTCATTTTGAGGTGATCGCATGAATCTTACTGCAACCTCCAAAGAGGATATCTTAAAAGCCAGTCGTGCCCTCATCCAGCAAAATGGATGGGCAGCGGTCAACATCCGCGCCGTGGCTGCGGCCTGCGGTGTGTCGGTGGGTTGCATCTACAACTACTTTGCATCCAAGACCGAGCTGGTGAGCGCCACGGTGGAAAGCATCTGGAACGATATCTTCCACCGCCCGGAGGACGAAGCCGTCTTCCGGGACACGCTGGCCTGTGTCCGCTGGATGTACCGGCAGCTGGAATACGGCTGCGCCCAGTATCCCGGCTTTTTCACCCATCACTCCCTTGGCTTTATGCACCAGGGCACGGCGGATGGAAAACAGCAGATGCAGCAGGCGTGGCAGCACATCCTGCGGCAGCTGTGTTTCGTCCTGCAGCAGGACCCCAACGTCCGGCCGGACGCCTTCAACGACCAGTTCACTGCCGAACGGTTTGCCGGGGTCCTGTTTTCCCAGATGCTTTCCGCGCTGGTGCAGCAGGATTTCGACCCGTCCATGGTGTTGGAGATCGTCCGGCGGGCCATCTATTAAAAAACTTCCCACGGTTTCGTGGGGATTTTTTATCCGTCAAAGTGAACATTGTTCAATTAAGGGGGTGAGGTTCCGTACCCTCAGGCAGGAACCCTGCTGCATTCCACCCATTTCAGGCAACAAAGGAGATTTTTACGATGCGTGCGATCTTTGAAACGCTTTTTGACATTTTTTATCTGCTCACCGTCCTTTCCGTGGGCATCCGCATGATCCGGAACAGCAAAGGCTCCGCCCAGTTCCAGCTGTTTGGCTGGATGGCTGTGGTGCTGGGTGCCGGTGATTCCTTCCATCTGGTGCCCCGCGCACTGGCTCTGTGCACCACCGGCCTTGACAGTTACGCGTTCCAGCTGGGTCTGGGCAAGTGGATCACCTCGGTCACCATGACGGTATTCTATGTGCTGCTGTACTACGTCTGGCGTCAACGCTACCACATCCAGGGCCAGAAGGCTGTGACCTGGGCCGTCTACGCTCTGTCGGCTGCCCGTGTGATCCTCTGCGTGATGCCCCAGAACCAGTGGCTCACCAATCACTCTCCCCTGTCCTGGGGCATCTACCGCAACCTTCCCTTCGCGCTGCTGGGCCTGCTGGTCATCGTGCTGTTCTACCGCAGCGCCAAAGAACACCACGACACCGCGTTCCGCTGGATGTGGCTCACCATCGTGCTGAGCTTCGGCTTCTATATCCCGGTGGTGCTGTGGGGCGATGTGATCCCGGTCATCGGCCTGCTGATGATTCCCAAGACCTGCGCCTATGTGTGGACTGTCCTCATCGGCTATTCTGCCATGAAGGCGGAATATAAGAAAGCGGACTGATCCGTTCCCCCCTGCTTCACGCAAAAAAGAGCCTGTTTTCCGGCGGCAGCTGCCGTCAGAAAACAGGCTCTTTTGGTTGCAGTTTATCGGCGTTTTCGGCTGTTGCCCCCCAGCCACCAGACCAGCGCTGCGCAGATCAGGTTCCCGGCCAGGATGCACGCGCACCACAGCACCGTCTGCCGGGGCGTCTGCTCATACACCAGCAAAAAGGGGTAAGGCCCCGTCCACAGACGCTGGTAGTTGGCCCACAGGGCGATGCTTCCGTAGATCGCCGTCGGCACCAGCGCCAGCGGGATGTTTCGGGCCGGGAGCCGCGGCTCCCGTTCCAGAAAGACGAAGGAGACAAAAACGAGGACCGGGTTCAGCAGGTGGTGGTACAGCATGGAGCTTTCCGTCAGCAGGAACACCACGCCGCCCTCATCGGGGTAGTAGGGTGCCAGCACGAAGACCACCGTCAGGAAGGTCAGGGTCAGGCAGCAGGCCGCAATGAACTTCAGCCGCTTGACCCAGCGAGGCAGCGCACGGCCGGACAGCAGCGCCCACAGCTGGCAGACTGCCACCAGCAGGCAGACCGCCGCCGAGAAGAGGTTGGAGTTTTCGGTGTAGAAGGTCAGGGCCTGCTCGCCCACCGCTTCCCAGCTCATCCGGATGGCGATGGGTTCCATCCGCACCACGGCCAGGTTCAGCAGGATGGACAACACCCGCCGAATCTTATCCAAAAGCGAATTTTGTTTCATTTTATTCCAGAATGGATCATTTTGCCGTGTTGATGAAGCTGCGGTTGTCCCACAGATACTTGATGCCGGAGATGGCGGTGGCCGCTGCCACCAGCCAGCACAGCCAGTAGGAGATGAGCCAGACGTTCAGATTGCCGAGGACGGTATTGCCATAGGTCAGCGAGATGCCGAAGAAGTAGAAGATGATGGTCAGCATCTGCAGCACCGTCTTCACCTTGCCCCACATATTGGCCGCGATGACCTTGCCGTCCTTCGCACCGGCGGCGACCATCCGCAGGCCGGACACCGCGAACTCGCGGGCCAGGATAATGCAGAGCACCACGGGGCTGCACACGCCGTCCCGCATCATGTAGATGAGGGCCACCGTGGTCAGCAGCTTGTCGGCCAGCGGGTCGGCAAACTTGCCGAAGTCGGTGACCATGTGCCACTTGCGGGCCAGATGGCCGTCCAGATAATCGGTGAAGCTGGCAGCGGCGAAGACGATGCCTGCCACCAGATACCATGTTGCATTGAAGGTCTCGGTGCCAAACTCGGTCAGCGAGACGAAGATCATGAAGACGGGCACCAGAATGATGCGGCACAGGGTCAGTTTATTGGGCAGATTCATACGTTTTACCCTCCAATTTGTTATTTTTTGACAGTGCCATACAGATCGTAAAGGTCGCTGTCGTCCACCAGGATATCATAGAACGCACCGGGATACAGCGGCTCTTCACTGGAAACGCAGACGTTGCCGTCCACTTCGGGAGCGTCGGCTGCGGTGCGGCAGAGGTACAGGCCGCTCTCGTCGTCGATGCCGTCGCAGATGACGCGGACGGTCTGGCCCACCTTGGCCGCCTGCTTCTGGGCCATGATGCCGGTCTGGATCTGCATCACCAGCTCGGCGCGCTTCTCCTTGACCTCCTGCTCGATCTGGCCGTCCATGCGGGCGGCCACGGTGTTCTCCTCAGCCGAGTAGGCAAAGCAGCCCAGGCGGTCGAACTGCACCTCCTTGACGAAGTTGCACAGGTCTTCGAACTGCTCCTCGGTCTCGCCGGGGAAGCCTGCGATCAGGGTGGTGCGCAGGGTGATGCCGGGGATCTCGCGGCGCAGCTTGCCGATGACGTCCAGCAGCTCCGCGCGGTTGGAGCGGCGGTTCATGTTCTTGAGGATGACATCGTTGCAGTGCTGGATGGGCAGGTCGAGGTAAGGCAGGACCTTCTCGTTCCGCTTCATGGCGGCAATGAACGCATCGGTGATCCGCTCCGGGTAGGCGTACATGATGCGGATCCACTCGATGCCCTGGACCTTGTTCAGCTGATCCAGCAGTTCGCAGATGCTGCCGGGCTTGCCCCAGTCCTCGCCATAGGCGGTGGGGTCCTGTGCCACGATGATAAGCTCCTTGACGCCCTCACCGGCCAGCCAGCGGGCCTCGGCCACACAGTCGGCCATATCACGGCTGCGCAGCGGGCCGCGGATGCCGGGGATGGCGCAGTAGTGGCAGCGGTTGTTGCAGCCTTCGGCGATCTTTAAGTACGCATAGTGGGCGGGGGTGCCGATGACACGCTTGCCGCCCAGCGGGAAATCCTTCTTCAGGCCGTAGCTTTCGAGGTGGTCCTCGCCGTTGAAGAGGCGGGTCACGATGGAGTCAATGGCCTTGTTGGAGGCGCAGCCGACCACAGCGTCCACTTCGGGGATCTCCTCCTCGATCTGGCTGCGGTAGCGCTCGGCCAGGCAGCCGGTGACGATGACCTTCAGATCGGGGTTCTGCTGCTTGTAGGAGCAGGCTTCGAGGATGTTTTCGATGGCCTCGGTCTTGGCGCTCTCGATGAAGCCGCAGGTGTTGACCAGAATGACGTCGGCCTCGCCCAGCTCGGCCACGGTCTCGTGCCCGGCAGACAGCAGGATGTGGACCATGCCGTCCAGATCGACCTGGTTCTTCGGGCAGCCAAGGGAAATACATGCAATTTTCATAAGGGGATGCTACTCTCTTTCTTTTTTACGGTTCCGGTGTTTTTCTGAACGGCCGTTCCGGCACGGTGTGTGCGAGACGAAGCGGCCGTGCAAACAAGCCGTTATTCCTGTTCCACGCGCTGGATCGCGTCCCGGATGACCGGGTAGGCAAAGCCCCGGCGCATCAGAGCGGCCACCACGAGGTCGCGGCGTCCGGCTTCCAGTTTTTTGCGGTAGCGGCTGGCCACCAGCGCGGCGGCGGCTTCCAGCTCCGGGTCTTCCCCGGTCTCGTCGGCGGCATAGACCGTGTCCAGCGCCTGTTCGATCTGCGGGGCGCTCAGGCCCTTCTGCCGCAGGTTCTGTGCGGCAGCGCGGCGGCTTTTTTTCGCCGCCAGCAGGCCATGGGCGCGGGTCTCGGCATAGCGCGCATCGTTGACATACTCCCGCTCCACCATCTCAGCCACCACGGCGGCAGCCGTCTGCTCGGCAAAGCGGCGGTTCAGCCGCTCGTAGAGGCCGCCGGAGGACAGCTCCTGCCCAGCCAGCAGCTCCATCGCGCGGGCACGGGCCTTGGCCGCATCGGTGGATTTTTCCGCCTCGTCCAGCGGGCGGCGGGCTCCACGGTACCATGCCATTTACTCTTCCACCATGATGTCCAGTTCGCTCTCGCTGCTGCGGACGGGAGCCTTGACCACCGGCTCCTTGGCCGGGGCGGACTCGGCCTTGCTGCCGGCGTCCGGTGCAGCGGCGGCTGCCTTTGCGGTGCGGCGGGTGGCATAGAGCTTGTCGGCATTGGCGCGGATCTGGCCCTCGATGTCGTTGGCAAGCTCCGGGTTGTCCCGCAGGAACTGTTTGGCGTTGTCGCGGCCCTGACCCAGGCGGATATCGCCATAGTTGAACCATGCGCCGCTCTTCTGGACGATGCCCAGCTTGACGCCCAGATCAATGAGCTCGCTCATCTTGGAAATGCCCTCGCCGAACATGATGTCGAACTCGGCCTCACGGAACGGAGGTGCCACCTTGTTCTTCACGATCTTGGCGCGGGTGTGGTTGCCGATGAACTGGCCGGAGGAGTCCTTCAGGCCCTCCACACGGCGGATGTCGATGCGCACCGAGGAATAATACTTCAGCGCACGGCCGCCGGTGGTGACTTCGGGGTTGCCGTAGACGACGCCGACCTTCTCACGCAGCTGGTTGATGAAGACGCAGACCGTGTTGGTCTTTCCAATGACGCTGGTCAGCTTGCGCATGGCCTGGCTCATCAGGCGGGCCTGCAGGCCGACGTGGCTGTCGCCCATCTCGCCCTCGATCTCGGCGCGGGGGACCATGGCGGCGACCGAGTCCACGACGATGGCGTCGATGGCACCGGAACGGACCAGCGCCTCGCAGATCTCCATGGCCTGCTCACCGGTGTCCGGCTGACTGACCAGCAGGTTGTTGATGTCCACGCCCAGTGCCTCGGCATACACGGGGTCCAGCGCGTGCTCGACGTCGATGAAGGCGACCTCGCCGCCCTGCTTCTGAGCCTCGGCCAGGATGTGCAGGGCCAGCGTGGTCTTACCGCTGGATTCCGGGCCGTACACCTCGACGATGCGGCCGCGCGGCACACCGCCCACGCCCAATGCCATATCCAGACCCAGGCTGCCGGTGGAGATGGCTTCCACCTGCATGGCGGCATTGTCGCCCAGCTTCATGACGGCACCCTTGCCGAACTGCTTTTCGATCTGGGCCAGCGCGGTCGCCAGCGCGTCCTTCTTGGCACCCGGCTCGGTCTTCTGGGTCGCAGTGACGACCGTGTTCTGATTCTTTGCTGCCATAGTGTTCTCCTTTGCTGTCCTCTCCCGGCGCGGCTCGTTCCGCCGCCTGCGCGGGGCATTCCGATTCTTTCTCTAATAGTATATCACAAATCCAGAATATTACAACAGGAAGTTGTTTGCTTTTTCGATTATTTTTCCGCTCAAGCTGACCCGCAAGTCGGCGCAAAACCTCGCATCTTGCGGCAGGCAGCTTCACTTACCGCTTCTTCGCGCCGTTATGGCCCGGTCGTTGCCGCCGTAGTCCTTCCGGCAGGCGATCCCGACCCAACCGTTTGCTTCCAGCAGGGCCGTGACGGCTTCCCGCTGCTGCCAGCCGATCTCCAGCGCCAGTGCACCGCCGGGGCGGAGCGCTCTCTGGTAGTGTTCCGCGAGGGCACGGTAAAATACAAGGCCGTCCTCCCCCGCTGCCAGCGCCATGGCCGGTTCCTGTGCCACTTCGGGCTGCAGCTGCCCCATCTCGGCAGCGGTCAGATAGGGCGGGTTGGACACGATGAGGTCCAGCTCCCCTTCCGGCAGAGTCTCCCAATAGGTGAACAGGTCTCCCTGCACCGGGGTCAGATGCAGCCCATTGGGCAGGCGGGCATTCCGGGTCAGATACGAAAACGCCGCCGGGCTTTTTTCCAGGCTCGTCACCTCTGCCGCCGGGCAGAACCGCTGAACGCCCAAGCCCAGACAGCCGGTCCCGGCGCAGAGGTCCAGCACCTTCGGGTGCGGGACGCCCCGCAGCAGTTCGGCGGCGGCCTCGGCCACCACTTCGGTATCGGCACGGGGGCAGAGCACACCGGGCCCCACCGCCAGCTCAAAGTCGAGGAACGGCCAGCTGCCGCAGAGGTATTGCAGCGGCTCACGGTCGGCACGGCGGGCGGTCAGGGCTTCCAGCTGCGCCGCCTGTGCGGCGGTCAGCGGAGCCGTGGCCAGCCGGGCGTCCGCGCCCACCGCCAGCCGGAAGAGTTCGGCGGCATCAAAATCGGCATCGGGGCAGCCCGCCTCGGTGAGCCGGGCCTCCACCTGCCGCAGCGCCGCGCGGGGCAGGATGCCTTCGTTCACCATCTGCCATCCTCCGGGTCTTCGGGTAGGACGGGCGTCACCGCCGCAATGGCCACTTCGATCATGCTGTCGTCCGGCTCGAACACGGTCAGATGCTGCACCCAGATGCCGGGCTGTCGGATGATACGGGTGGCAAGGTTGTCAGACCGGCCGCACCACTTCAGCAGCTCGTAGCTGATGCCCATGACCACCGGCAGGAGCAGCAGTTTGAACACCACCCGCAGCCCGGTGCTGGACCAGGGCAGCACACTGTACAGGAAGACGCTGACGATGACGACCAGGATCAGAAAGCTGGTGCCGCAGCGGGGGTGGAAGCGGGTGTATTTGCGGACGTTCTCCACGGTGAGCGCATCCCCTGCCTCATAACAGGCGATGGTCTTGTGCTCGGCCCCGTGGTACTCGAACACGCGGTGGATCTCCTTCATTTTGGAGATGGCGACCATATAGCTCAAAAAGATGGCCACCTTCAGGACCGCTTCGAGGATGACCTTGCTCCACCGGCCCAGCGGGAGCAGCCGGTTGACACCGCCCACCAGAACGGTCGGCAGCACCGTGAACAGCAGGATGGCAAACAGCCCGCCCAGCACGGCGGCAACGCCCAGCAGGATATCCTCGGCTTTTTTGCCCAGGTGGTCGCCCACCCATTTTTCAAAGGCGGTCTCCTCCTCTTCGGGGTCGTAGTCGTCGCCCATGCTCACCTGTGCGGAATACATCATGTACCGATAGCCCATGATGAGGCTCTCCACCATCGAGATGGCCCCCCGCACGAGGGGGATCTTCGTCCAGATGCCGTGGGCGGGGGTCGGCTCGATCTTTGTCTCAATGGTGCCGTCCGGCTTGCGCACCGCGCAGCAGATGTTCTTCGGGCCGCGCATCATGATGCCTTCCATCAGGGCCTGCCCGCCCACGCTCGTTTTGAAACGTTCCTGTTTTGGTTGATTCATCCATGTCTCCTGTCCCCGCACACGGCTGAGCCGGGCGGGCGATTTTTTTGCAGTTCTCATTGTACCGCAAAATTGTGTCAAAATCTTCTCAGCGCTTATAAAGGGGCAGGCCCAGCGTGACCACGGTGCCCCGGCCCAGGGTACTCTTGAGGTCGAGTGTGCCGTCCAGCGCCGTCATGATGGAATCCACCAGCGCCAGACCGATTCCGCTGCCGCGCACCGAATTGCTGCCCTTGTAGAACTTGGTCTTCACGTTTTCCAGGTCTTCCGGCGGGATGCCCCGGCCCTGGTCGATGATCTCGATGAAGGCCTTATACTCACCCTGCCAGATCTTCACGGTGATGCGCCCGCCGGGGGCCGAATACTTGATGGCATTGTCCAGGATGTTGATAAACACCTGCCGCAGGCGGTCCGGGTCGGCATAGACGGGGATCATCTCCTCCGGCTCGTTGTAGGAGAGCAGCAGCCCCTCCCGCTGGATGCGGGCCTCGCAGAAGAGGACGGCGTCTGTCAGTTCGGCCACAAGGTCCAGCAGGCGGCAGTCCATCTTCAGGCGGCCGTTCTGCAGGCGGCTGAAATCCAGCAGTTCCTCCACCATGTTGTACAGGCGGGCCGTCTCGTTGTTGATGATCTCCAAGCCCTTGCGGTAGTTCTCGTCCTCCGGGTCGTCGAGGGTGCGCAGCGTTTCCACCCAGCCCCGGATGGAGGTCAGCGGTGTGCGCAGCTCATGGGACACCGAGCTGATGAACTCATTCTTCATCTTCTCGGTCTCTTCCAGCCCCTCGGCCATCTGGTTGATGGTGCCGCGCAGGCGGTCCACCTCGTCGCGGCTGTCGCCGGTCACAGGCAGGCGAACGTCCAGTTCGCCCCGCGCGATGCTGGCGGCGGTGCGTTCCACCTGCCCCAGCGGGACCACGATGCTGCGCACGAAATACAGACCGGACGCCACCGTAAAGCCCAGAATGACCACCATCACCACGATGCTGATGAGGACGACGCTCTTCAGCTGGTTCTGGATGAGGGTCAGGCTCGTGACGAGCCGCATGGCCGCCACGTCTTCGGCCGCATAGGGCACCAGACAGCAGACGGCCATGACCATCTCATTGCTGGCGGTACGGTAGATGGCCATCCCCATGCCGTCGGCGTTCTCCTGCGCCCGCTCAAAGTCAACACTGCTCAGGATGCCCTCGGCATCGGTGCCGCTGGATGACGCGATGACGCCGCCGTAGCTGTCCAGCAGCATAAACTCGTATTTGTCCTTATCGGAGAACTGCTCCACCATCCGGCGCAGGGCCACGCTGCGGTTGGCTGCAGTTTTCTGGGCCGTGTCGCCGGTGTACATCTTCAGCTGGCCGTTCACCGAGGAAAAGCGGCGGTACATCGTCTGCTGGACGCTGTTGTAGTAGTTGCGTGAGCAGCTGTACAGGAACATGCCTTCGACCAGTATCAACAGCAGCACCGTCAGCATCAGGCTGCCCCGCAGCCATCGCCTCGTAATTCCGCTTCTCACCCTGCGCACCTCCCTTCCTCAGTCTGCCTTTTGTGAGCCGGAGCGGGTCATTCTTCCCACCGGTAGCCGTAGCCCCACACCGTCATGATGTGGGTCGGGTGGCTCGGCTCGTCCTCCACCTTCATCCGCAGGCGGCGGATGTTCACATCCACGATCTTCACGTCGCCGAAGTAGTTCTCGCCCCAGACGCCCTTGAGGATCTTTTCCCGCACCAGCGCGATGCCGGGGTTGTGGAAGAACAGCTCCATGATCTGGAACTCCACCTGCGTCAGCTCGATGGGGCGGCCTGCCTTGAGCAGGACACGGCGGTTCTCGTCCAGCACGAAATCGCCGCTGACGAGGGCGGCGGGGGCAGCTTCCTTTCCGTTCTCCCCGCCCGTCGAGCGGTTCACACGGCGGCAGAGCGCCTCCACGCGGGCCAGCAGCTCGCTGACACTGAACGGCTTGGTCATATAGTCGTCGGCACCGATGGACAGGCCGCGGATCTTATCCTGCTCCTGCCCTTTGGCGCTGAGAATGATGATGCCGATCTTCTGGTCGGTGCGGCGGATGGTCTCGCAGAGCGAGAAGCCGTTCATGCCGGGCAGCATCACATCCAGAATGGCCGCATCGCAGCCCGGTCTCTGCTCCAGCAGCGGGAGCGCAGCCTCGGCGCTGTCGGCCTCCACGGCCTCCATCCCGGCCCGCCGCAGGTTCAGCGCGATCATCTCGCGGATGCTGGCTTCGTCCTCCACAACAAGTACCTTGACCATCTACAACATGCCTCCGTTCTATTCCGCCCCAGTGTGACCGCGGGGCCGGTCTTTTTTCATTCGATTTCTTTTGGATTGCATCCAGCCGGTCGGACAGGCTCAGTTCAGCCGATACAGTGAGCGGGACAGCCGATAGGTCTGGTCCTGGATGACGGCATCCTCGCCCAGCTTTGCCTGCATCTGGCGGGATGCCACCACGCCCAGCCGGGTCCAGCCCGCCGCGCTGGCGCTGGACGGCACCAGCCGCAGGGTGAGCACCAGCTTGTTTTCGTCCACGGTGCGCAGCTCCACCGCATCGTTGATGTCGGCGCTGTCGGTGAGCAGCAGGTTGCCCTCCCACTCGGCGGGCAGCTCGATGTAACAGTTCGTCTCTTCGTCCAGCAGGCCGAAGCTCTTTTCCGGGTCGGGCCGGGTGTAGTCCATCCAGACGATGAAGTCCATCCGTCGGCTCTGGCTCATGTTCAGCAGACCGGCCTCGTCCGGCTGGGTGGGGATCTCCACCGTGCCGTCGCCGTCCAGGTCGCGGCTGACGAGGTTCGGCACGTTGCGCAGCGAGGCGCTGTAAAGCGCGCTGGCGCTGATCTGCTCGGCCGGGATCATCTGCTGGCTCTCTTCATCGAAGCGCAGGAGCACCGTGGCCAGATTGTTGCCGGAAATGCCGGTCCAGCCGTCCAGCACCAGATAATGCCGGCCATCCGCTCCCAGGCCCGACGCCACCGAAGCGCAGCCGGAGAACTTGTCTGCCGACAGGCCCATGACAGCCACCTGCTGGAAGCTGCCGTCCCGGTTCACGGTCAGCAGCTCGATCTGCACCCCGCCGTCCTCCAGCGTGGACATCAGGATCAGGTCCTCGTTGCCGCCGCCGGTGATGTCCTCTACGAGGTACTGCTCGTAGGACTGCTCCAGAATGGCATTCACCTCGCCGTGTTCGTAGGAATAGACAGCCAGATAGCTGTCCCCCTGCGCGGCCAGATAGCCCACCACCAGCTGCACGGCGTTGCCGTCCTGCAATTGCGCCAGCCGGACATTGTCCACCGTGTCAGCCAGACCCTCGATGGTCTGCTGCACCTTCCATGCGCCTGCGGCATCCTTCTGCAAAAAGGCGATGCAGACGTTGGAGGACTGGGCCGTCGTGTAGAGCACGGCGGCGTCCTGTTCGCCGTCGCCGTCCAGATCCTGCAGCAGAAAGGGCGAAAGCAGCTCCCCCTGCATGGGGTATTTGAGCTGCGCACTCTCGCCCAGCCAGTCGTTCAGGGCACTTTGCAGCGCACCGTAATCGCCCGAAAGACGCGGAGCGCGCAGCAGATCCTCGACCTGCATGTTGTCCGTCATGGGGAAGCTGCACCCCGGCAGCAGCCCCAGCAGGCCGCAGGCCGCAAGCGACAGGAAGTGTCGTCGTTTCAACCGCAGTCCCTCCTCTCTGTGGAAAACTCCCGGCTGCGTATACAGTATTCAGTATAGCACGAATCGCGCCTCCGGGCAACAAAAAACGCCCTCTCCCCGAAGGGAAAGAGCGTTTCGTTACACTGTTTCTACAGTCAGAGTCGATCAGACGAGCTCCAGAACTGCCATCTCAGCAGCGTCGCCGCGGCGAGCGCCGATCTTGATGATGCGGGTGTAGCCGCCGTTGCGGTCAGCGTACTTGGGGCTGATCTCATCAAACAGCTTCTTTGCAACATCTTCCTTGGTGATGTAGGCATACACCTGACGCTTGGTGTGCAGGTCGCTTGCCTTGCCAAGGCTGATCATCTTCTCGGCCATGGAACGAACGTCCTTAGCGCGAGTGACAGTGGTCTCAATCTTGCCATTCTCCAACAGGTAGGTAACCATGGCGCGCATCATAGCGTTGCGGCTGTCGCTGGTTCTACCGAGCTTTCTGGTACCGGGCATCCCGTTTCACTCCTTAATTATTTTAGTTATTCATCGTCTGTGTTCAGCTTGAAGCCGAGGGAGTCCAGCTTCGCCATGACTTCCTCCAGGCTCTTGCGGCCGAGGTTGCGAACCTTCATCATTTCGTCCTCGCTCTTGCTGACCAGATCCTCGACCGTGTTGATACCGGCACGCTTCAGGCAGTTGAAGGAACGGACGCTCAGATCCAGCTCTTCGATGGTCATCTCCAGAGCCTTCTCCTTGTCGTCGTTGGTCTTCTCCACCATGATCTCGGTGCCAGCGGCCTCATCGGACAGGTTGACGAACAGGTTCAGGTGCTCGGTCAGCACGCGGGCAGCCAGAGAAACAGCCTCCTGCGCATTGATCGTGCCATCGGTCCAAACCTCAATGGTCAGCTTGTCGTAATCGATCGCCTGGCCAACACGGGTGTTCTCAACATTGTAATTCACCTTGAGAACAGGGGTGTAAATGCTATCGACGGGAAGAGTGTTGATGTCGTTCTTCTCGACGATGGCCTGCTTATTGCGCTCTGCGGGCACATAGCCGCGGCCCTTATCGAAGGTGAGCTCCATGACGAGCTTGCCGCCCTCGCCCAGGGTCGCAATGTGCCATTCAGGGTTCAGGATCTCAATATCGTCGCCCTGCTTGATGTTGTCAGCGGTGACCTCACAGGGGCCCACTGCCTCAACACGCACTGTCTTCGGACCATCGGTGTACAGCTTTGCAGCAATACCCTTCAGGTTCAGGACAATTTCGGTAACGTCTTCCTTGACGCCCTCAATGGTGGAGAACTCGTGGACCACGCCGTCGATCTTGACGCTGGTCACGGCGACACCGGGCAGAGAGGAAAGAAGCACACGACGCAGGCTGTTGCCCAGTGTGATGCCAAAGCCACGTTCCAGGGGTTCCGCGACGAATCTGCCGTAGCGGCCGTCCGGGGACAGGCTTGCCGTTTCGATTTTGGGACGTTCAATCTCCATCATATCTATGCCCTCCTTGTCAAACCGACGTTGCCGTCGGCCCATTATTAAATTCTTTCAAAGAAAAGAATGCGAAAGACTGCCATCCATCCGGAAGGCTCGTCCTTCTTAATGGATTACTTGGAGTACAGCTCGACGATGAGGTGCTCTGCAACTTCGTAGTCGATGTCGCTGCGCTCAGGGAGCTTGGTGACGACGCCCTTCAGGGTGCCGGCCTCGCGGTCCAGCCAGGAAGGCAGAGCCACGACGGGAGCCTCAGGGCCAGTCAGCTTTGCGAACTTTGCAGAAGAACGGCTGGACTCACGGACCTCGATCACGTCACCGGCCTTGATCTGGTAAGAGGGGATGTTGACCTTCTTGCCATTGACGGTGAAGTGAGCGTGGCTCACCAGCTGGCGGGCGTCGCGGCGGGTCTGAGCAAAGCCCAGGCGGAACACGACGTTGTCCAGGCGGCGCTCCATGAGCTGGAGCAGGTTCTCACCGGTCTTGCCGGGCATTGCCTCAGCACGCAGGTAAGCATTGTGGAACTGCTTTTCCAGAACGCCGTAGATGAACTTGACCTTCTGCTTTTCCTTCAGCTGAGAAGCGTACTCAGACTGCTTCTTGCGCATGTTGCCATTGGAGTTGCGGGTGGTATTCTTCTTTGCATAGCCCATGACCGCAGGAGAAATGCCCAGGGCCTTGCAACGCTTTGCGATAGGCTGCGTATTCTTTGCCATAATTCAATTTCCTCCTTCGATCAGACACGACGGCGCTTCGGGGGACGGCAGCCGTTGTGGGGGATGGGAGTCACGTCCTTGATCAGGGTGACTTCCAGACCGGTAGCCTGAAGTGCACGGATAGCGGACTCACGGCCAGCGCCGGGGCCCTTGACGTAGACCTCAACGGTCTTCA
>CEAB01013125.1_pt1 | contig 23881 bp, 23 predicted proteins | sample 557651 | NCBI WGS metagenome assembly CEAB01 (sample SAMEA3182046, study PRJEB8094) | gut metagenome | biome: human; feature: gut; material: Stool; isolation source: human stools | place: Canada | collected 2011-11-15
TAGCTCAGTTGGTAGAGCAGAGGACTGAAAATCCTCGTGTCGGCGGTTCGATCCCGTCCCCGAGCACCATTCAAAAACCATCTTTAAAGATGGTTTTTTTTGTTCTTGGGATTTTTACGGGATCGAACCAAGGTTCGTCTGGCTCGGTAAGTTCGCTTCGCTCTCTAACTCGCTGCGGTCATTCGTTTTGTAAATTTCGCTTCGTTGCGCTGTCGCTGCTCGCTCAATAACAAAACTTCACCTGTCGTTAAAAATTAGTCCACCGGACTAATTTTTTTCCTCCAGCCCGTCCCCGAGCACCATTCAAAAACCTTGGTTTACCAAGGTTTTTTGTTGTTTATGTACAGATGTTTTGCAATTTTATAAATGCTGTTTTGGGGTGAAAAGTGCCGAGTCGTTTTATTAAAGTTGCACAAAGCAAGAATGGAAGAAAAAGAAGAAATTAAAATAAAAAGAGGCGGTTTTATCCGCCTCTCCAAGCCTACTTATGCTTTTTAACACATAAGTAAACCTTTAATTTACTTATGATAATAATAAGTCTTATTATCACAGCAAACCTCCTTTCATTAATGCGAAAGGAGTTGACTGCTTATAAAGCCTCTTGACAAAGAAGCTTAAATAAGCTATCCTAACTTCATGGAAAGAAGTTAAGGATTGGTTAACCCCTTTCTTAGTTAGAAACAGCCCGGTGCAGCAACACCGGACTTTTCTTTTATAAGCGCAAAGTTGCGGCTTGTCAAGAAATTGGCTTTTTAAGAAAATATTTTTGACATGCAGTCAGGCGGAATGTATTATTTTTGTATAGTGAAAGAGTATGCTCGTTTGGGGCGTGCTCTTTTTTTATGCCGCCTTGGGGCGGTTTTTTTGTCGTTTAGTTTAATCGAACGTTTTATGTGAACTTATTTGAGGAGTATATAATAAAAAAATATTTTTACAACCAATATTAAAACATTTTTCAATATTTAATTTTTACTAAGAAATATCAATAAGATATGTCATTAAAATGTTTTAAATGAATATTTTCTCCGGTAAGGCTTTGTTCTGTAGTGCAAAAACGTTCAATTAATGCAAACGCGGGAGAAGAATGTTTATCGGTTATATTCAGCTTGGTAATAATATCAGAGATGTCAGGGAACAGGACAGGGCGCTTCAGGCTTACGGTGCGGAAAATTCCTGTATGTTTGACATCATTTGCCGTTATGATGATTTTGGACAGCTGAAAAAACAAGAGTTGCAGCCGGGCGATGTGGTTGTGGTGAGTGATATTTCCCGTTTGGGAAATTCTTTGGCCGTGGTTCGGGACAATATTTGCTTTTTGGCGGAGCGCGGCGTTTCCTTTGTTTCCATTCGTGAAAATTACGAGTTTGTTCGTCAGGACGAGTTTTTGTCGCTATTGAAGGGGTTTGACCTGGTTTTGGATATCCGGGCGCGGCTGGCTTCGGCTTTGACGGCGAAAGCGCTGCATGAGAAAAAACAGGCCGGGCAAAAGCTGGGACGGCTTAAGGGAGCAAAAGTCAGAAAAATTCTCGACGGCAAGGCCGATGTTATTTTGAAAATGCTGAATGCGGGGATGTCACAGGTGAGAATCGCCAGCAGCCTTAATGTCAGCCGGGTTACTTTGTATAATTTCATAAAATCACACAATGTACTTATGAAAAAATTGAAATTGAGGAGAAGACAGAGATGAGTGTTGTTCAACCAAATGCCACAAGCGGAAAGAAAGTTTTGAAGAAAAATTTCTGGAAACGCCTGGCCGGAAAGGAAGTTTCTGATTTTGATGCGGTTGACGATGCTGTGCCGCATATTGCCTTTATTGTCAAAGGCGGTATCGGTGATGTTGTCTGCAATTTGTTTTATATACAGGTATTTTCTGAAAAATTTGGCCTTGAAAAGTCTTTGGACATTTATATGGAGTATGATGCTGACATTCGGGATGGATTGTTATGCAGCAAAAGTTTTTTCAATCGGGCATTGCCGGATAAGGCAATGGTTGTCCGGGATTATGACGTGGTTGTTCATTTGGTTCGTTTGCCGTCGGTCTTGAAATTTTGCCGGGACAAACTGCAACGGCTGGGGCTGGATGAATTATGCGATTATCTTGGGTATTTGGAGCGGGAACGGCAGCAGAATCCGATTATGTTTATGTCCAGTTCGCAGGGCGATGCCGTTTCCATGCGTTATGCGCAGTTGCAGAACAGACGGCGTCCAGAAGAGGCAGATTTGGGTAACAGGCTGATGATGAGGGAAAAGAGTTTTACGTTGTCCTGTGACGGAGGCAGCAACGCGGTGCTGCAGAAGTTTGGTTTGGAAAAAGGGACGTATATCGTGATGCAGCGCGGTGTTGGCGAAGCGGACAGATTTGACGGGCAGACGACGCGTTTGTGGCCGGCGGCGCGTTATGATGAGGCATGCCGGTTTTTGAAGGACAGTTTTCCGCAATATCGTCTTGTACAACTGGGCAGCAATCGAGATGACGCTTTAGCGGATGTTGATTTGGATTTGCGCGGGAAAACGTCGTTTGAGGAATTAAAAATTTTGTTGAAAGAAGCTAGGCTGCTTTTGTGTTGCGAGGGCGGTATGGCTCATTTGCGGCATTTTTTGGGTGGCGACCGGTCTGTTGTTCTGTTTGGACCGACGGATACGGATTTTTACGGGTATCAGGAAAATGTCAATATTTGTTCAGGCGTATGCAAGGGGTGCGAGTGGCTGTCCTGCGATTGGCATAAAAAATGTTTGCGCGGCTTTGAGGTACCGTTGTGTTTTGAGGCGCTTAAGACTGTTGATGTTCTCAGATTGGTCGTTATGGAGTTGAGATAATGAAATATTATTTCGAAAAGCTTGAAGAGCGGATTTTGACTTATAAGAGCAAATACAGAAATCGTCCGGGAAAAGCCGCAGCGAAATTGGCCTGGTGGAATTTGAAATGCGCTCTGAAGCGGCATAAAAGGAATTATTCTTTTATTTCTTTGGAGTCCGATGTTGTCAGAGAAAAAAATACTGCAAGTTTTTCCTTGTCAACTGATTTGGAGGAGAATGATAATGTTTTGCGGATTGCTGTTGCAGAGGGCGGCGGTATCGGCGACAGTTTGTTTGTGCTTACTTATCTTAAAGAATTTCGCAAGCTGTTTAATCGGCCGGTAGTGATAGATTTTTATACAAGGGCTTATCAGGCTTTTCAGAATTTTCCTTTTATTAACAAATGTATGCCTTATTCCCAGCAGCATTGTATGGATGATTATGATGTGTATATCGTTTCAAGGCGTTTTTATATTGTCTGTAAATTGGACGAGGATAAAACAAGGTTTTTTTCAGAGAAATTTTATGATTTTTGCAAATGGTGCCGGTATTTAACAGATGAAGTTCTTGTCGGGGAATATAATGATAACCTGTTTAGTCAGTATGCTTTGCTGTTTGGCAAAAACAGGTTGGAACAGGCTAATGTTGCCGGAATTTTACCGATAGACAGGACAACGCCGAAATATTTTCAATGGGATGAAAATGAATTTGGCATTTTGCAGAAATATGGGTTGGAAGAGCAAAAGTACATAACAATTTGCCGTGCCGTTGATGCTAAATATGGAAATTCACATCCTAAGTTATGGCCGCTTGCGTATTATCGGCAGTTGGTTGATAAAATAAAGAAAAAGTATCCTGAGGTTAAGCTTGTTCAAATAGGATCCAGCAATGTTTACGGAGAGATTGACGGTGTTGATGTCTGTCTTGTCGGGCAGACGACTTTGGAGCAGAGCAAAGTTATTTTGAAGTATTCCATGCTTCATATTGACGGGGAAGGCGGACTGGTTCATATGAAGAATTTTTTGAACGGTTGTTCTGTTGTCATGTTTGGTCCGACAAATCCTGATATTTTTGGATATTCTCAAAATTATAATTTGCGCAGTTCTGTGTGCACAAAACCGTGTGAATGGGTTATACGGGGATGGACGGAAGGGTGTATGCGCGGTTTTGACGTTCCTCTTTGTATGCAGTTTTTGTTGCCGGAAGCTGTTTTTGAAAAAGTTTGCGAGCATATGTCTTCTTTGGCTGATTGGAAATATGAGGTTTCCGAGCGTAATGTTTTTGATTGCAGCAGTTTTTCTGTTTTAAAGGGCGGTAAAGCAGCACAGATAATGCGTTCTGGCAATGACGGCTTTTTTGAAAACCAGTTTTTGCGGCATGGATACGATTTAATTGTTTATGACAGAAATCTGAGTCTTGATGATGAAAAATACGGCGCAAAAAATTGTGTTTATGTTGCTTATGCAAAAGAACATGGTTTTTGCGCCGAGTATGCCACGCCTTATAATGTTCCGGCAGAAAATGAAACATTTGATGTGGTTTTTTGCGAGATGATGGACAGTGTTTTTTCTCCGAAACATGCGATTATGGAAGCTTTGCGGATTTTAAAAGACGGCGGTACTTTTATTTTCAAGTTGGCGAAAGAGAGGTGGCATTTAGCCGGAGGGTACGTCAAAGGCTGTAAAGATGACGGGAAATATATTTATATAAGCAAGAGGAAAAAATAATGGCTAAGAAAAAGTTGGCTTTTTTGCTGGGAATTACTTCTAATTTGTCGTTTGCTGCCGGAAATGTTGCACTGGCGATAAACAAATATATGACACAACAAGACTACGATATCGTTATTTTTTATACTCAATTAGATAAAGATGATATCGTTGCATTTCAAAAGATACCACATGTTGTATTAAAACAATTTAATTTACCAGAAGATTTTGTTCAAATAATGTTAAATAAAATGCCAGAAACATCTCGTTTTCGTTCCAGAAATCATCTGATGTGTTTCTGTCATTTTGAAGTTTTCTCTCTTTTAGATGAATATCAAAATGTTGTTTGGATTGATGTTGATACAAGTATACAGCGGGATTTATCAGGTATTGTAAATTATAAACCATTTGGTATTAGTCCAGATACGCCGTGGACAGTTGGAAATCAATTTTCTCACCCGATTGAAGGGTATGATATGGAGCGTGAAGGACATTGTACTGCTGTTATGGTTGTAAGCGACACACTTCCATATAAAAAGATACATAAATGGCTTTATGAAAAGGCAATTGAATATGCAGATTGCATTGTTAATCCAGACCAAGCGATTATTTCTATAATGTTACAGGAATTCAACATTGTACCCAATTTAATGGATTTAGATGAGTGGCAATGTATTGCTTGGAAAGATAAAGCGAATTTAGCGCGAATTGTTCATTTTGGTAATGAGAGAAAAGTATGGAAAGATGTCAATATTTGTAATGCATTTCCAGAATGGTATCGCACACATTTGGAATGGTTAAAATTAGGTGGCAGTGATTTTAATCAAAAAAATGTAGACCCTCATAATATTTTAGGAGCTTTAGATTCTTTTGATAAACTAATGAATTTGCAAAATGATGTAAAACACAAACAACGTGTTTATCTCTTTGGGATTCCTATTTTAAAAATAACTAAGACTGCAAAAAAAATAAATATCTATCTATTTTCGTTCATTCCATTTTGTAAAGTTAAAATGAAATAAGGGGTGATTATGCGTTTATTTTCAAAAAAATATACTCCCAAAGGTGTTGTTTATCGGGTTTTAGGATTTAAATTTAAGCAGGGATATGCGCATTTGGCGTGGCGTTTGTTTCGGGCGCCAACAATTCATTTTATTCATGTTTGCGAGCCGAGAAATCCGGGCGATATGCTTTCTTATCCGTATTTGTATTTTAAAAAATATTTTAATCGGTTTGATTGTCGCATTCATCACACCAAAGACATTAAATTTGAAACAATTGAAGCTAATGATGTAGTGATTTTAGCTTCCGGTGGTTGTTTTGAAGTATTGGATAAATTCCAAGAAGATATTAATCGCTTACTAGATATGTGTAATAATGTTATTTCGTGGGGCTGCAGTCATAATGCTCATCATGACAGACCGGTTTATTGGCCCATAGATTTTGAAAAGTTTAAATTATTGTCCGTTCGAGATTTTAATTATCAACAGCAACGCTATTGTCCCTGTGTTTCATGTATGATGTCGGGGTTGGATTATATGCATGATATCTCGCGTCGGATTGGCATTATTGAGCATCAAGATTTCCCTATTGATATTGCGGGGGAGAAAATTTCTCACAAATGTAATATTCAGAAAATTTTGAATTTTATTGGGAGTAGTGAAATTATTATCACAAATACGTATCACTGTGCCTATTGGGCGATGTGTATGAAGAAAAAGGTTATTTTATATCAACCCTTTTCAACAAAATTTGATAACTTTAAACATCACCCCGTCATTTATTCTGGAGATATTGAAAAAGATATTGCACAATCCAAGGTGTATCCTGACTTTTTAAAAGAATGTCGTACTATCAATTTACAACTTTTTGCCGATGTGCGCAAAATTATCAGAAATAACAGGAATGCATTATGAATAGAATTGTTTCTTTTGATTTTTTACGTTTTGTTTTGGCGATATGTGTTGTTATCGGACATAGCTATCTTGTTTTATGCAGGCAGAGCGAAACGGATTTGCTGGTTTTGCAAAATCTTGCGGTAGACGGTTTTTTTATCTTATCGGGTTTTCTGCTGGCTCTGTCGTATTTTCATACACAGTCGGCGGGAAAACCGGAAGATTTGTTTTTTGATGCGACTCGTAAAAGGGTAAAACGGCTGTATCCGGAATACTTATTTGCCATGATTATAACATGGGCAATAAGTGAATTTTTTCTCAATCAGCATGTTCCTTCATTTGTTTTTCCTTTGAATCTGATGTTTATTGCTCAGATTAACGGCGTTCCAGGAATTATTAACGGTTCATGGTATGTCAGTGTACTGTTTTGGGTCGGAAGCGTTTATTCTGCACTTTTGTATTATCAAAATAAAACAGCCCAATATGTTTGGGTTCCATTATTGGTTTTTTGTTCTTTTTCTTATTGTTTTGCAATATATACGGGATTGTCGTTAAATTCACTTCCTTTGGTCGGCGGATTTTTTTCGGTTGGCTTTTTTAAAGGAATTATGGCGATGGGGTGCGGTATTTTGCTGTTTTTTGTTTGTCATTTTTTGCAAGAGAAACCTTTGTCGTTCAAGTATAAGAATGTAATTTTTATTATTTTGGAGGCTTTGGCTGTTTTTGTTCTTATTTCCTGTTTTAAGAGGACATATTTGTCTCAGAAGGAATATCTGGTCTATTTTGCTTTTCCTGTTTTGATTGGTATTTATTATTTTCATAAGGAAGTTCTGACAAGTTTTTTTTCGTTGAAATTGTGGAAGCCCTTGACTGATTTGGCTTATACTCTTTTTCTTGTTCATGTTCCTGTTCTTGAACTGGCAAAAAAATATGTCTTTGAAAATCAACCGGGGGGGGGTGGATGCAGCTTATATACCTCTTTTGGTTATTATCTGTGTCGCTTTTGCGTTTGTTTGTTTTCATGTGCAGAGGCTGTTGTTTGCGAGATTAAAAAAATGGCTGGCGGTTTGAGAGGAGAGGCTTAGATGACATTGCTTGCGTCTTATATTGATAATTTTACCGGGGTGAAGGCTCTTTGTATCGGAGATATTATGCTGGACAGGTTTTTGTACGGCAAGGTTAACCGTATTTCGCCGGAAGCACCGGTGCCGGTTTTCTTTTTTGAGCGGGAAAAGCAGATGCTGGGCGGCGCCGGAAACACGGCGGCCAATATGGCGGCTCTGGGCTGCAGGGTGACTTTTGTCGGAATTGTCGGGCGGGACGAAAACGGCAGAAAGCTGACTTCTCTGTTGTCTGCGGCCGGCGTGCACAGCCATTTGCTCCGGCTGGAAAATTATCCGACAATTGTCAAGACCAGGCTGATTGCCGGAAATAATCATCTTTTGCGTGCCGACCAGGAAGAGGTTTTGCCGATTATTGAGGATTTGCTGCCGCGTTTTGAGCGGATTTTGGAGCGTGCTGTGAGGAGCGCGGATATTGTCGTGCTTTCCGATTACAACAAAGGCCTGCTGACGCCGGTGACGGCGCAACTGATTATCCGCCTGTGCTCCAAGTATGACAAGCCAGTTATCATTGATCCCAAAGGTTCTGATTATACCAAATACCGCAACGCTGTTTTGGTGAAGCCGAATCTGAAAGAGTTTGCCGAGGCTACAGGCAGGCAGTACAACCCCAAAGACGCGGATTTTGCCCAACAGGTGAGAGCCGGGGCGGCGGCGTTGTTTGCCAAATACAACATTAAAAATCTGCTGATTACCTTAAGTGAACACGGGATGATTTTTGTCAGCGCGGATAATGCCGCGGATGTTTTGCAAATTCCGACAGAGGCGAAGGAAGTGTTTGACGTTTCGGGAGCCGGGGATACTTCGCTGGCGGCACTCGGGGCATCTCTCGGCTGCGGCGTTCCTGTGAAAGACGCCATGAAGCTGGCAAATCTGGCGGCGGGTATTGCCGTGGGCAAGCTGGGGACGGCCTGCGTCAGCGCGCGGGAACTGAAAAACGCCTTGTCACGCAAGGAAACGCCGGAAGACGGCTGGGTGCAAAAACGCAAAATCATTACGGCGGATGAGGCGGAGGCTCTTATCCGCGATTTGAAAAAGCAGGGTAAGACAAGCGGTTTTACCAACGGCTGTTTTGACTGCCTGCACCTTGGGCATCTGCATTCCTTTATGCAGGCCAAAAAGGAATGCGACGTGCTGTTTGTCGGGGTTAATGCCGATGAGTCGGTTCGGCGCCTGAAAGGAAGTTCACGGCCGTTGCAGGACGAAAAGACCCGGGCCATGCTGCTGGCTTCTCTGGAGTTTATCGATTATGTCATTGTCTTTAATGAGGATACGGCTTTACCGCTGGTAAAAAAGCTGCGGCCGGACGTTATTGCCAAGGAAGGCTATGCGCCGGAGAACTGGCCGGAAGCCCGGTATGTGATGTCTTACGGGGGAAGGGCTGTGACGCTGCGGCGGCTTGACGGTTATTCTACGTCGAATTTTGTGGCAAAAATGAAAGGTTAAAATTATGAAAGAATTTATTGAAAACGAGTTTCGCAATATTTCCTGCAATTTTATTCATTTACAGGCGCTGGCGCCGCAGATCGAGGCTGTTGCCGGGCTTTGCGTTGCGGCTCTGAAAAGCGGCAACAAAATCATGTTTTGCGGCAACGGCGGCAGCGCGGCAGACTCTCAGCATCTGGCGGCGGAGCTGGTCGGACGTTATAAGATGAACCGTCCGGCAATGAACGCGCTGGCTTTGACCGTGGATACGTCAATTTTGACGGCGGTCGGCAATGATTACGGTTATGATACGATTTTTGAACGCCAGGTCGAGGGGCTGGGCAAAGAAGGGGACGTTCTGGTCGGGCTTTCAACCAGCGGCAATTCCAAAAATGTGCTGCTGGCTTTTGAACTGGCTCAGAAAAAAGGGATTAAAACCGTGGCCATGACCGGTTCTTCCGGCGGCAAGATGAAAGAACTTGCCGATTATGCGATTAACGTGCCTTCCGACGTGACCAACAATATTCAGGAAATGCATATTGCCGTGGGGCACCTTTTGTGCGGCGTTATTGAGCGTGAAATCAATGGCTAGGCGGGCTTTGTTTCTGGACAGGGACGGAACCATAAACGTTGATTACGGTTATGTTTTTGAGCCGGAAAAGTTTCACTTTATTGACGGTATTTTTGATTTGTGCCGGAGAGCGCAGAATTTGGGCTATTTGATTATCGTGATAACCAACCAGTCAGGAATTGCCCGCGGCTATTATGACGAGAATGATTTTCAACGCCTGACGGCTTATATGAACGCGGAATTCCGAAAACAGGGCATTGATATTGCCGATGTTTTTTACTGTCCGGATTTGGACGGCGAGAATCGCAAGCCCGGCTGCGGCATGTTTTTGCAGGCTCAGCAGAAATATGACATAGACATGGCCGCTTCTGTTTCCGTCGGGGACAAGGAGCGGGATGTGGCTGCCGGGGAAAAAGCCGGCGTAGGGCGGAACTTTTTGTTTAACAATAATTTTGACGAGATTACGGAGGCATTATGATTATTGTAACCGGAGGAGCCGGGTTTATCGGTTCCAACATTATTGCCGCGCTGGAGAAGCAGGGGTATAAGGATATTGTTGTTGCAGACTGGCTGGGATGTGGTGACAAGTGGAAAAATATTGCCAAACGCGAGCTGGCGGCGGTTGTCGCACCGGAGGAGCTGTTTCCTTTCCTGGCGGCACATCGTGATGAAATTACGGCAGTTGTTCACATGGGCGCTATTTCGGCAACGACGGAAAAAGACGTTGATTTGATTATCCGTTCAAATTTTCAGTTGAGTTGGGATTTGTGGTGTTTTTGCCGGGATTACCGCAAACAGTTTATTTATGCTTCATCAGCGGCGACTTACGGCGACGGAAGCTTGGGATTTGAAGACCGCGGGGATTTGGATTTTGTCAACGGGCTGCGGCCGTTAAATCCTTATGGCTGGAGTAAGGTTTTGTTTGACCGCAAGGTTGCCCGGGAGGTTTTTGAAAAGCGGGAAACGCCGCTTCAATATGCCGGTTTGAAGTTTTTCAACGTGTACGGGCCGAACGAATATCACAAGGGCGGGCAGAAAAGCGTTGTGGCGCATATCTTTCCGGCGGTTTTGAAAGGTGAGGAGGTAAAACTGTTTCGTTCATATCATCCTGATTATGCCGACGGGCAGCAAATGCGGGATTTTGTGTGGGTGGGCGACTGTGTCGATGTCGTTTTGTGGCTATTGAAGAATCCGCAGACCAACGGGCTGTTTAATGTCGGCAGCGGTAAGGCGCGTTCTTTTTATGATTTGGCCAAGGCGACATGGAATGCTTTGGGACTTCAGGAAAAAATCGGCTATAAGGATATGCCGGAAGAACTGCGCGGGAAATATCAGTATTTTACGCAGGCGGATTTGCGCAGGCTGCGGGGTGCCGGTTATGAGCGGGAGATGACCTCTCTTGAGGACGGCATAAGGCAGTATGTTGTTGATTATCTCAGCAAAGAAGACAAGTATGTCTGATGGCGGGAGAGGATGAAATAATTGTTTTGACAAAAAGGAGATATGGTGTTAGCTCTATAATGGTAAGTTTTATTATTTAATTATATATATTATGGATACAAAGTTGAAAGTCGGTTTTTATCTGAATGGCGATAAGACCGTGACAAAGGTTAAAAGCAAGGATTCAATTGCCGTTGTGTTTGACGTGGTAAACCGTTTGGCCGTTCTGCCTCTGGATTATCAGTATAATTTTAAGGATTTGCAGTCGGTGATTTGCGGGCTGGGAAACGAAGACTATGCGGCTGAAATCCCGACGCAAGGACATCTGCGGCTGATGCATGAGCATTATGACGAACTGTCGAAGGCTTTGCTCCGTTTGGGCACTGCATTTCCGAAAAAGCATTGTTGGACGGCGGACAAGCATGATGAGGGATCTTATTATACGCAGCTTATTCAGTCCGGTTATGTCAACCATGCCGGGGAGGAAGAACAATGTCCGGCGGTGCTGGTGATTGCTTTTTGAATTTTTTTATTTATTCGAGCCTGTGGCTGCTTTGGGCAGCGCAGGCTTTTTTGGGCGGTTATATCATTTTAGCTATAATCTAAAAGACAGCGTGGAAATCCTCTTTAAGACGGCGGGGACGCTTGACCGAAGGGGTTTTTTTATGTATAATGAACCTTGTGGTGTGTGTAGGTACCTGACCGGCGCTGTTGAAGACAATATCGGAAATAACCGGGAAAGTCCTAGACGAAAAGAAATCTCCCGCGCGGCTGAGATGTAAGACGCGGGAGATTTTTTTTGTGTCTGGCATAAAAAAAACGCGGCGTAAAAAAATGCCGCGCTCCTTGCGGAAACACGGCATTTTGAAAAGCTTTGCAGCAATTAGAATGTGTATCTGATACCTGCAGAGTATTCGTTCATGTAGTCGAGGTCGCTGCCTTCAACAACAACATGACGGAACATACCGCGGACGGCAACATTGTCGGTTACGTTGTACTGCAAACCGGCACCGAAACGATAGCCGAGGCCTTCGTCTTTGCTGCGGCGTTCAACAAAACTTTCCTGGTCGCCGTTCAGGGCTCTTGTCTTCAATTCATAAGAACCGATACCGGCGCTGCCGACGATTTCAAATTTCTGTTCGCAACCCAAAGGAATGTAACCTAAAGCGTCAATACCATAGCTCTGGATACGGGAAGTATTTTTGCCGTAGAACTGGCGTGTTTCATTCTGAGAACGCTGGAAGTAAGCTTCAACGCCGAAGTTTGTGTTGAATTTTGTACCGAGGACGAGCGAAGCGCTGTCGTAGTTGTTTTCCTGAGCGTTGAATTTTTCGTTATAGCCCCAAACCTGGTCATGGTGGGCAATACCGGCATCAGAATAGTTGTAATCAAGACCAACATAAGGTTTGATTTCGATAGCATTTGCGGCAGAAGCGGCGAATACGCAAGCAACACCAGCTAATAACAAAGTTTTTTTCATGTATAAATATCCTTTATCTGTTAACAGAATATATCGGCTTACTAAACGTCTAAACGAGTTAGACGGTATTGGGCAGCATTCTTGCTACCATCAATGGTTTATAACATACTACATATATTTTAATTTTCAAGGGCTAAATTTTCAAAGCCTAATGTATTATATAGATATTTAGTTTGAGAAACCACGCAGACCGGTGGTTTTTCTTCAGCAATTATTTATCTTTTGCGCTTATAAGAAAAGTTGGTTTTATTTTGGAGAATGATATGAGATACACGACTTTGAACAACGGACTGAAAATGCCGGTCATCGGCCTCGGAACCTGGAAATCCAAGCCGGGAGAGGTTTATCAGGCGGTTATCTGGGCATTGAAAGCCGGTTACCGGCAGATTGACTGTGCGCAGATTTACGGCAACGAGAAGGAAATCGGCCAGGCGCTGCAGGATGCGTTTAAGGACGGTTTGGTCAAACGCGAGGAGCTTTGGGTGACCTCAAAGCTGTGGAACAACGCCCATGCGGCGGCGGATGTTTTGCCCGCGCTGAAAAAGACTCTGGCGGATTTGCAGCTTGAGTATCTGGATTTGTATCTTATTCACTGGCCGGTGGTGCAAAAGAAGGAAGTTATTTTTCCTTCCGGCGCCGAGGATATGCTGCCGCTTGAGGAAGTTCCATTGTCGGAAACCTGGCGGGAGATGGAAAAAGCGGTCAAGGCCGGGCTGGTGCGCTCAATCGGCTTGTCTAACTGCGGCGAAAAGCGTATCGGCGGCGTTTTGGCGGCTTGCAGCCTTAAGCCGGCGGTTTTGCAGATTGAGAATCATCCGTTTTTGCAGCAGAAAGAGCTGATTGCCTTTTGCAAAAAGCAGGGGATTGCGGTGACGGCCTATTCGCCGCTAGGGTCGCAGGATCGGAGCAACAAGCAGCCGGACGAGCCGCTTTTGTTACAGCATCCGGTTATTCTCGGCATTGCCGAAAGATTGCAGGTTTCGCCGGCGCAGGTTCTGATTGCCTGGGCGGTCAACCGCGGGGTTATTGTTATTCCGAAGTCGGTTAACGAAGAGCGGCTGCGGCAGAATCTGGAGGCTTACAAGCTGAAGCTCGGCAAGGAAGACATGCAGGAAATTGCCACGCTGGAACGCGGCTTCCGTTATGTCAACGGCGCGGCTTTTGCTTACGGCAGTTATACGACGGAGAATATTTTCGAATAGGCTGAAAATATCAGATACGGGAGAAGACGAAGTCCGCGAGAGCTGCTTCGTCTTTCCATTTTATGGAGATTTCCAACACCCGGAAATGCGGCCGGAGCGCGGCGGGGATTTTGACGAAGTCTTTGGCGGTGGTATAAAGGACGGCGCCTTTTTCCTGAGCTTCGTCCATGAGTTTTTGCAGGTCGCTTTCGGTATAGAAATGGTGGTCGGGAAAATCATGTTCGGCAATGACGTTGACGCCGCATTCCTTGAGTGAAGCATAAAACTTTCCGGGGCGGCCGATGCCGGCAAAGGCAATCGCGTTTATGGTTTGAGCGTCGGGAATCGGTTCGGGGCAAATCTGCCCTTCAAAAACAGGGAGGCTGCCGAGCAGGGGGCGGATATTCTGTTTGTCGCTGCCGATGATGACAGCGGCGTCGGCGCGCGCCAGGCCTTTGCTGAGGCTTTCCCGCAACGGGCCGGAAGGAACCGGACGGCAGTTGCCGAATCCGAAACCGCCGTCAATAATGAGGAAAGATAAATCCTTATGCAGGGTAGGATTCTGAAAACCGTCATCCATAATGATAATGTCGGCGCCGTTTTGCTGTGCTAAAACAGCGGCTTTGCCGCGGTCGGCGTTTAAGGCAACAGGCGCCTCGCGCGACAGGAGCAGCGGTTCGTCGCCGGTGTCGGCCGCCGTGTGGCGTTCAGAATCGACAATGATGTTTTGCAGCCTGCCGCCATAGCCGCGCGATACAAAAAACGGATTTTTGCCGCCGCGTTTGAGAATCCCTGCAAGGGAAACGGCGGTCGGGGTTTTGCCGCTGCCGCCGGCGGTGAGGTTACCGACACAGATGACGGGAATTGCCGCGTGGCAGGGCTTTTTTAATTTCAGGCGCAAAGCCGTCAGCCCGGCATAAATCCAGCCGGCGGGAAGCAGGGCGGTTGAGAGCAGGGTTTTGTTTTTCCAGAAAGACGGCGTTTTCATTATGAAATATATCCCCTGACTTTATCGAGAATCCCGTCCAAGACTTTGTTTTCTCCGGATGCCCAGTTATAAGCCAGGCTGCGTTTGGCTTCAAGCAACTCGGGGGATTTGAGGAGGTTGATAACCGTGTCTTTGAGTTCCAGCACGTCGTTGACCTGAATAATCGCGTCGGCTTTTTTGGCGCGGTTCATGGCGTCGGTAAAATTGTGCATGTGCGGGCCGACAATGACGGCGTCACGCATACGGGACGGCTCCATAAAGTTCTGGCCGCCGTGAGGAATGAGCGAGCCGCCGATGAAAACCAGCGGGCAGAGGCTGTACCACAAGCCCATCTCACCGATGGTGTCGGCAATGTAAACGTCGGTTTCGGGGATGATTTCGTCGCCGGCGGAGCGCAGGCTGGTTGATAAGCCGGAGATTTCTTTGACGGCGCTGTTGACTTCGTAGCCGCGCTGCGGGTGGCGTGGCGCGATGATGGTCAGCAGTCCGGGGGCGGCTTCTTTTATTTCGGGAATAAAACGGGCGATTTTGGCTTCTTCGTCATGGTGGGTCGAGCTGACGAGCCAGACCGGGCGGGAGCCTATGCGGCGTTTTAACTCCGCCAGTTTTTCCGCATCAACGGGAATCGGCAGGCCGGCGTATTTGATGTTGCCGAGGCAGGCAGTTTCTTTGGCACCGAGGACTTTCAGACGGTAAGCGTCTTCTTCGGACTGGCCGAGGCAGAAAGTGAAACAGCCGAGAAGTTCGCGGCTGATGAAGTCAAATTGCTGCCAGCGTTTGAAGGATTTGTTGGAGATGCGGCCGTTGACGAGCACAAGCGGAATGCCGCGTTTTTTGATGCCGGAGAGCATGGCCGGCCAGAAGTCGGATTCAAACCACAGGGCCAAATCCGGGTGCCAGTGGCGGAGGAAGCGGGTGGTAAACGCCGGGTTGTCAATCGGGATATATTGATGAAAGGCACGGTTTGGCAGGCGTTTGGCCATGATGTCGGCGGAGGTGGTGGTGCCGGTGGTAACCATGACGTGCGCGTCGTCGTAAATTTCCAGCAGGCGGTTTATCAGCGGCAGCATGGAAATGGACTCGCCGACGGATGCGCCGTGAAACCAGATGAGGCGGCCTTCGGGGCGTTTTAACAATGGCTTGCCGATGCGTTCGTTAAAACGCTTCATGTCTTCTTTGCCGTTTTCCTGGCGTTTTTTGATGTATCTTTTTATCGCGACCGGGTAGAGGAGGCGAATCAGCGTGTTGTAAATGTTGATAAACATTAACGCTCCTTGCGGTTATTTTTTTACGGGCATTGTCGGGTAGGGGTAGGTCTTCTTTTTCTTGACCTTGTGGCTGGGATAAACCGGCTCGCGGCCAACGGCCTTATCCGCGCCGACGCTGGCTTCCACCAGGGCTTTTTCTATCTCCAGGCGGTGTTTTTCAAGCTCTTCCGCCGAGGCGTCTTTGGGAATGAAAAACGGTTTGGTGCAGTTCAGCACACCGCGGGAAAACGGCAGGGGAATCATCATGTCGTCCCAGCTTTTGCGGGAGATGAAAGCCCGGCTGACGCTGTAGACCATGCCGATAACCGGTTTGCCGCTTTTCTGAGCGAAGACCAGCGGGCTCAAGGTCATTTCCATGGCCGGTCCGGTCGGCCCGTCGGGGGTGAAGCAGATTGACTTGTCGCTTTTCAGCGCTTTCAGAAGCTGGATGGCGGCGGCGCGGGAGTTGCTGGTGCTGGAACCTTCGATTTTGCCGAGGCCGAAGTTGCCGAGAACCTTGCCCATGAGCTGGCCGTCCTTGTGTTGGGAAATCAGGGCGTACAACGGGTGTTTTTTGTTCCAGAACGTGGCGATGAGAGAAGTGCGCGCGTGCCACATGACGATAATGACGCTTTTATGTTCGTCCCAGACGGCGTTCATCTCGTCGAGGCCGTTGACCTGCCATTTGGTTGTGACTCTGACCAGGCGGATGTAGGCGCTGATGAGTTTGCTGATGATTGTTGTTGCAAAGTTTGATTTGAGCAGTTTGCGGGTAACTTTTTTGAGTGCTTTGGCCATGGTTATGCGTTCTTCTTGATAAGTTCGGTGACGGCTATGCCGATGGTTTCATCGTCGGTGATGACGACTTCGCCGCGGCCGATGAGGATGTTGTTGGCGTAGATGTCAACATAGTCGTTCAGGTTGCGGTCAAGTTCGACGACGGCGCCGCGCCCCAGCTTGAGCAGCTGGTGGATGCGCAGGCTGGCCGAGCCGAGCACGACGGACAGTTCAACGTTTATTTCTTTGCCAAGATTGTCAACAGCCGGATTTTTAGCCATGTCAGATATCCCAAATTAAAATACAAATTCCTTTTGCCAATTTAACCGCTTTGTTCCTAAATTGCAAGGCGGATATCCGAAATGTGAACAAATATCCGGAGCGGGGGAGATGACTGTGGATTAATGCAGAATGAAATTGCCCCGGGCGGAGTTTTGTGGCAAAACTAAATGTCGGAAATCCGGTGCGGACTCTTGCAGGATGAAAAGAGGCTGCCTATATTATCATTATACTATGCAACGTTAAGGTAAGAAACTATGGCTGTAAAAAAAGAAAAGTATCCGGCTCTGCCGCTCAGAGACATTGTGGTTTATCCGAAGATGATTGTTCCGCTGTTTGTCGGGCGCGAAAAGTCTATCCGGGCTTTGCAGGAGGCGGTTGACAAAGAACAGAACATCGTTCTGGTGACGCAGAAAGACGCTGCCGAAGAAGAAGCCTCGCCCGAAAATGTATACGGCGTCGGCACGCTGGGCGCAGTGTTGCAGCTTTTGAAACTGCCGGACGGAACGCTCAAAGTTTTGATTGAGGGCGTGGAGCGTGTCAAAATCGACAAGTTTACCGACAATCAGGACTATATGGAAGTGATTGCCGCGGCTATGCCCGAGCATGAAAAAGACAGCCTGGAAATGGAGGCTTTGTCGCGCGCGGTGGTGTCACAGTTTGAGGAATATGTCAAGCTGTCGAAAAAGATTCCGGCCGAGGTGCTGGTGTCTATCAACCAGATTGAAGACCTGAGCAAAATGGCTGACACGATTGCCTCGCACCTGTCTTTGAAAATCGCCGACAAGCAGGAACTGCTGGAAGCGCAGAGCCTGAAAGAGCGGTTTGAAAAAATCCTCGGTTTTATGAACGCCGAAATTACCATGCTGGAAGTCGAAAACCGTATTAAGACCCGTGTCAAAAAGCAGATGGAGAAGAGCCAGAAGGAATATTACCTTAACGAGCAGATGAAGGCTATTCAGAAAGAACTCGGCGACAATGAGGACGAGGAACTTTCCGAATATATGAAGAAGATCAGCAAGACCCGTCTGAGCAAAGAAGCTAAGGAAAAGGTTTTGACCGAGGTTAAAAAGCTCAAGACCATGAGCCCGATGTCAAGCGAGGCGACGGTGGTACGCAATTATCTGGACTGGGTTCTCGGTATTCCGTGGAAGAAACCGTCACGCGTCAAAAAAGACCTGCATGAGGCAATGGCGGTTCTGGATGCCGACCATTACGGTTTGGAAAAAGTCAAGGAACGCATTATTGAATATCTGGCGGTGCAGTCCCGCGCCGATAAAGTCAAAGGTCCGATTTTGTGCCTTGTCGGCCCTCCGGGTGTGGGCAAGACCTCTCTCGGCCGTTCCATTGCCAAGGCAACCGGGCGTCATTTTGTCCGGGCATCGCTGGGTGGTATGCGTGACGAAGCGGAAATCCGCGGACACCGCCGCACCTACATCGGTTCCATGCCGGGCAAGATTATTAAAGGCATGAAAAAAGCCGGGACATCTAATCCGCTGTTTTTGCTGGATGAAATTGACAAGCTGGGTAATGATTATCGCGGCGACCCGAGTTCGGCGCTGCTGGAAGTGTTGGATCCGGAGCAGAATTCGACCTTTAACGACCATTATCTGGAACTGGATTATGATTTATCGGATGTGATGTTTATTACGACGGCGAACTCTTTGGATATGCCGCGGCCGCTGCTCGACCGTATGGAGATTATCCGCCTGTCCGGCTACACCGAGGAGGAGAAAATCGAAATCGCCAAGCAGCATCTGCTGCCGAAGATTTTTGAGGAAAACGCCGTTAAGCCGACTGAGTTGTTTATCAGTGACGAGGCTATCCGTGACGTCATTCGCTATTATACCCGCGAGGCCGGGGTGCGTAATCTGGAGCGTGAGCTGGCGACGATTGCGCGCAAGGCGATTAAAGACATCATTATGGCGCAGGAAGACAAGGACGCCGCGGTCAAAATGGTTAAGGTGACGGAAAAGAATCTGGAAAAATATCTGGGCGTCATCAAGTATCGTTACGGCGAAGCCGAAGACCAAGACCATATTGGCGTGACGACCGGTTTGGCCTGGACCGAAGTCGGCGGCGACATCCTGTTTATCGAGGCGGTGGATATGCCGGGCAAGGGCAAAATCACGCAGACCGGCAAGCTGGGCGAGGTGATGAAGGAATCCATCGAAACGGCATATTCGGTTGTCCGCGCGCATTCAAAAGAGCTGGGCATTGATCCGGAGATTTTTGAAAAAACGGACATCCACGTTCATGTGCCCGAAGGGGCAACGCCGAAAGACGGGCCGTCCGCCGGTATTGCCATGTACACGACGCTGGTTTCGGTGTTGACCAAAACGCCGGTGCGCAAAGACGTGGCCATGACCGGGGAGATTACCCTGCAAGGGCGCGTGCTGCCGATCGGCGGGCTGAAGGAAAAGCTGCTGTCGGCGTTGCGCGGCGGGATTAAGACGGTGATTATTCCCAAAGACAATGAAAAGGATTTGGTAGAAATTCCCGATATTGTCACCAAGGGGATGAAGATTATCCCGGTGAAGGAAGTAAGCGAGGTTTTGGCCGTGGCTTTGAGGCACCCCAAAAAAACGCGTTAGCGGGAATTTGCTGCCGTTGATTTAAAAGGCTCGCTTATGCGGGCCTTTTTTGTGTGCCGGATTTCTGAATGGGGCAAAAGGGATGTGCTGTGTGGCGATAACGGGCGTGTGGCGGGAGGCTGATGCCGGACGCGAATCTTGTGAATCGGTGGTGGCATTTTCAGCGGAAAGGCTTATCAGCTGCGGATTTCCTGTGAATAACTTGAAAAAAATGTTAGATTGGGGATTATTTTGCTTTTTTTTGCAGATTTTCTGCGGGTAAGCGTTGATTTTGTTTGACTCGGGCTTTTTTTCGTTCTTAAATTTTCCTGTAGCCGCAGAAATGCTGCTGCATGGTTTGTAACTTAATATTTAGAGGGAGTCCTCACCGTGAATAAAAATGAATTGATTTCCAGCATCTCTAACGATACTGGCTTAACCAAAACTGATTCTGCCAAAGCTGTTGACGCATTCATCGCTTCTGTTACCAATGCTTTGAAGTCTGGCGACGAAGTTCGTTTGGTTGGTTTCGGTACATTTGCCGTTTCCAAACGTTCTGCCACAACCGGCCGCAATCCGCGCACCGGTGCCGAAATCAAAATTCCGGCTCGCAAACAGGCTAAGTTTAAGGCTGGTAAGGCTCTTCAGGACTCTGTAAACTAAGGTATGAGCTTGCCTTTTGGGTATCATACTTGTGATTTTTCTCCTTATGTACTTCTGTTGTACACGGCGTCGAAAAATCACTGCGTAGCATGCCCAAAAATCATGCTCATAAGGGGGATGTGCAAAAGGGCTGTCATGCTTGTTGTTTTTCTTCTCGTGTAGCTATTTGTACACGTCGGCGAAAAACAACGGCGCAGCACAGCTCTTTATCCCGCCCATGGATGATTAGTTTGAAAGGCTCGCAAACGCGAGCCTTTTTTGGGTGTTGAAAAAATTAAAATTCAATTACCGGACGAATGGTGTGGCCGTTGGATTTTAGATGGCCTTCCAAGCCGTAGCTAGTGTTGTATCGTACACTAAATACCCATACACTATCGAGATTATATTCAGATGAAGACCATATAAACTCGTTAGAGTCCGTGAGTTGTTTGCCATTTAGTTTAGAGATAGCGCTATTAATTATGCTTTTGTTTGTGTATAAGCTTTTTAATATACCGGTGGATGGCAACATCCATTTTCCTTTTGTTGTTGGTGCTTCATTTGGTGCATAATTTAAAGCTGCATAGGCAGCAGGATAACTGTCTGCGCCACCTTCCTGAATTATCATTGTCATGTTGCTTCTGGCATTGTAATCTTTAATTGCCAGCTGCAAATCTGGAGATAAGAAAGCTGAAGCTTGGATGTTTTCTGTAGACCACGTGGTATTTTTTTGAATTGGGTCAGCGGTCATGGCATAGCCGCAGTTATCTCTGATGGCAACAATTACACCTAGCGGGTTTTTGCCGTTGATTTTATCTGTTGTACACGTTCCGTCACTGTTTAATATTTGTCCGATAAAGCAATTTTTTGCTTTGCCGCTGCATGTTCCTAAACTTGGGTCAACGATTTGTTTTTCACATTTATCGTCTTTCCAAGTGTAACCGCTGGAGCAACTACAGGATGCAAACTGTTTGTTGCAGGATTGGCCTACACCTCCGGTATAGCCTGTTCCGGTGCAGGTGTGTTTAAAGCCGTTTTTTTCGCAAACGCTTTCGTCTGTTGCCGGACAGGCAAAAGTGTTTCCGAAAGGACATCTTAATCCTTTGCCATTGGGACAAGAGGTTTCGGTATATCCCAAGGTGGCGCAATCGGTTGTTGCGACACATTGGGCATATAATAAATTAGGGATTAAGGACAGACTCGTCCCTAAAAGTAAAAATTTAAGATTAATATTCATGTTGAACATCCTTTGTTTTGAAAGTTAAAACAAAACCCGCTTCGTAAAGAAGGCGGGCGGATGTTCGAAACCGTATGTTATCAAACGGCTCAGCGCTTTCGAGCAAAGCCTTATAACGCTGACATCCGCTCTAGCACATAGACAGATATCAGCATACACTTATTTTAAAGTCGCTATTATGCTTAACGACTGATAACATAAAGGGTTTCGACGCCCTCAGCGGCAAACTCTGCCGCTTAAGGTAAGGGTAGCATAAGGGGAAATTATTGGCAAGGAGTTTTTGTGGTATGGATGGTTGATTTTTGACTCACATTCCTTCTGACTCTTTTTATCTAGATTCACACCCCACCGTCTAGCTTCGTAAGCTCGTGCCTCGCTAACTCTGTGTCGGTCATTTGAAATGTAACGCTCGCTTTGCGTCGCTTTCGCTAGCTTGTGAGCTGAACATTTCATTCTGTCGTTGAAAAATGCTTCACCGGAGCATTTTCTACCTTCAGCCTCCCCCGTCAAGGGGAAGGGAGAGTAAGGATAGTTGGTTTTACCTAGATCCCCGGATGTCGCTGCGCTCCTCCGAGGATGACGTTGGACAAACGAGCTCAGGATAGTCGAGATGATGACAATTTTGATGGTTAGTTTGAAAGAAAATGCCGGTTTGGAGACCGGCATTTTTTGTGTTTTCTAGGCTGCGATGTTTTGCAGGTGTTCGGGGATAATCAAATCCGCTTCAATGGTGGAGGTGATGTCTTCCAGACTGAACAGCGGGTTGATTTCTTCAAGGACAAGCCCGTTTTCGGTAACGCGCAGAACGCAGCGTTCGGTAACGATGAGGTCTACTTCATGTGCCGCAGTCAGGGGCAGGGTGCATTTTTTCAGAATCTTGACGCCGTTTTTGGAAAGGTGTTCCATGGCGACAATCACTTTTTTGGCGCCGACGACCAAATCCATGGCGCCGCCCATTCCCGGAACCATAACGCCGGGAACCATCCAGTTGGCAATGTTTCCTTCTTGGTCAACCTGCAATGCGCCCAAAACCGTTGCGTCGATGTGGCCGCCGCGAATCATCGTAAAAGAAGTCATGCTGTCAAAAAAGACGGCGCCCTGTTTGGTGGTGACGGGAATGCCGCCGGCGTTGGTTATTTTGGGGTTGATGTTTTCGGGAGCCGGTTTGGGGCCGACGCCGATAACGCCGTTTTCAGACTGAATCATAACGTGCATTGACTGCGGGATGTAGTTGGCGACTTCCGTCGGCAGGCCGATGCCCAGAGTGACATAATCACCCTCGTGCAGTTCTTTGGCTACGCGTCTGGCGATGATTTCCCTGATTTGTTCTTTGCTTAATTCCATATTCATGTTTCCTGTCTGTGGTTAGGCGATAATGTAGTCGACGAAGACGCCGGGAATCGTGACCATATTGGGGTCGAGGCTGTCTTCGACGAGTTCATCGGTTTCAACAATGACGGTTTTTGCTGCGGTGGCCATGACCGTGTTGAAGTTTCTGGTGCTTCCTTCCAGATAAACATTGCCGAACTTGTCGGCCTTGGTGCCGTAAATGAGGGCGAAGTCCGCTTTGAGCGGTTTTTCAAGCAGATATTTTCTGCCGTCGAGTTCCATGGTTTGTTTTCCCTCTTCGACAACGGTGCCGACGCCGGTCGGGGTCAAAACGCCGCCCAAGCCTGCGCCGCCGGCACGAATCCGCTCGACAAGCGTTCCCATGGGGACCAGTTCGACTTCAAGTGAGCCGTCGTGCATCTGGCGTCCGGTTTCCGGATTGGTGCCGATGTGGGCAACGATGGCTTTTTTTATCTGCTTTCCCGAAATCAGGCGGCCGCGGTCGCTGTCCGGATATGAGGTGTCGTTGGCAATTAAGGTCAAGCCGCGGGTTTTGTTAGTGATGAGTTCATCAATAATCTTTGTCGGTGTGCCGCATTTCAAAAAGCCGCCAATCATGATTGACGCGCCGTCGTTGATGAGCTTTCCGGCCTCTGCCGCGGATATGATTTTCTTCACTTTCGCTTAATCCTTATTCCGTTAATCGCGGTGCATTATAGCACAAAATTTCAAAAAGTACAGCGTTTAATAATAGTTTGTCGGCGGCAACACTTCAAGGTGTCGGAAGTGCATGTTACAGTTGTTTTTGCTTTAACTTGTTGATAATGTATTAAAAAAATCTTTTCGCTATTATCGGGTTGGTAATTTTATAACATATATTTTGCCGAAAAACAAGCGATTTTTGACAAAATCATTGACTTTTAGGGCCTGATTTATTATATTAAAATTGCCGAAAGGTTTCTTTTACCTGCAAGAACGAAATTGTTAATCGCTTGCTTGTATCCTTGACCGAGAGCTAGCTCTGTTAAGAGATTAAAAGAAAAGAGCCCTCATCTGAGGGCTCTTGCTTAAAGGTTTCTTTCACTAATAAGAACGAAATAGGATAATCGCTTATTGAGTATCTTTATATGGTCAGACTCATCATATAGAGGATTGAAAGAATAAGGTTTCTTTTACCTGCAAGAACGAAATTGT
>CEAB01035872.1_pt1 | contig 23683 bp, 17 predicted proteins | sample 557651 | NCBI WGS metagenome assembly CEAB01 (sample SAMEA3182046, study PRJEB8094) | gut metagenome | biome: human; feature: gut; material: Stool; isolation source: human stools | place: Canada | collected 2011-11-15
CGGCAGGCACGGGAAAGGTTGCTCTCAGAAGAAGGTATCAAGCATAGAGGCAGGAGGTGTATAGAACCAGAGGCTGTGTTTGGACAAATGAAATACAACATGGCATACAGAAGATTCCGGCATGTGGGAGAAGACAAGGTTACAATGGACTTTGCTTTCTTTGCTATAGCCTTTAATATCAAAAAAATGTGTGCTAAACTGATAAAAGAAGGAAAGGGGCTCATTACAGTTGCCAAATATATGTTTATGGGACTATTTATAACCCGATATAATTGGAATATAGCAACTTGTTGCCAAATGCATGAGGAAAAAGCAGCATAGCCAAAAGAAAATATAGCAGAACTGTAAAATATAAAAGAGGTTGTGCCAACGTTTTGACACAACCTCCTCTTTTTCCCATAAGTATTACTAATACAACAGTAATCCTACCACACCCGCCAGACAAATCAACAGAATAGGATGAAGATTCCATTTCCATGTAACCAAAAAGGCGGCTGCGAAAATACCGATACTTTTATAGTCTATAAAATTCTCTCTATTCATCATAAGTAATGCAGCCGAAGCAATCAGCGCGACCGACATAGGAAGCAGTCCAGACATAGCCGCTTTAATATACTTATTATCCTTACACTTCGCAAAGAAATAAGAAATGAGCAACACCAAAATAAAAGAAGGCAAGCAAACGGCTACAGTGGCCAACACAGCTCCCCAAACACTTTGTGTTACCGCATAACCTACGTAAGTAGCACTATTTATGCCAATCGGTCCCGGAGTCATCTGCGAAATTGCGACCACATCCGTAAACTGTTGAGGAGTCAGCCAATGATGAAGATCCACTATTTCATGTTGAATCAGGGAAAGCATTGCATATCCACCCCCAAAACCGAACATACCTATTTTAAGATACACCCAAAGTAATTGCCAATATATCATACCTGTTTATTCGCTATTTTTTCTTTCAACCATAATGTATATACCAATCCCCCTATAATTCCGGCCACCACAATATAAATAGGTGATAAGCCGAACTGCCAGATCAACACGGTAGCTATGGCAGGAGCAACCAACTGAAAATACTTCAGTTTCAAAGCTCTAACAGCAGAAATGCAAGGAAACAGAATCAATGCTACCACGGCAGGACGTATTCCATTAAAGATACGAATCATCACTTCATTATCCTGAAACTGTGCAAAAAACATGGCTATCAGCATCATGATAACGAAAGAGGGAAGAATCGTAGCCAATGCACACACCAGGCTACCACCCACCTTATACAACTTATATCCTACAAAAATAGAAATATTCACAGCAAACACACCCGGAAGCGACTGCGTCAAAGCAAACATCTCCATAAATTCTTCCTTATTCATCCATTGCTTGTTAACAATCTCCCGTTCAATCAACGGAATCATGGCATAACCGCCACCAATAGTAAACATTCCAATCTTCGCAAATGTCACGAATAATTTTAAATACTCCAGTACCATCCTTTCTTTCTAATTTTCCGACATTTTGTGTTTATTTTTTAATGAGCCCTTTAGTTGCATCATATCCAATCTGATAACTGCGTCCTTTCACAGTTTTAAAGGAGATAGTCTGATCCGCATACTTTATGACACAGTCGCCTCCTGCATTAGAGCGTACAACAGCTTCTTTCAATTGATGATTCTCCCAGATCACATCCACCTCAAAATTTCCTTTTGCACAAATACCACTGATAGAACCGTCTTTCCATGCATCCGGCAAAGCCGGTAATAATTGAATAAAGCCCATGTGACTTTGGAGCAGCATTTCGGTGATTCCCGCTGTCCCACCAAAGTTCCCATCAATTTGGAAAGGCGGATGCGTATCCCACAAATTATCCATGGTTCCGTTCTTCAATAAATTGCCGAATAAAGTATAAGCATGATTACCATCCTGCAAACGCGCCCACTGATTCAACTTCCAACCCATACTCCAACCGGTAGCACCATCACCACGATGCACCAATACCACTTTAGCAGCTTTCGCCAGTTCGGGAGTAGTGACGGGAGAAACAGTATGTCCCGGATGCAGGCCGAACAAATGATTCACATGACGATGTTCATCTTTCGGATCATCAATATCCACCGACCATTCCATCAACTGACCATAACGACCTATTTGATAGGGAACGAGATTGGCAAGCACATGCTCCCATTGCTTACGTCCTTTCTTATCTACACCCAACACTTTGCTTGCTTCAATCGCATCCATCAGAATTTCACGCACTACGGCATGCACAAAAGTAGCTCCCTGATCGATAGGACCATGCTCGGGCGAAGTGGACGGAGCAGCCGTATAGGTTCCATCCGGCTTATGCCACAGGTAATCGACTGCAAAATCCGCACTACTCTTAATTAGTTCATAGCCGGTTTCTTTCAGAAATTTCAAGTCTCTTGTATAGTCGTAATACTCCCATATATGAGTAGCCAGCCAGGGACCTGCCATCGGATTGAAGTTCCACGACATATCCCGACTTTCCAACGGAGTGGTAAAGCCGAAAATATTGCCGGAGATAGATGCCGTCCATCCTCTTGCTCCGAAATAAGCTTGTGCAGTCTTCTCCCCCGGTTTCACCAGTGTACGGATAAAGTCAATCAACGGAAGCACGCACTCATTCAAGTTGGTAGAACAAGCAGGCCAATAATTCATCTGGATATTGATGTTATTATGATAATCCACACGCCACGGTCCATCGACATTATTGTGCCAAATCCCCTGTAGATTAGCAGGCATATTGCCCGGACGGGAACTGGCAATCAGAAGATAACGTCCAAATTGATAATACAACTCTCCCAGATAATAATCCGGCTGTCCTTTCCGATAATTTTTCAGACGTTGGGAAGTAGGCAGATTCACTCCTTTCACCGCTGGGTTCAGATTCAGCCGAACCCGGTTGAACAGAGTAGCATAATCATTATAATGTTGATTGAATAAAGCTGTATATCCCTGCGCCACTGCATTATTCATCCACTGCTTTGTCGTTTCTTCGGGATTAACGCCTATATATGTTTTCGGATCTTTGAAATCCGGATCAAAGTTAATCTTATAGTCAGTGTCCGCTGTGATATAAAATACAACTTCGTCTGCATCCTTCACTGTCAACTTTCCATCTGCATTAGACAGTGTTCCTCCTTTTGTTTCTGCCTGGATGCACACAACATACTTCATTCCATTATTATCCAAAGAAGCTGTGTAAACCAGTCCTTTATTTCCATCAGAAACCATGCTGCCGGTAGACAGGGGATTGGGCGCATAACTGAAAACCAGATTTTGTTTCCCCGATTGATCCGCGCTGAAACGTACCACCATTACATTGGCGGGGTAAGAGATAAAAAAATTGCGTTGATAAGCCACACGATCCTTTTTGAATTGTACGACTGCCATAGCCGAATCCAAAGAAAGAATGCGCTTATAATCGCTCATTCCTATCATATTCAGTCCGGTTTCTACATAAAACTCTCCCATTGTAGTAAAGCTACCGAAACGGAAAGGATTTTCTCCGTCAGCTTCATACGAAACTTCACTATTGAAGTTCTGTCGCGTTAGCATTTCAGCCTTTTTCTGATCTCCCTCTGTAAATGCTTTGCGTATTTCATCTAAAAGATGGGCCGATTGTTTATTGACATTCCAATAATAGTCCACACCTTTCGCTGTGTTCGGACCACCGCGCCAAAGCGTTTTTTCATTGAAAGTGATACGTTCGGCTTCTACCGATCCCATAATATTTGCGCCGAGGCTACCGTTACCAATAGGCAATGACTGTGACTCCCAACTGGCATCCAGATTATGTCCGCTTCCTGCTGTTACCGGTTTATTTTCATCTTTCCACAAATCCGGTCTTCCGCCATACCAGGCAGCATATCCCTGCAAAGTATTCGGAGTATCAAACCAGATGGAAAGTCCTTGAGTATAATCTGTTTCTCCCGCATAAAGCCCGGAGGTAAGGAATAGGGAACTAATAAGAAGGAAATAAAAATTCTTCATGGTCGTCGCGTCGTTATTTAAGATTAATAACCCATTTATAGTCTGTACAAAAGTAGTCAAAATATATATCTAATAAAAATAAAACAGAATCTCAACAACCTCTATAATGAGGTAAAATTACATCAAACCATCCGACAGTATTTTTTTCACGACCCAATACCCGACTCTGGCCTCTGAAATCCCTGACAACAACCGATGAGGACAGACAAACGCATCATCAATAATTTCTGCTTCCATATAATAAAAGCAACAGGAAGAATCCTTTTCAAAGGCTTTCGCATATTCCAAAATATGTGTCGATATCAAGAAATGACAATGAGAGAAGCTTTTCAGTAATTCATTGACGGCAACGGAGGCTTGAAACGCATCTTTAGCATTCGTCCCGCGAAACATCTCATCTAATACCACCAAACAGCGTTTTCCGGTCACAGCTTTTTGCATCACTTCTTTAATACGGAGTACTTCCGCCATAAAATGACTTCGTCCGTCCCGCAAAGAATCCGGCAGATTAATAGAGGTATAAATCCCCTCGTAAAGAGGACAAATCATTGATTTCACAGGAACAGGCAAACCGCAATGTGCCAACCAGACAGCCAAGGTCAATGCCTTTAAAGTTGTTGACTTTCCCGCCATATTAGAGCCTGTAAAAATGCATATATTTCCCCGGGACATCTGCCAACGGTTTGGCTGCGCATCTTTCACAAAAGGATGAACGACTCCCTCCACCGAGAAGTCCATTGTCGGTACCATTACCGGCATACAACAGAAGCTCTTCTCTTTTGCCACCCGGTGAGCTGTACGGCAAACATCAAGTAGATATATAACAGACAGAAGTTCCTTCAAAGATAACAACCGAGTACACCGGAACAGATAATCGAATTTGTCTATGACAAAGTTAGATAGTCGTTTTTCCTCATCAGAGGTCTGCTCCAATACTTCCTCCAATTCACTTCCATGGAGAATATTATCAATCATAGCAGCAGATTCTTTCATGAGTTGTGGGGCGTCCTGTGGTAGTTCTGTCGCCCATTCCTTCAGACAATGCAAGAGATGAACCACTAATTTCACCCCTCTGCAGATCACATAACGGGTCGAATCATATCGCACCAGACGGTCGATAACAGTAGCACATGAAAGTAAAATATGAGCTTCCCGTATCTGGTCACGATAAGCCAAGTAATACTCAATAAAATCCAGCTCTTCTTCATTCAAAAGAAGTTCGGGCAAAGCATCCCAGACAATAGCCTCCTGTCTTTTACGGATTTCCCCCAAATCACTTAGCGGATACATAATCCAGTTCAACATCAGCGCTTTTCCTTCTTTTGTCTCTGTTTTGGAAAACAAAGAGAAAAGAAATTGCTCATTATTAGCAGTCTCTGTAATGCTTAGATCCGCATAGGTCTGTTTGTCAGTAGCTAGATATACCATAACCGCCTTTAAAGGTTAGTACTCCTGTTTTGGCAAATATAGGGAAAAGTTTTAAACAAACAGCATTTATTCTCATAGAAAGGCACAGGCATAAACAAAAAAGGCGGTTCGAAATCGAACCGCCTTCCATATTATATCTGATTCTCCAATTAGAGTTTCGGACCAGCAGCAACCAAAGCCTTACCAGCTTCGTTACCAGTAAATTTAGCGAAGTTCTTGATGAAACGTCCAGCCAAATCTTTAGCTTTTTCTTCCCATTGGCAAGCACATTCGTAAGTGTCGCGTGGGTCAAGGATCTTCGGATCAACACCCGGAAGTTCTGTAGGAACAACAAAGTCGAAGAAAGGAATAACCTTAGTAGGAGCTTTGTCAATAGAACCATCAAGGATAGCATCGATGATACCACGAGTATCTTTGATAGAGATACGTTTGCCGGAACCATTCCATCCAGTGTTAACCAAGTATGCTTTAGCACCAGTCATCTCCATCTTCTTAACCAGTTCTTCTGCATATTTAGTCGGATGCAATGACAAGAAAGCAGCACCGAAGCAAGCAGAGAATGTCGGAGTCGGTTCAGTGATACCACGTTCTGTACCAGCCAATTTAGCTGTAAATCCAGACAAGAAGTAGTATTGAGCCTGTGCCGGGTTCAAGATAGATACTGGAGGCAATACACCGAATGCATCAGCAGACAAGAAGATAACTTGTTTTGCGTGAGGACCTTTAGACACCGGTTTAACGATGTTTTCGATGTGATAGATAGGATAAGAAACACGAGTGTTTTCAGTCACGCTCTTATCTGTGAAATCAATCTTACCGTTAGCATCAACAGTTACGTTTTCAAGCAAAGCGTCACGTTTGATAGCATTGTAGATATCCGGTTCACTTTCTTTATCCAGGTTGATAACCTTAGCGTAGCAACCACCTTCGTAGTTGAATACACCTTCGTTATCCCATCCGTGTTCGTCGTCACCGATCAATTTACGTTTCGGGTCAGTAGACAAAGTAGTCTTACCTGTACCAGACAGACCGAAGAAGATAGCAGAGCTAGTTCCTTCCATATCGGTGTTAGCAGAGCAGTGCATAGAAGCGATACCACGAAGCGGGTTCATGTAGTTCATGATAGAGAACATACCTTTCTTCATTTCACCACCGTACCAAGTATTCAGGATTACTTGTTCTTTAGTCTTCAGGTTGAATACTGTAGCAGTTTCAGAGTTCAAGCCCAGTTCTTTGTAGTTGTCAACTTTTGCTTTAGAAGCATTGAAACATACGAAATCAGGTTCTCCGTAGTTAGCAAGTTCTTCAGCAGTCGGGCGGATGAACATGTTAGTTACGAAGTGAGCCTGCCAAGCTACTTCCATGATGAAACGTACTTTCATACGAGTAGCTTCGTTAGCACCACAGAAAGTATCAACAACGAACAAACGTTTGCCGGAAAGTTGTTTTACAGCTTTAGCTTTCAAGTCAGCCCAAGCTTCTTCAGTACATGGTTTGTTGTCGTTTTTGTAATCTTCAGAAGTCCACCATACAGAATCAGCAGAAGCTTCATTCTTAACGAAGAATTTATCTTTAGGAGAACGACCGGTATAGATACCTGTCATCACGTTCACAGCGCCTAATTCAGTTACTTGACCTTTTTCAAAGCCTTCCAGACTCGGTTTTGTTTCTTCAGCGAACAAAACATCATAAGACGGATTGTGCAAAATCTCGGTCACACCTGTGATGCCGTACTTGCTTAAATCTAAATTTGCCATTTTCTTTGAATTAATTAAAATTGGTATTTTGTTTTCTATCTCTTTTCACCTTAACATGGGGAGCTTTGGATAGCCCCTTGTAAATCCGGCTACAAAAGTAATACTTTCTTTGGAAAGGAAGAAGGTATTAGAGAAATTTTTCCCTAATTGAAACTCTTTTATAAATTCCTAACAATATCTGCAAACTGAATATTGCAATTTGAAAGATTATCGTTTACTTTGCAAGTCAGTATGCTAGCAATGCTGTGAAAATGAGATTAAAATCTGATTAAAAAATAATATGAAAGTAATTGATTTTGGCCAAACTAATTCGATTCTAAACCAGTACATATCCGAAATTAGAAATGTAGAAGTTCAGAACGACCGCCTGCGTTTCCGCCGTAACATCGAACGGATCGGAGAAATCATGGCTTATGAAATGAGTAAAGAGTTTAAATACTCGGTAAAGAACATCCAGACACCACTGGGAATCGCTCCGGTCAGTACACCGGACAACAATTTAGTAATCAGTACGATCCTGCGTGCTGGTCTGCCTTTCCATCAAGGTTTCCTTAGCTATTTCGACGGGGCGGAGAATGCGTTTGTTTCCGCTTACCGCAAATATAAAGATACGCTAAAATTCGATATACATATAGAATATATCGCTTCTCCCCGCATTGATGACAAAACGCTGATTATCACCGACCCTATGCTGGCAACAGGAGGGAGTATGGAACTTAGTTACCAGGCAATGCTGACCAAAGGACACCCTGCCGAAATTCATGTTGCTTCGATTATCGCCAGCCAAAAGGCTATCGATCATATAAAGAATGTATTTCCTGAAGACAAGACAACAATCTGGTGCGCAGCCATCGATCCCGAACTCAACGAACATTCTTACATTGTTCCGGGACTGGGCGATGCAGGCGATCTTGCCTATGGTGAAAAAGAATAAACGTTTAAAGATTCTTCCGATATTGCTGCGGTGAAACCCCAACCTGCTTCTTAAAGAACGTACCGAAATAAGAAGCATTGGGGAAGCCGAAGGCATTTGAAATCTCCTGAATATCTTTCTGCGTATTTTTAAGCAATGAGATGCTCTTACGAATGATAGCTTTGAATACAAGTTCCTGCACGGTATATCCGCAGATACTCTTAGAAACGGCAGAAAGATATTTAGGAGACAAACACAATTTATCCGCATAAAACTCAACACCCCGTTCCTGCATATAATATTTTTCGATTAACTGGATCAAGTGAATAAAGACTTCGTTTTTGCGTCCTCCCACTTCCCGCCCGTCATTGACGAGTTTGCGATTATAAATAGAACAAATCCTGTACGTCAATGCAAGTAGAAGTAATTTCTGCTCATAAAGTTTAAATGAATTTTCTTCCGACTGTAACACATTGTCCAATAAGGACATATACTTTACGATCTCTTCTTCCTCACCAGTAGACCATACACAAGAAGGTTCTTCGGGAGTAAGGCGGGAATACATATACATGGAAACAACCAGATTCCCCATAATATCCCGGATCGGTTCTATCTGATAAATCAAAATCCGCACCTCCATGTCTTCCGACTCTTGCAAAACCTGAAACTCGCCGTCTTCGGGAATAAACAAACTTTCGCCTGCTCCTGCGAAATGCTTTTTCTGATTAAGCGAAAACTGGAAATTACCCTGGTGGCAAATAATCAGCCCCAGTCCTTTCATTTGAAAAGGTTTCTTCAGTGAGGGTGGAAAATTTACAAATATCCCTTCGGAGCTACATATATTTTTCCCACTTAACAAATCGCGTTCAAACTGCAATAAACGATCTTGTCCGCTATCCATCATACTAATATATTAACAGATCATTATCAAAAACGACGCTAAGTTAGCAATTTTCGTTTAGGATAAGGAACAACGAGCACAAATATCATACAAATTAACCCACCATAAATTGTCCATCCCGCCATCTCTTTGAGTGCAGAGAGCGTGGCCTGCACCTGAATACGCCCTTTGGTAGATATAGCAGCCATGTTACGGGCTTCCGTCTCACTCTTTCCCTGATATTTCATACCTTGTACCGTACCAAGGAAGGAAGTGGAAGCATCCGGATTAAGCAGGTCCACATTTTGCGCATAACGGGTTATATAGTGTTGTTGCCGCTCCTGCAAAACATTTGTATAAATTGCTCCGCCAATACTCGGTCCCACAACCATACGCACAGTAAGCATAATACAGATCCAGGTGGAAAGATATTTAAAAGGCATACGTTGATTGGCATAAGCAGCCGTCAGCGCATACAGAATCATCATGCCTGTAGCACGGATGATAACTGCATATTTCAGACGCTCGTAAACTCCTGCTGTCTGTACCTCGAAATACATGAAAACAGCTGATAAAGACAGGAAGAAGAATCCCATCGCAAACAGATACTTAAAATGTAATCCTTTACCTCCCAACACCATAGCAACCACGGCACCAATAGCATAACCTACCATACACCAATTACCTAATGAAGCATTTTGCAGATTATCGAGATGCATCCCCACTCCTGCAAACACATTGACAAACATAGCACTGGAGTTTATCACCATCAATAATAAATAAAGTAATGCTCCCATACGTATAGTACGCAGTTTGAACGCATCCAGCAAAACATAAGGCGACCGGCGCGTTACGTCCATATATAGAAAAATTCCCGCAAACAGAATACTTACAGCTGTCGCCCAACGGATAGATTCGTCATCATACCAGTCGAGTACTTTTCCATAAACCAGCACATACGTGAGACAAGTCAGCGAGATGCAAAATGCAGTGACATTGCCGAACTTACGGAAATTAATAGGAAACCTTCCGGGAAACTTATAATTCGGCATGGTAATAAACAAGAGCAAAATAGAGATCAGGAGAATCCCCATCATAAAGTAATACACATATTTCCACTCATATTCAAAGGACAGCCAAGCCGTCAATGCTGTGCCCGACTGTCCCAGAATCATAAAAAACAGATAAACAGCCGGCTGACTCACACATCTTTCAATGTCCAATTTATTCCAACCGACAGTATCTTTCGGCTCCAACCCCGGAGTAATATTGCGGGTAGCTTCCATTCCACCCGCATACCAAATGAGTGTGAACAGATTGACCATCATCAGTACCATACGCAAGAAACCCGTCAGAAGACTACAAAGCGCCAACAGAAAAACGCTGTCTGTCTTTGCACAGATATAACTGAATATATACATGAACGCAAACCCGACAATACACATCATCTTCTCCCGCCGTACACACACCAACTGATATAGGAAAGGAGCAAAGGCTGCCATACCAATAGAAGTAACAAAGTTGGCAAACTGGATATGCTCGGATATTATGCCAAGCCCGCTCATCATTTCGGTGCTATTCACCGAATAAACCCCGCCTACCGTAAGAATCGGCAGAAAGAAAAATAACAGAATGATAATACCCAACGGCTTGGGCATCCAACCATAGAAAGGATAATTTTTAGGATAAGAGGGCATCGGACTAATTAAAAATATAAATTAAAAATTATAAGGCACTGTATATAGACAGAAGAGGCGGAGGGATTAGAGTCTGGCTTTCACTACTACCATCATGCCTGCTGCTAACCGTTCGTTATCTTCTTTCGATAAATCGGTGAAATCGATTCGTACGGGAATACGTTGCTGAATCTTCACAAAATTACCTGCCGAATTATCCGTCGGCACTAATGAATATTTAGACCCGGTAGCTCCTGATATAGAGGTGACTTTGCCTTTAAACTCTTTATCGCTAATGGCATCTACTGTGACAAATACTTCCTGTCCGATATGCAGGTTCTCGATTTGTGTCTCCTTATAATTGGCAACGATCCATTTCTGGGTATCAGGAAGAATATAGGTGATGGTCTGCCCTGCCGAAATAAACTGTCCTTCCTCTAATGAACGACGGCCGAGTTTTCCGTCACAAGGAGCTATTACAACCGTATAGGAAAGATTCAACCGGGCCATTTCGAGCGCAGCTGTTGCTCTTTGAATAGCCGCTTCGGTATTCATGCGACGGTAGGACACTTCATCTACACCGGAAAGAGCTGCTTTTTTCTGCCTTTTCGTAGCTTCCAGCTTCTTACGCGTAGCTTCATAATCAGTGACAATCTGTTCAAGTTGGATAGGAGTAGCCGCATTTCGTTTCACGAGGTTCTCATATCGTTTCCGGTCTTTTTCCAGTTTCGCCAACCGTACTTCAATCTCGGCAATAGACGCATCGTAAACAGATGCTGTTGTCTGCGTGGTATTGAGTGTAGCATTGATGACGGTCGCACCGGCTTGCGCATCCTTCAAGGCAGCTTCAGCCTCCATTACGCGAATTTTATATTCACGATCATCCAGTACCAGCAAAGTATCTCCTTTATGTACCTCCTGATGTTCTGTAAAGTAGATTTTGTCAATGTAACCTGAAGCACGTAGATTGATAGGAGACACATATTGTTCTATTTGTGCATCGTTACTAGTCTCCGTCTGGCTATAATTCAAAAAAAGGCAGATCACTTCAATCACTCCCCAAACAATAATAGCCACTCCGAAAAGGCTGATAGCAATCTGCCAGCGACGAAGTTTCTTCATTTTTTTTGCTTTCTCCTGATGAGTAGCGGAAGGAAGGTTATTTTCCATTGTTTCCATATTTATGATTGTTATTTGCGTATTATTTGACTAATGATTCTATTTGTCCGGTTAGTTTAAGCAGCATCAGGTTAGTCACCCGATAGTTATAATGTGCGCTGATATAGTTGTTTTGAGCTTCGCTCATCTGCATTTCATCTTGCAGCACTTCCGTCATAGAAGCAATGCCTTCCCGGTAACGGTCGGAAGTGACTGCGTACACATCTTCGGCAAGCAAGTAGTTATCCTTCTGTTTCTTAAAGTTACGCTGATTGTTCATCAGGTCGTTCACAGCATTCAGATATTGAGTTTGCAGATTCTTCCGGGCATCTTCCCATGCCAGCCTTTTGTTCTCTATATCGATCATCGCCTTCTTTATTTTATAGGTTTTATCCAGTCCGTCGAAAATCGGAATACGCAAGGTTAGCCCCACTCCATAGGAACGAAACCATTGATTGGACGGACCGGAGTGGAACCAATGATAACCTTTATCCGTATATGCGGCATATCGCCAGCTGCCTGTCAGACTAAGAGAAGGGATATATCCATTAGTAATGATCTTCTTTTGTCGTTCCGCCAGTTGCACTTGCGATTGTGAGAGTTGAAGTTCATAGATATTTTCCGACAAGCCGGTCAGGGCTACCGTAGTAATGCTATCGGTATTTACCGGTGTCAGCGCGATTTCCTTTTCAGCCGGATAATCCATAATGTATTTCAGCATATTCAATTGCTGTTTCATCATTGCTTGTGCATTGTCATATTGCACCTTCAGATTTTCCAAATTGATATTGACTCTTTTCAGATCGACTTCCATAGACATTCCGTTATCGAAGAAAGCCTGTGTAATATCTCTCAATTCCTCCAGACGGGTGATATTAGCTTTTATCAGCATGATTTGTTCGGCCGTGACCTGTCCGAGATAATACATCTTACTGATTTGAAGAATAACATCTTCCCTGGCTTTTCCATAAGACAGACGACTGATTTCTTCCATCACTTTAGCTATGGACATAGAAGTATAAAGAGTCTGATTGAAAAGCGGCATCTGCATTTCCAGTCCTGCATTAGCAGAATGTTGCAATGTTTTCGTTATATTATAGGGAACTCCGTAAGATGAACCGTCTGTGACTGACACCGGAGGATCAAAATTGTTATTATAACCGGCTATCGCATTAATTTGCGGCAGCAACTTCGAACGGTTTTCAGATACGCCATATTTACTTTTTTGTATTTCTTTACGTTTCCCTTCTAACGACAAGTTATTGTCAATACCAATGCGGAGGCAATCCTCTAATGTCAGAATCTCTACCTCCTGTGTTTTTCCGTTTAACACGAACAAGAAAAAAAAGGAAAAAATGAATAGTAGTCTTTTCATAATATATGCTCTATTATTGGCTACAAATTTAGCAGCTTATAGCATAATGAGACTATCCACAAACTATTTGTTTATATTCATATTTTCCTTTTTCAATGGGTAAATGAATGGACAGTCACTCTCATAGATAAAAACAAGAATCCTCTTTCAACCTATCACCTATATTATCAAACCCTTTATTCATCGTATATTCAGTATGGTAATAGGTTACTGTTGTAGTTTCAAGGCGGGGAACCTTCCTCCATCCTAAAGCATAATAGCATAAACCCATCGGACGAAGAAAAGTCAGGCATTTGATAGACAAATCTCCACCCTTAGTCGATTTTATTTTTATCTGCTCCAGTATCTACTTAGCTTTGAGATATTAAAACAAATAAAAGCAGTAAGAGAAATGAGAAAAAACATGAAATTGATAGGATTGGCAGTCAGCTTAACATGTTGTGCAGGTTTTATAAATGCACAAGAAGCCTATGAGCCGCAAGAAAGGCAGCAACAAGAAAAGCATCTTCCACGCAAAGTTCTGAATCCAGAGAAGGTAGCAATCCAGATGACAGAGCAAATGAATAAGTTGCTCCAACTGACAGATAAACAATATAAGAAAATATATAAGCTGAACCTGAAAGAGCAAAAAGCATTTTTCAAGGCTATGCAAAATTCGGATGACTATCGCCCACCAATGGGAGAAGGTCCCGGTATGCGGGGAGGACGTCCGCCAATGGGTGGAGGCCAACCGCCAATGATGGGAGAAGGTGGTTTCCCGGGCAGAATGGGAGGTGGTCCGATGATGAACAGAGATACCAATTCTGCCGACTCACAAAAGAAAGCCGCAGAAACCAAAGAAAAGAAAATAAAAAAGATTCTGACAAAAGAACAGTATGAGAAATGGCAGGCCGAACAAAATTCCGCACGTAAAAAAGCTTCTCAAAGAAGAATGCACAAAGATAATCATCCTGACAAGGGTCCGGATTTTGAACAAAAAAATCTCTAAAACATCACACTTAATATGTTTCTATGAACAGCGTTTGTTTTTCATAATTTTTTAGTGAATGTAAAGTAGCGGCTCTCTTCGTGAGGAAGAGAGCCGCCCTTATTTGATATGAGTTTGAAAAGTCCCTAAAAAGAAAATCACCTTTACTGCACAATATGTTGCAGCAAAGGTGATTTTTATAAGATCAAGGCTTTTGAACGATCTCTATTACATTTCGCTTAAGACTTCTTCGCTATCTTGCTCCGCTGCGTCCACGCAAGAACCATAACTCCGATCAGCAACAAAGCCAGTGCTGCATAAGCAATACTTTCCGTGACGTGTATGCTTTGCGGATCAAACCACATCTCGATGGTATGTTCCCCTGCCGGCATATTTATCGCACGCAAGATATAGTCTGCACGGGCAATATCCACCGGCTGGCCATCGATATTCACCTGCCATCCCGGATAATATATTTCAGAGAAAACAACAACTCCGTCTTTAGGAGTGGAGGCCTTATAAACCAAACGATTTGGCTCGTAACTGGTTAACTGGATGGTAGATAGTGAATCTTTATATCCTTCTGTCACACCTTTCAGCTGTTCTTTAAACTTCACATCCACTACGGCTGTTTCCGTTGGAAGAATATCGTTCAAAGCATCTATTTCTTCATTTGCATTATTTACATACTGCACCTTATCTACGAACCATGCATTACCGTATGCATAAGGATTCATGACAGGAACAGCCTGCCCTTGCTCTCCGGCAGGGAAAATGAAGTATTTGGTATTCAGCATATTCAGTACACGGAATTTAGAAGCATCCACACTGTCCATCTGTCCACCGGCAGTAGCCACAGCCTGATAAGTTTCTTTCATTTCGGGCACGATGTGATGGTCTATCATTTCCTGATAGCGGCGAAGTTTCGCTGCATGATAGCCACCGACACTCTTATGCCAATATGCTGTATTGTTTTCATTAAATGTATTACCGGGGAAACCGATGAAGTTCAGTACACGATAATTCGGAGTCGTATCCTGAAGAATAATCTCATCCGCCTGTGTTTTCACGAATGCTTCTGACCGCTTCGACTTCGGCACGAACTGTTCGTCATTCAAATAGCGTTTATTGACACTCCACATATCTATCAGACACAAAAGTGCAATACCCGCCAGTGTAAAAGAGGCTTTCAACTTCCGCAGTTGATACAAGAATAAGAACAGGCAACCGATCACTATAATAAAGAAGCTGCGCCATGCATCCGAAGCAATAATGGCTTCGCGCATTTCAGTCAGATTGGCCACAAACGGAGCCAAATGTTCGGCAGGAAGTGCTTGTTTCAAAGCAGTCATCTCCTGTGTCGTTATAAAGCTGGAGAAGAAAGTGCCCGGGGCGACAGCTAAAATGAGTGCCACACCGGCAGTTAGTACCAACGCAGCAATCACTCCTCTGCAGTTCTTTTCCTGTTTCAGCATATCCGGTTTACTCAAAATCTCTTTCAAGGCAAAAATCGCCAACAAAGGTATTGTAAATTCAGCTATTACCAGAATAGAAGATACAGCGCGGAACTTATTATACATCGGGACATAATCGATAAAGAAGTCCGTCAGCCCCATGAAATTCTTTCCCCATGAAAGCAGAATCGAGAAGATAGTAGCTCCCAGCAGCGCCCATTTAAGAGGACCTTTCACTATAAAGCACCCCAATACAAAGAGGAACATCACAAATGCCCCCACATATACCGGACCGGCTGTCCACGGCTGCTCACCGAAATATTGAGGTAACTGTGAGTAAATACCGTTATACATTGGATTGGCCTTTGCCATAGCAGCTTCGCTCTGTGACATCGTAGATCCTGATCCTCCCCCCTTTACATTCGGAACCAGCAACGTCAACGTTTCACCGATACCATAACTCCAGTTGGTTATATAATCACGATCCAATCCGCTACTAGTCTGACTGGCAGCAGCTCCCTCCTGCTTCAATTCGCTCTTGCCGCGCATCGTCTCCTTACTATATTCATACGTATGATACAGATTGGAAATATTGATGCAGACTCCTACCACGGCAGCCAGTGCTAAAACCCCGCTAGCCTTGAAGAAATGAGGCAATTCTTTCTTTTTGTAAGCATCTTCAAAGTAAGCTCCTACAAAAAACAGGATCACAAACATGAAATAATAGCTCATCTGAATGTGATTCGACTGAATCTGAAGGGCGATGAACAGGGCCGTAACGATTCCGCCCAACAGGTATTTCTTCCGGTAAGCCAGAACGACACCTGCAATCGTAGGTGGTATATAAGCCAATGTCACAAACTTCCAAATATGCCCTGCCGGTATCAGAATGAAGAAATAGGAAGAGAATGCCCATATCACTCCGCCTAATCCTGCCAGCCAGGCCGATATTCCAAACGCCCGCAAGAGGATATAGAATCCCAGCATCATGATAAAAGTCAGCACTACATAATCCGGGAGAAAGAGGCGATAAACCTTCTCCACCCCTTTCAGGGACGTTGTCGAGTCGTAACTCGGAGACATCTGATAAGTAGGCATACCTCCAAAAATCGAGTTTGTCCAGCGCGTACGTTCTCCGGTACGCTCGAGATACTCTTTCGATTCTTGTCCTGCACCGACTCCGGCAGCCGTGTCATGCTGAAACAAGATACGACCTTCGATATCAGCCGGAAAAAAATAGGCGAAAGAAAGAATGATAAAAGCCAGAATGGCTATTAAGTCAGGAAGAAACTTTTTCATTTACGATGACACGATTTACTATTTACGATTGAAGTTTGAATATAAAAATAAATACGACCGGACAATCTAACATTTACAATTGATAACAGTGGAATATCGATCTCCCTTATTTATCAATCGTAAATGGTAAATCGTCTAATCGTAAATCAAATTAGTATCTATAATGATCTGCTTTATAAGGTCCATCCACCGATACACCAATATAAGCGGCCTGTTCGGGAGTCAGCTTAGTCAGTTTCACACCGATCTTTTCAAGATGCAGGCGAGCCACTTCCTCGTCCAGATGCTTCGGCAAGCGATATACATTGATATCATATTTCTTGTTGAACAGTTCTATCTGCGCCAATGTCTGATTGGTAAATGAATTACTCATCACGAATGACGGGTGTCCTGTTGCACATCCCAGATTTACCAGACGACCGTCGGCCAACAAGATAATGCTATGTCCATCCGGGAAATAATAACGGTCTACTTGTGGTTTGATGTTCACACATTTGATGCCCGGATAATGTTTCAAAGCATCTACCTGAATTTCATTATCGAAATGGCCGATGTTGCAAACGATAGCCTGGTCTTTCATTTTCTCCATGTGGTCGATACGGATAATATCGATATTACCTGTCGTAGTCACAAAGATGTTACCTTCCAGACAAGCCTCTTCCATCGTCACTACTTCGAAACCTTCCATTGCAGCCTGCAGTGCACAGATCGGGTCTACCTCCGTCACGAGCACCCGCGCTCCATAAGAACGCATGGAGTGAGAACAGCCTTTACCCACATCACCATAACCGCATACCACTACTACTTTTCCGGCAATCATCACATCTGTTGCACGCTTGATTCCGTCGGCCAACGATTCGCGGCAACCGTACAGATTATCAAACTTAGATTTCGTTACCGAGTCGTTTACATTGAATGCCGGGAACAGCAATTTGCCTTCTTCCTGCATCTGATACAAACGGTGTACGCCTGTCGTAGTCTCTTCAGATACGCCACGCACTTCTTCCGCTACGCGATGCCAGCGAGTACTGTCTTCTGCCAACACTTTCTTCAAGATAGCATTCAGTTCTATTTCATCCTCCGCATGTACTTCCTTATCCAATACGGCAGCATTATTTTCAGCATCATAACCCACGTGGATCATCATTGTCGCGTCACCACCATCATCTACAATCACATTCGGTCCCTTGCCGCCGTCAAAGCTCAATGCCTGCAACGTGCACCACCAATAATCGGCAAGAGTCTCGCCCTTCCATGCAAATACCGGTACACCGGCAGCAGCTATCGCAGCAGCAGCATGATCCTGCGTTGAATATATATTACAAGAGCACCAACGTACTTCAGCTCCTAAAGCCACTAATGTTTCAATCAGCACAGCCGTTTGAATGGTCATGTGCAACGACCCCATAATGCGGGCACCTTTTAACGGTTTGGATTCTCCATACTTTTCGCGAAGAGCCATCAGGCCGGGCATTTCTTTTTCTGCCAAATCGATTTCCTTGCGTCCGAAATCAGCAAGTGTAATATCTGCCACCTTATAGGGCAGAGTAGAGAATAATTCTGTAGACATATTGTAAATCATTTATATATAATGGATGCAAAGATAGAACATTCTGATTAGTAGGGCAAAAGCTATCCGTTTTTTTTATATTATAATAACTAGGGAGGCTGTCAGCATCTCGGAATATTGTTTTATATTTGCAACAGATAAAACAACTTCTACAACATTCTAATGAATAATAACGAATCTTCTATGAGAAATTACGAAAACAAAACAAAGGAAGATCTTTTGGAAATAATCGAACAATTAGAGAAGAAAATAGATTTTCTTTCCTCTCATTCTTCTTCTGATTCTTCCTCTCCTTCCAAAGAACGTTTTCGTGATAAATATAGTACCCGGATACTGGATGCTCTTCCTGACATGCTCACCGTCTTCGACCATGACGCCAATATCATAGAGCTTGCTTCTTCTCCGGCAACTAATCACGTAGAAGGTATCAGCCCCAACAATATCACTACCACTAACGTAAAAGACATTCTGCCCAAAGAAGCTTATGAAAGTGTCCGCAAGAATATGGATAAGGTGATTCTCACAGGAGAAAGTTCAACAGCCAGACACGATCTTATGTTGGATGGTGTTTTACATCACTACGAAAACCGTATCTTTCCTTTGGATAAAGAGTATCTGTTGTGTATGTGCCGTGATATATCCCAACAATGGGAGGCGGAACAGACGAATGCCCAGCAACAGAAAGAACTAAAGGCTGCCAGAATCAAAGCGGAAGAGTCGGACCGGCTGAAATCTGCTTTTCTGGCAAACATGAGTCATGAAATACGTACCCCACTCAATGCCATTGTAGGATTCTCCAAACTAATCACTTACGCAACATCTGCAGAAGAGAAGAATCAATATTCGGAAATCATCGAACGAAATTCGGAAATGCTGCTGAATCTATTCAATGATATTCTGGATCTAGCATCACTTGAAGCTGATTCTCTAAAATTCAATATCCGCCCGATCAAATTAATAGATATCTGCCTGCAGCTGGAACAACAATTCTGTCATAAGACGCAAAACGGTGTCAAACTTATTTTGGACGACGTAAATACGGACATGTATACTTCGGGAGACTGGAATCGCATCATACAAATTATAAGTAACTTGCTTAGTAACGCTACGAAGTTTACCCCGAAAGGAGAAATTCATTTCGGCTATCGGGAAAAGGAGGATTTTGTAGAGTTCTACGTTAAAGATAGCGGCATCGGCATTCCGGCAGCAAGAATTGCCACAATTTTCCGGCGCTTTGGAAAGGTCAACGATTTTGTTCAGGGAACAGGATTGGGATTAACTCTTTGCAGAATGTTAGTAGAGAAGATGGGTGGACGTATCTGGTTGCGCTCTCAGGAAGGCCAGGGAAGCAGATTCTATTTTACCCTGCCTTTGGTTCGTCAATAAAGATCGATTAAGGACACAAATATCAGTGTCCGGGCATGACCTTACAGGACTTTTACAATTAAATATAGATATACAGAAAACGCGGCTTGTTGGTAACAAAGCCGCGTTTTCCGCATATATCTATGTTCGAAATATATTCATTTATTCCTTAGCAGCCGAAGCACTAAGCATTTCTTTATATTTCACCGGATCATTCAGAATTTTCATCGCTTCCTTCAAACCGTCATCATCCTTCAACTGCTGGATGATATTACCACGTTGGTAATAGTAACGCTTGATAATTTCAGTAGCAATCATCTTCTTTATATCAGATGAGAAATAATCCAAGTCGCGTTCAAGATCATGGTTCAACTTCTTTTCAAGTGCTTTGAACTCCTCTGAAGCATCATCCATATACCCTTCAAACTCGGCAGCTTCTTTCAACGTTTTCAGAATTTTCTCACTCTGTTGGTCATACTTGAAGTCGGCTTTCTTCACCAATGCTTTAAAATCATTATAATCGGCATCTGTCACCTCAAACTCCTCCGGAGCAACGATGGTAGGATGTTTCAAACAATACTGCGTTGCATAATCGAAAATCAGATTATCGCGTACCAGATAGAAGAGGATATTCGGTAATTTCTCCTGTTTGATAACAATATCCGGCATTACACCACCTCCGTCGCGTACTTCACGTCCGGCAGCCGTATGGAATACCTTAGTCAAACTGTCAGGAATGGTTCCTACACTTCCATCTTCATTACGATGCTTGTAGTCAATAGCCTGTACACAACGGCCACTTGGAATATAATATTTAGAGGTAGTCACTTTCATCGTTCCGCCATAAGGCAAAGAGCGGGGAACCTGTACCAGTCCTTTTCCGAAGGTACGGTTACCAACTATAACGGCACGGTCGAGATCCTGCAGAGAACCTGATAAGATTTCGGAAGCAGAAGCGGTTCCACTATTTACCAATACCGCAATCGGAATATCCAAGTCCAACGGCTCGCGCAATGTCTTATAAGTGTTACTAGCTTGTTTGATTTTCCCTTTGGTCGTTACAATCACCTTTCCACGCGGCAAGAAATAATTCGCAATTTCTACTGCTTCATCCAGCAATCCACCGCCATTACTACGGAGGTCTATCACCAACGAAGTAGCTCCCTGTTTCTTCAAATCCAGAAATGCTTTCTTAAACTCTTTGGAAGGGTTGCCGGAAAAAGTGCTAAGGCTAATGTAACCTACATTATTATCCAATACGGCAGTATAAGGAATCGCCGGATTCTGAATAGACTCACGTACAATCGTGAACTCCATCGGCGTACGTCCACCTTTCTCATTCGGGCGCTCAATCTTTAGCTTAAAACTGGTACCTGCCTGTCCGCGTAACATCTGGCTGACTTCCGCATTATTCTTACCGGCAAGATCCTGTCCGTCAATCTCCATCAGTATATCTCCCGCTTTCAGACCGGCTTTTGCAGCAGGCGTTCCCTCAAAAGGTTCAGAAATCATCGAACGTTTTAGTTTCGTATTATAAGCAATGTAAGAACCCATCCCACCAAATGATCCTTTAATCATCTGCTCCAGTTCACTCTGATCTTCTTCCGGGAAATATTCCGTATAAGGATCCAGCGTATAAAGCATATTATCGATTCCTTCCCGAATCGTTTTATTCGGATCAATGGTATCTACATAGAACATATCCAGTTCTTTCACAATCGCATTAAATATATCCAGATTCTTTGCAATCTGGAAATTACGGTCGTCTCCACTCTTGAAACTAAAGAAAGCAACTGTGGCTATCACCGCTACTGCAACAATAGCTATCTGCCTGTTCAGCAATTTTTTCATACCTCTTTCAATCTAAATGAGTCGTAAAAGTAGCTCAATCCTTTGTTATTCTGCCAGAATCCTGTTAATATTTAACTTAATTTCATCCCAGCGTTCCTGTGGTATCGTTGTTCCGATTACCTGAATAACATTTCCCGAGAGAATAGAACCTATTTTTGCACATTTATCCAACGAATATCCGCAAGTCAATCCGTATAAGAATCCGGAAGCAAAATAATCACCGGCACCGGTAGTATCTACCACTTTTTGAACCGAAATGGCCGAAACCTTTATTTCTTCTGTCCCTTTGCGGATATAAGAACCCTTTGCCCCGACTTTTACGATAGCAATACTGCATTTCTTGGCAATCACTCTCAAAGCTTCCTCCGGCTCCTTGCCGGTAAAGGCTTTCGCTTCCTCTTCGTTTGCAAAGACAATGTCGACATATTTGTTTATTAACAAGGTGAAGAATTCCAGATCATTAGCCACAATGTTATAACTAGCCATATCGAGACAAATCTGCAAACCGGCTTCTTTAGCCAGTTCAATGGCGTGAAGAATCATTTCGTGGTCCTGAACAAGATAGCCTTCTATAAATAGGTACGCGTAACCTTTAAACATATCCAAGGTCAGTTCCTCTGCTCTCAAAGAAGCCGCTGCTCCCAGATAGGTTCCGAAAGTGCGCTCTCCATCCGGTGAAATAAAAGTGGATGCCACACCGGAAGGCAGTCGATCCGAGGTCAATAATTTGTCTTCAATCTTATTTTTCTGCAGATTTTCACGAAAAAATTCTCCATAATTATCATTTCCCACTTTTCCGATAAACCCTGTTCCAGCACCCAAACAAGCCAGTCCGAGGATGGCATTTCCTGCTGATCCGCCTGTTGCCAAGTGAGTTTTCATCTGTGAAAATTTTGTGTTAATCTGCTGTAACTTAGCGTCATCGATGAGCTGCATGCTTCCTTTGGGTAAACCCATTTCATCCAAAAGAGTATCATCCTTCAGGGTTGCGAGTACGTCTACCAGGGCGTTGCCCAATCCTATTATTTTGTCCATTCCTAATATTTTTTTTGCAAAGATATTGCATATTTCAAAAAAACCTAGTACTTTTGCATCGCAATTGAGAAAAACATTCTTCCTTAGCTCAGTCGGTTAGAGCATCTGACTGTTAATCAGAGGGTCCTTGGTTCAAGTCCAAGAGGAAGAGCAAAGTTGAAAATCTTGATTGCAAACATTCTTCCTTAGCTCAGTCGGTTAGAGCATCTGACTGTTAATCAGAGGGTCCTTGGTTCAAGTCCAAGAGGAAGAGCAAAAAAGAAGCCACCTAGAAGGGTGGCTTTTCTATTTATTCACCTTTCTTATCATCCAAAGGACTAATAATATATCTTGTGGGATTTGGCTCAGAACAACCATATCTCTAAAAGTAGGTACATCATATCGGTACAAAAAGGAATTAAATAGTGATTAACCGGTGTGGTATTGAATCACAACAGAATCGAATAAATTCTCTTATTGGATATTTATTTTCCATTTTTCCATGTCCCCCTTCATCTTTTCTCTGTCTCTCCGATAAACAAGGAATTTGCGGGTGAAGGGTAACAACTTCACCATCTCTTCTCCTGTAGCGATTAGTGTAAGCGTCTCCGCGATTCTATATTGCTGTCCGTTTTTAGTTCTCATATCTTTGCGAGGTATAAAAATGAAGCATTATGGATTTAGAAAATAGATTTAGAAGAACTTGGAAACGTTTCCAAGAAGTCTTAAAAACAGACTACAATTGTTCTTTAGCGGATGTTTGCCGCGAGCAGCATACCACTTTTGGAGGTATGAGTTCCTGGATGTCCCGACGGGGCTATAGCGTTAAACAAGCTAAGGCAGATGTGGTTCGTGATTATTATGGCGGCGTTGAGCCGTCCCCACTGACCACTACCTCTCCTGCGTTCACTCAAATAGCACCCGCCATGTCGTCGGAAGAAGAGTTTAGTCTTGCCGGGATCACAATC
>CEAB01059747.1_pt1 | contig 23509 bp, 24 predicted proteins | sample 557651 | NCBI WGS metagenome assembly CEAB01 (sample SAMEA3182046, study PRJEB8094) | gut metagenome | biome: human; feature: gut; material: Stool; isolation source: human stools | place: Canada | collected 2011-11-15
TATCAGTCATTCCGGCTTTCGCATCTTCCAACATAGCCGCATTGCGAACTTTCGTGGCAGCAGACTGCTTTTTCTTGTTCTTCTTAATCGTAGCTTGAGCGTATTCAGAAACAGTATAGTAGCACTGCTGATAAGTCACGCCGTGCTTCTTTGCGATTTCAGCAACCGTCATCCCGGCTTTCGCATCTTGAATCATAGCTTCGTTGAGAGGTGCTCTTTTTGCTTTCTTTGCAAGATTCTTTTCTTTTGCTAGGTCTCTCACCATGGCATAGCAATAAGAGCTTGAAAAATACGTTTCCTTGGCGATTTCCTTGACAGTTTTGCCAGAAAGATACATTTCCCGGACTTTTTCTCGGTCTTCTTTGACCTGCTGCTTCGCAACATCTTTCTTTGATGCAGCCATGCAATTATTCCTCACTTTGACAACTTTTGCTTTTCCCTGGGCCTGGATTATACCGCTTCATGGCGCGATATACGCTTCCCTTTTTGAGCCCGTATTCTTCCGCAAGCTCTTTGACAGAAACGCCGTTTTTGTATTTCCTGACCATCTCGGCGTTTCTTTTCTTGCCAGTCTCGATACGGTTTTGGCTGTGGATTTGTCGGCCATTCTTTCCGTGCGCATGAAGAATCCGATAAAAGAGCGTTCCACTGATGCCGTATTTTTCCTGAAGCTCCGGAGATTTTGCGCCCATCTCATATTCATGAATCATCTGTGTTTGCCAGGCTTCTTTCTTCGCGTTTTTCTGCTGGGACTGTTCCTCATAGAAGTCTTTCAAGCTGTATCGGACCGTGGAAACGCAGATTTGATACTTCTCGGCCAGCTGTTCCTGAGACATTCCACTCTTGGCATCCTCCAGCATCTTTTCATTTCGTGCTCTGACTTTATCGTGAGTCAGACATACGTGGGTAATCTTGTTAATTGGCATCATTGTTCTCCTCGGTCTTGATTCTGGTTTTTACGTTATATTGGTAAAGCCCATTTTGATGAAGAATGAGATAACCCAGTGAAGGGCTGATATTTGCTTCCCGACTCAGCTCTACGACGGATTTTTGAGGATTTTTCTTGTAAGCATCCACAAAAGACTGATTCCGCATCTTTTTTTCTTTCTGATGTGCTGTTTCAATATGGTTGCGCTTTTGACTTTTGTAGTCTCCATTTGAATGCAAGATTGCGTAAATACGTTGCATTGAAATACCGTACATCTTAGCCAATTCTCTGGCAGTCACGCCGTTTTTATACTGCTTGATAATTTGTGCGTTTCGCTCAGTGTACGCCTTCATCTTTTTTTCGAGAAAATTTGACGGCACTTGTTTTCTTTTCAGGATTTTGTAGCACATCGTTTCTGAAAGATTGTATTTCCACGAGATTTCTAAAATAGACTTTCCACTTTTGTAATCTTCAATAATGCTTTTGTTACGCTTAATGCGTTCTTCTTTGCTTGACATAAAGCCTCCGTAAAAAGATAGAGCAGGTTCAAAACTGAGCCTGCCCTTGCCATTAGGTCGAATTTTGTCCGGCCAACGATATTTTTTGATGCCTTTCATTCTATATTTTGTATTATATGCAATTCGCACAGATGCACAATGTTTTTCTTTCTGGTAATTTATGGTATGTGATGTGCAAAAAAAATTAGACCACCACCCTATTTGGGGTAGTGGTCTTGATTGCTATTGCTTTCGCACAATCAATTTGTATGATTTTGATTCCAACGCTTTCTGCTGAAAGAATCCGAATCAAAGTTTCGTTCTAGGAGTATCAGCTGTTCGATTCACCCGGCAGCCACTGCTGCGGATAAGCACGAAGGCGGTTACTCGGCACGCAGTCATTCAGAGCAGAGTTCTCAGCAAGCGCCATATCAATGATGTAGTAATCATTGCCGTTGCGCATTACATCGACGCTCCACTGCCCTGTCAACTCAATGCGAGGAATAACCTTCTTCAGCTCAGCCAGAACAGTTTGAACGCTTTCGTGGTAACGCTGGTTCAGAATGTCTTCATGCATCTTGTAGACAACATAATCATGGCGTTCCTGTGGGCTGCTGACTTTTTTGAATTCGTTCTTCATAACATCGCTGCGCCAATAAGGACTTGCGCCAAGGATTTCCTTTGTATCAAAATCCACAAACACGCGATATTCAGTGTGCAGCGGCAAACCGTTGTAGATGGTGGGGTTATTTTCTTTGTCCTTGATGTATTCTCTGACGACCCACTCGTTCGTGGTGTTCGCGCCGTAGAAGCAGCGATTGTTCAGAGGGGATGCCATCGAGCATGTCAGATGATTCAAAAACAAGAAATACTCGCCCATCTCATTGATTTCCTTCGGGTTATGGATATGAGCGTTGCGGAATTCGTATTTGGAAGAATACGTGCCCGTTTTGATAAAATAGTCTTCGTATCCATCAAGATGGAAGACTTTCTGGCAATAACGGTTCACGATTTCCTTTGTAACGGGATTCAACGTCTCGAAACCAAGGCGGGTAAGCTGCAGCATGGTGATAGGTACGCGAAGAATTTTTGTGTCCGGAACCTTGAAAAATGCGCTGCCGTACAATCCCTCTACCAGAGGAGGAAACCAGAAGCCCATAGAGTTGGGGTTCATCTCAAGCATCTGATAAGTGAAGTCATCAAGGTCGAGGATGTCAAGACCTTGACGGAACATGTTGTAGTAGAACATTTTTGTGCTGTCGTTCTTTGCATTCTTGTGGCCTGCGTAGTTTTGAAGCAGTTCCTTGTACGACGGCTCAGAAATGTCAATCTTCATCAACTTTCCGGTGAGCTGCGGACGGAGTTCTTCGGGGTAGCGTTTCAACTCCTCGTTTGTAACCTCTGTCATAAAGTCGCGGTTGGCAGAGTATGTCACATAATAGCCACCGCGTTCCGCGTTGTAGATGTACAGACGCGTTTCAAGCACCAGTTCTGTGACGATGCGGTCAATGAGCGAATTGAGTTCCGGTGGGAAGTAGACCTTTTTGTCGAGAATTGCTTTGACTGTAGCTGTATCCCACTGGAGCATATTTTCATGCAGCTCTCCGCTTTCAAGAACCTTTGTCTTATAGACCTCATCAAAGGTTTTGAGGGCATCAGGGTCAGTTTTGAGCATTGCTGCAAGCTCCTCATAGGAAAACGGCTTATCTTTCTTATCGGTTAAGATGGCGCTGATTTGTTCAAACATGTCTTTTGTTTCAGTCATTTGTGGTCTCCTTTTCTAAAAAAGCCACCGTTTCTGTAGGAAAACAGTGGCAATGTATAAGTGATATGGTTTAGCTTGCAATGTACAACTCGCTGTTGGAAATGTTCTCCAGCCAGTTTTTGTTCATTACATTACCAAAACGATATTTCTTCTGCGACTTGTAGGACCAATCGCAGCCGGAAACGACATCACCGATGGCGTTCAAGTACAGCTCGCCGCTGTAAAAGTCGATATCGCCGGTTTTGTTGAATTCGTATTCGAGCTTGTCTACATGAGGTTCACGCTTCTTATAGATATTCGAATCGAGATTCTTAGCACGCCCTTCGTTCAGTAAATAAGCCAGATGAAAGTCCGTTACCTTATCGTTACGGTTATATTTCAAGCCACTAAGGATACTTTTACTTTCATATGGGATTACTTCGTGGAAGTTATCACTGCTGATGCAAAGACCGCACATATAGTCATCTTTTTCATCGCAGTAGGCCCACCACTCCAGACTCGCCATAGCAAGGTCAGCCATCTTATCGACAGCTTTTCCGTTAGTGACCATGTAAAAGCTTCCAACGGCGATACCGCGCTCTTTGACAGCTTTCAAGGTGTATCGAATTGCCGGTATATTCAGAGAGATTTCCCCACCGGTAAAGGTAAGAGAGCTGATATAAGCTCCCTTCTCAAAGTTGTTGAGAAAAGCATCGATGTACTTCTCCTGAATATCGATGCTTTCGGCATCTCCGCGCAGGCAGTGCGCACAGCACATATTGCATCGGCGCGTAACTTCTATGAATACGCTGTTTGCGGCATAAATACGCATTTTTTCATGCCCTTTCTGTTATTCTTCCTCGCAATCGTCGTAGTCATCCGTGAAACTCTCGTTGCGGTCAACGACAACATTCACATCCGGCGGAGCGATTTTAGCCAGACCATAGTTCAAGAAGAACGAGCCGGGAATGTCATCGACATCGCCCCAGTTCCAGCAACCACAGTTGATTTCCAGCTGTCGTTTGCCTTCGTCCGTCTTGAGATAATCTTTGATTGCGCCGCGCAGGACGCTTTCCGGGTCATGGATTTGCTCCGGATTATAGCTGAATTGCATCAGCGTGCATTCCGTTGCGGATAAGCCAATGACCTCATTGGCGACGATAGTGAATACTTCCATCGCAAGTTCCCTCCCCTCACGCATTGACGATACCGCCGTGCTTGGCAAGCACTGCATCCACCGTCTCAACGGGGACATACCCATAGACGGTAAACAGCGGACGGGCTTTGTTCTCGGCATACGGCAGAAACTCCTCGACCGTCTCAGACAGATTGCCGAGCTCGACCTTGGAGTAGTCGCCGTCCTGCAGGTCCTTACTCGGTCTGCAGTAGTGCATGCTGCTTGCCTGAATCGACAGGCTGAAGCCGTCTGCATAGACTGCAATCGGCCGGAGCGCAGGGGTGCCGAAGATGGTTTTGGAAAAGGTCTTGCGGAGAAATTCGTTAACATTGTTGATAGCCATAGCGGTATACTTCCTTTCTGTTGTATGAGATGTTTTTGTCAGATGTACTTTTCCCAGAAGCGCTCGAACTCTTCGTCCGGCATCTGTGCTTCGGTTTCATCCAACAGTCTTTCGTAAGAATCACTGGAAACATCAGTGCCAATAAAATCAGCAACGGCATCATGACCGCGTTGCATCAAGGTGTCTTTCAGAATCGCCCAACGACATTCATGAACGGCATCATCCAGCGTTTTGTTGTCACGCTGCATCAAGGCGTCTTTCAGAATCGCCCAACGACATTCGTGAATGGCATTATCCAGCGTTTTGTTGCCAGCAGGCTGCCAATACTCGCCTGTCTGCTGAATTCGATAAAACTCATCCAGCGCATCATCAGCATTGTTTTCGCTAAGAATATCGTCAATAAAATTGACAGGATAATCCTTGCCGTTGATTTCCACTTCTGCATAACTGAAACAGTCGTCGTCACACGGCATTGCTGCACAGGTGACATCGAAAATTTCGTGCGTTTCCTTGTTTACCTTGCAAGGCAACTGGAATGTTGCTCCGGACTCGAAGTAAGAAAAGACGACCGCTTCCTCAACATCGTTGTCGGGGCATTTCGCAGACTGGATGAATTCCGGCATAGACAGCACATCAATACTCTCTCTTCGGTCGCCCATGGCAGGATAAACCTTCATGATTGTATAACCATCATGCTGCAGCTTTCGGATAGCACGGCACAGGTCCACACGGATTTCGTGTGAATCCATAATGGTGCCACGGTCATCCTTAGGTAGGAAGATTTCGATAACTTTGTTGATGTTAGGGGTTTCGGCAACGAAGTAGACTTTGTCATCGTGAATTTTGAACATTACATTACGCTCCTTTTGGTTCATACAAAAAAGGCGGGCTCCCTAAAAACAGGAAGTCCGCCCTTTAAGCGAAATTGTGAATGTACGAAAGGCATAAAGCCCTTTCGATATGGAATGTTATCTATCGTACAATTTTTATTGTAGTCGGTTCGCACAAGCACGCAACTATGATTTGGGATTTGAACCGCAAAAACAAAATGGTCAGACAGAGCTGGCGACTTTGTCTGCAATTTAATTTATTGACAATTTGGTGCTGTGTTGGTATAGTTAGAGTGAAAGGAGGGTTGTATTGCAATGGATATTTATCAAGAGCAAATCAGAGACATCTTTGGCACCACCGACCTTAATCAGCTGCGCCAGTATGCTGCACAGCTCAAAAGTGTGCCATGCACTCAAAAAAATCCACGCAATGCGGGAAGGAAATCTTGTTTATCTGAAGACCAGATAGTCGATATTGTGGAGCTGCATAATTCCGGTTTTAGTGCAGCTGCTATCGCGGATAAATACGAAGTTTCCCGCCAGACGATATACAAGTATCTCGACAAAGCTCAGCATTTCAGTGACGACCCGAATTATACTCTGCGCATCAACTACATGAACAGGCAGCAGCTCTGTACTACAATTGATGTTGATTTCCGCCACGAAAAAATCAAAATCAAAAACTATACAGATAAAATCCCTCTTCGCGCATTCGGTGTGGTGGAAGAACCTTCGTGGAAAGATTTCGAGATTTTCCTGCAAGACCGTTGCCTTCCTGCGAGCCGGGCCGGTATCAAGGAAATTCTGCGTGATATGGGCGTTCCTTTTTATGACCCGCTCCTTATCATCGAGAAGACGGAAGGCCGCATAGCAGGTGACCATCAGTGGATGCAGCTTATTAAGAGACCTGCCGCGTAACAGGAGGCCAATATGCAGCTTGTTGACTTCAACAACTTAGAGCCGCAAGAAACTCTAAATCACACATCTAAAGGCAATCAGCTAAAATGGAAGTACGACGGTTACTGGTATAAGGCTGACCATATGGGATACGAAGGCTTAGCCGAAAGCATCGTGTCTGCATTGCTTGAAAGGTCCAGTATCAAGTACCCTTTCGTGAAGTACGAATATTCCAAGATTTTATATCACGGTCGGACATACAATGGATGCAGAAGTGAGAATTTTATTCTCAAGAACAGCAGAGCCACGCTAATACCTCTCGAAAAGCTCTATCGCAGCTATACCGGTGGCAGCCTTGCCATTGATACTGCAAAGCAGGGCAATGTCCAAGAAAGAATCAAGTTTTTGGTTGATTTCGTTGAGAAGCATACCGGAATCAGAGACTTTGGACCATATCTGACAGCAATGCTCGAAGTTGATGCTTTCTTCTTGAACGAGGACCGCCACACGAACAATATCGCTGTTTTGTATGACGATACCGATGAGACCTATTCGCTCTGCCCGTTGTTCGACAATGGCTTGTCACTCTTATCCGACACCAGTTTGGATTTTCCTTTGGAACGACCATTAGAAGATTGTCTGCAAGCAATAGAAGCAAAGCCGTTTTCGCGGCATTTTGATGACCAGCTTGATGCTGCAGAGGGATTATATGGCATCCAATTAAGGTTTTCCTTTGGTTCGCATGATGTAAAGGACATAATCGATGTATTCCGTTCTGAGTATGGCAATGACATCTGCAATCGTTGTGAAGCGCTTATTCGTCGGCAAATGCATCATTATAGCTATCTCATACAAAAATGAAAACAGGGCAACGGCCATTGCGGTCGTTGCCCTATTGTTTTGCGCTGCTGCATGAAAAAAGCCGCCCACCAGAAGGTGAACGGCGCTATACAAAATTAAGTAATTTTATTCAAACCACCAAATTTCGTAAATACCCCTTTAAGGTTTGCAAATTCCGCAAGCCGAGTACCCTTCTTGGATGAGCTCGTCACGTGCCCCCATATAGTCGATTCGATTCTTTTGACTCATTGATTCGACTGCAGAGCAATCGGGTTTGTGAAACTTCATAGTGCTTGTATTCAGAACGTATGTTTCGTCTATTACAAGAGGTCTGCTGTTTTGTTCATCATTGGACTCTGCAGCACTACCGGCTTCAATCTGATTCTCATCATGATATTCACCGGAAGTGAAACTTACCTCTTTGCCATCCGAGGTGCAGTAAATATCACCCAGCAGGTCTGTGCGATAAACCTCGACACCTTTGTTTTGCAGCTTGTCGCGTGTTTCCTGATGTGGATGGCCGTAACTGTTCCCTGCGCCACAAGAAATCACAGCATATGTTGGATTTACCGCATCCAGAAAAGCCTCTGAGGTAGATGTACTTGAGCCATGATGCCCTACTTTCAGAACTGTTGACTGAATGTCTTGTCCCGATGCAAGTATCACGTTTTCCGTTTCCTGTTCCGCATCTCCGGTAAAGAGGAACGAGGTGTCTCCATAGACAATACGCAAAACAATCGATGTATTGTTCGTATCATCGGGAGCAGAATTAACACCAACTATCGTGAATTCTGCTTCCCCTAGAGTATAAGTGTCTCCCACATCCGGTATGGTAATGCCTCCGCCTTTCTGTTCCGCGTGACTTGCAAAGTTCCGAAATGCTTTGCTGTCGTATTCTGTCACAGGGCATAGAGTCATGTCCGCAGTGACGGCCTCAAAAGCACCGGACAAGCCGCCGATGTGGTCTTCGTGCGCGTGAGTCCCAACGACATAATCCAGGTGCCCATCGGTTTCACGTTGCATGACAGAGTAAAGAACGTTAGAATCATCGACATTGCCGCCATCAATGAGCATTGTGTGGCCGTCGCAGGTAACAAGAGCGGAATCCGCCTGCCCTACGTCTATAAAATGAATTGTAAAGCTGCCGTCCACCGAACCGCCAGCCGTCTGGTCACTGCTCACAGTGCTTTCTGAGACGACCCCGATACTGGATGGACTTTCCGATATTATCGGATTCTGACCGCAGCCGGTGAAGCTGAGTGCAAAGAGCGCAGCGATGATTGCCGCCGTGCTCCGGAATAGATTGTTTTTGAGTTTCATACTTTTTCTCCTTTCAACAAAAAAAGCGGACCTACCCCGCTATGGGATAAGTCCGCTTAAAATACAGATTGTGAATCCTACTGATTGCTTAGTATCTGTTCACACTTTACATTGTACGGCGTTCGTATATTTTGGCAAGCGCTATTTTTCCCCAAACTTGATGTCGATATATACAATCTCAAAGCACAACGCAGCGCTCAAGACAAATCCAAGAACAACATATGACGGATGGGTCAAGGACCAGCCAGGATTCGCTAGATACCCATGCCAATATCTAATGTTAAGTACAAAAATAAACGCCGGCAGAATTAGATACCAGATGCTTTCCAGCACAATTTTGATATTTTTTCGCATCTCACTCGCCTCGAAACTCGAGCGGAATCATGGTCCGGCGCTTTTGGCTTTCTGAATACCAGAAAATACCAAGTCCGGCCAGGATAGCAAAAATGATAATTTTTAAAAGCCTTTTCATTTAGTTCTCCTTTATGCTGCGGATGCAAAGATGTCACCGCAAGGGCAATTGGCAAACATATCGGTGCGCCAAGTGACGCGTAATGAAACTATAAGTCAGGGCTTGCGCCCTATGGCCCACTTCGCCAATGTTATAATTGAGAGCCATTCATCCCACAGGCAAGCCTGCAGGTTTTCTGGCTCTCAATTATAACTGGCGGACCAGTTTAGGCGGGGTTGTTGACTGTGTCGATGTGTGTTTGCTTATTGCACTTATAATTCTAAGCCGTTCGCATAGCTGGTCAACTGCCTCACCACCCAAAAATTTCTTTGTAAACAAAAAAAATAGCCCGCACAGAACTGAATCTGTACGGGCTCGTATTAGTCATGGGGATGTTCGTGGCAGGGTTCAGGAGGCATACCATGCGGGTCAGGCTCTGGGAAGTGACCGTGGTCCCCGATGATTTCCGAAGTACGGATACCGTTCGCTTTCCGGCAAGCCTCGATGGTCTTAGAAAGCACTTCCTTGACATCGCGCGGGTTCTTGATACGACGGATATCGATTTCCGGTGTCATGGCATCCGTGGAGCAGAGATGGATGCTACCTACACGGCAAAGACGCTCATAGAAGTTCTGCTTGAACGCGATGTCCCGGACGCGGTACAGCTGAATCTCATCCTCGCGCAGGTTAAAGCAGCCACGTTGGATGATAAGTTTGGTCTCGGTCAGGGTGTACTTCGTGAAGGACAGGGGCAGAGAAAAGATGGTGTGGCGTTTGCGGTCGGTCCAGAGAATTTTCTCCTTATCCAAGTCGATACCGAACTCGCCGTTTTTGAGGGTGGACATGGTATGACTCCTTTCGTTGTGGGATTTGTTTGGGTCGTTGTTATTTTAGGGTATTGGAAGTCCGCCATTAAATATAATTAAACAATATGACACAGTTTTGATTTATTATATCATCTCATGTTATAAATTACAATCTTGAACCGATAATGAGGAGATATTTATGGTTATTCTTCTGCGCTTACCATCAGACCGTGCATATATTTTTTCGATGTGCCATTGCTATTTCTCAGCCCTTCTACATCAATTATTGCCGCCCTATAGATAGGCTGTAACATTTTGCGATTAACGGACAGTTTATCATAGTATTTATACGGAGCATACCAAACAACATAATCTGCGTTACACTTTTTTAAAATGCCCTGAAACTCCTCATCATGAGCATAGAAATGTAATTGACCTGAGCTGAGCGCAAAGTTCTGTCCTTTTTTAGGTACACAGTAGGTTTGACCTGCATAAAGTTGAGTGTATGCAGTGGATTCATCAAACACAAAAAACACCGTTTTGAAGTTTTTGTGATTGCTTTGGTATAAAGGTATTTTAGCGTTGTGTCCTAAAATAACTCTTTTGAACGAATCAAAGTACCATTTGAATTGATGGTCTTCCATCGTTGGCAAATCTGTTACAGCATTTATCAGGATATCGGGTGTTTCATCAGTAACAACACCGCTTTCTTTTAATTCCCTAAACAGTTTGTTTTCCAACTCTGCTCTTGGGTTTCGCAATTTTCCCTTTTTTGTTTTCCTTGTGTTGTCATCAACTTTCATGACATCCATCATTAAGCCGTATTTGTTTGAGTAAAAGTCTGGTGGCGGTGCGTCGTGTGCGGAAGCATCTACCCATTCGTTCCAAAAATCTCCGCTCTGGATAATATTGCACAACTCTATTTCTTTACTTGTACCACAAAGTAAGCAAATCACTTTTGATGGTTCTGTTTGGAATCTGCGAATCAACTGCTTTTCAGATTCAATCACGATTATCACCTTCATGTCTTATTTAAAACGAAAGCCTCCTACCGCAGTCAGCATGCTACTGATTACGATAGGAGGTTCAAAACCTTTTGCAATAGCTTTATTATACCACGCTTTACAAATTACTCAAGACCAATCTCAATAACTCAGTCAATATCTAAGTAACCAAAATCCTTTAAATCCTTTGTGAGGACGAAGACGCTCTGGACGGATGTATTGGGGGTTGGTTCAAGACATCTGCCTCAGCGTCGAGTGCTGAAAAGGACTACGATGGTTTTTGGGGGTGACGGCAGTCACGAAGCCGGAGTATAGAACCTCATTACTGTGATTGTTTTGGCAGATGGTTTTCTTAGTATTAAGCATTGTCTTCCACCTTGCTGATTTCTTTAATTCTATTTGTCCGGTCATATCCTCTGCGAATTTCTAAAAAGAAATTTGTTGCAATCTCTACGCCGAGAAAATCCACCACGTGAGGAGTTGGAGTACATCAATTATCCGACTTCGCCGCATTGCACTTCTTGCACAGCATCTGCAGGTTGTCATCCGTTGTATGCCCGCCCTTGCTCCAAGGAATGATGTGGTCACCTTCCATGTCCTCAAAAGCGTACTCGGTGTTGATGCCATTTGCAACGCACGAGGGACACTTATGCCCTTGCCGCTCATAGGCGCGGAGTTTCTGCGACTCAGTGAACGCACGAAGGGATAGATGCTTTTCGTCACGCCAAGTACGGTCAGAGAGAATGAACGGGATGATGCCTGCCTTCTTGGTCACATCGTCATCCAGCACGAGTTTCTTGATGTCAGCTTCCAGAGCGTTGCTATTGTACTGCTTTGTATGGTACTTGTTGTAGAGCAGTCCCCATACCTGTGCATCCGTAATCCCCTTCCGCTTCGTCGGGAACAGCATTTTAGCCCAGTTGATGACAGACTGGAAGTAAAGCCAGAGGTCATTGGCATCCTCGTCATGCTGGTGAATCGCCATGTACATTTGCCCGGATTCCAGACTGTCACGGTCAGCAATCCATGCCAATGCCTTTTCCAACAATTCCTGTCGAATCGGGTTGCCTTTCAGATAGCCGTCAGCCATTTTCGCAGCAACACAGTTGCGCTTCGAGAAATAGTTCTTGGCATCCGCCAGCCACGGCCCTGTATAAGTAGCATTCAGTAGTTCCTGCGGAGTCAGAACTTCGCCAGCAATGTTAATGCGCTTAAACCATTCCAATTTCTCGGCTTCGGTGCCTTCGCAGATGTAGACCGTCAGTTCATAGTCCAGGATTGCCTGCTTTTCCTCGTTGGTCAAGTTTTGAAAGAACTTGTCGTTGCCATTGATTTTGACGGGGAAATCCTTGTTGACATACTGCGCGATAGAAATTGTCCGCTGTTGTCCGTCGAGAACTTCGTAGGTATCCGGACCGGTCTTAGACCAGTACATAAGGTTCAAGGGAAACCCGTTCATCACCGAATCAATGACGGCTGCACGCTGCTTCTCGCCGTAAATGAACTCACGCTGGAAGGACGGGCGAATCGTAAGACGGTTATTGTAGCCAAAGACACCGCCATCGCCATTATCCTTGTAGTTCTCGACAAGGTCAGATACCTTGATTTTTGTTTCTGTGATTTTCATAATTATTTACGACCTTTCTTTTTTTGAGGCGCACATTCTTTTTCAATCTGCTTACGGAGCCAGACCTCTTGTTGCTCTCGTAATTTCCATAATGCATCTGACGGTGCATCCGTGTCTGGTTTCACTTCGCCATCATCCTGATACCACCCAGCAGAATCATGCATTATATCGATGATATACGTTTGACACGCCCCGCCAATACTTTGTTCTGCGTGATATTGGAACACATTGATATTTTCAAGAAGGCACCCACGAGTTAATGAAATAGCATTAGCGAGCGAAAGATTTTTATAGTCAATTCCAGAATTCATTATGGCATGTGCAACATCAGTAATGCCGTTATATGAGGCCCCATAAGAGCCCATTTCTGTCGATAAAACAATAGATGATTTGGCAGTGTCGATAGTGTAAGTACAAGCCGTTCTCCCAAATTCAAAATACCCACTAATCTTAAATATTGTGCAGCCGTTACCATTGACGCGGAAGTATTCATTCAATATTTTTAACGGCAAATCATCAATGGTGGTTTGCTTCCCATATTTTTTACGTATATCATATAAGAATTGCATTACGGTCAGGTTTTCTCTTACTTTTGCATCACCACAATGGCTTACAACAATACGATTTGGAAAGGGTACTATTTTTTCGGCAGTATCATCGTATTGAACATGTCCTTTACCATCTCTGTGAGTAGTGCGCGTATCAGCGCAGACAACGATACCTTCAGGAACAATAGTATGTATAATCAGTGACATATCATCACGCCTCGGCTTTCTTTTGAATAAAAATCCGCTGATAAACCGAATGTAAGTATTTTTCGTGTTTATTAAGACTGTAATCGCATTTACCTTTTCCCGGAATTTTAGGGGACATTTTATCTCTCAATGCGCCGGACCCAGAAGGTGAAACTCCGTCAGCCTTCAAAAATGTGTATTCGTCGTCAGGATAATACACCTCAATCCGGCACGGAGTATCATCGAACATAGAACCACCAACAATCTCAAACTCATCCGGATTATACTTATCCAAGAACGTAATCGGCACACCCATAACGCCCTTGTAGTCCACCGGGATATCCGCAACTCTGTCTACATTGATGGCCGCGTAATTATCGTAGTGAGGGTATCTCTCCTCCGCATCCGGCAGAGGATTCCCGTCATCGTCATAGTACCGCTGCCAGAGAATCAGTTTCTCGTGGCGCTTCTGGATGTCGAGGTTGGTGAACCAACGCCCAAGACCGGCGACTTTCTTTGTCATTCCAGACGGCGTATCGAATTCCGACGGGGACATGTAGCCAATCCAAACATGATTGTCCTTCAAAAGCGGGAAAAATTCTTTGTATGTAATGGAGTTCTTATTGCCAATGATAACAAACTGCTTTTTGTGCTCCACTAAGAGCGAGACATATTCTCTGAACATTGACCACGGTGGATTCGTTACCACGATATCGCACTCATCCAGCAGTTTGATGCACTCAGCGCTCCGAAAGTCACCGTTCCCCTCCAAAGGGGTCTTGACTCCGACTTCTACATTGTTGTCATCCCCACCCTCGTACTCCATCTTGTAGGTGGGCTCTGTACGGTCATAGTGTGTGGAAATCAGCTTCTTTAAGCCGAGCTCTGCAAAATTTAGGTGGAAATACCGCCAGAAAGCAGACCAAGTGGGGTCATCACAGTTGCAGAATACGACCTTGCCCGCGAAATGCTTTTTGTAGTGCCGCAGTTCTTCAGCGACATCCTCGATTCTGGTGTAGAACTCATCATTCTTCGCATCCTTCGCCTTATGAAGGTTATCGTTCTTTGCCATCTCCGTATCCTCCCAAAAATAAAACCCCCGATGCCGTAACATCGGAGGTGTAAAAATCAATTATTTATCGTTCAGAATCGCCAGCAACCCATCGAGGATGCCGATATAGTTGTCGTCATTGATATACTGGATGGTGTTAATCATGGCCGTTTTCAGTGCATTGATAGGTTCTCCGCGCATTGAACCGGAAGTATCGACAACGAACAAAGCTATTTCTTAGTCTGTGCGGGTGTATCCGTGGTCAGCTAACCATTTATGTACTTCATTCGTGACGTCCAATGTATCGATGGAATAGCTGTTAACTCCCAGTTTGCCATTGGAAAGATTCATGCCGATATTATAAATGAGCTTGTGGCCTTTCATTTTGCCGATGGTCGTTGTGCTTCCTGCGGCGAATGTTTTGACTCCGACGCCGAGTTCCGAGTTATTCTCGTAGTCCAGCTCTTTGTAAGTAAAATTGTCTTGTACAAGAATCAGTTTTTTGAAAATCTGATGACTCTGCAAGATGCCATTATGAATGGAAAGGCAGTTTTGCCAATCGGCTTCAAAATCAATCCAGTTCCCGAATGTGGAAACTGTCAATGGAGCATTAGGACTCTGGTTGATAGCTGCTGCCTCTTGAAGTAGCAGTTTCTTAGGTGTTTTGTATTCCGCTACCGGATAGTTAATTTCACCCTTGCACAGTATTTTCGCAAATGCTTTGACGGCAAGCTTACCAAAGATAACGCAGAAACATCCGCAGAAACCAAAAAATGCGCCAAGCAGATAGAATACAAGTGTTGCTGTATGGATGCTTTCGGGGTCGTATCTCTGCGCTGATGCCTCCGAGATAACAAGGCCAATTGGAATCAGCAGCAAGATAATGCCGAAAATTATAAAGGCGATTCCCATTGTTACCCACATCCGACCCGTACCTGCCGGGGTCGCATATTTCAGTGTTCTTTTCCGTTCTTTCTCAGACGGAATCATCTTATCCTTTTTGGCTGCCATGATTTCCTCCTCCTTTTAATTGTGAAATCTGTTGTTGATTTTCTGAATTAGCCAAAGCTGAGCTGCTCCGAGTCAGTTGAAAAGAAAGCCGCCTTTTTTGCCTGCTCTTTTGCACTCTTACTTATCGGTTTCTTCGTGCCGTCCAGATGATGCTTGCTCTTGTACGAATAGCCTTTCCAGGCCGCCTGATAGGAAAGGTAGCCATATCCGTTAGCATTGTCCAGGACCTTATCAGTTGCGGCCTCGACCACAACATAACGGGGCTGGTTGGGCTTTGAGAGTTCATCGCTTTTCACGACACGATAGCTCTTCTTCTCATCTGCGCCGTACTTGGAAAACGGTAATGCGGATTCCTTTTTGGGCTTGGATTTTGCCTTGGCGCTTTCGATACTTCCCTCAACGGAATCCACCAGTTCAGAGTCAAAGAACGCCTCATCAAGCGGTACATTGGAGCTGTTCTGCTTCTTTGCTTCTTCAATTTTCTGATACATGGCATCTTCGACACGGCGCATCTTCCAGACCTTGATGAGGACCTTTTCCGGGAACATGATGGTCAGTCCCTTTTCGGACAGCATTTTTCGGACAGCGGGAGCAGCGAAAGACTTATACTTTGCATACGGTCCTTCCTTGTGCTGTTCGATTTCATGGCTTACCTGTGTCATGTATTCCTCAAACGCCTTGTTCTGGTCGAGCCAGAATTCGACTTCGGAATAAGGAGAATCATGGTCCACGATTTTCTGGAGTTCACAACTCTTTGCATAAGCAAGACAAGCGTCTTTCACATCGGCAAAACCAAGCCCAAAATTATCGTTCAGAGTGTTTCGGCGTGCCCCGTCCATCACAAAATAGCGAGTTCCCTGCTTGATGATGGCGATACCGTCGCCAGAAGTGATGGCGGTGGGTTCTTCCGCATATCCGTCGTCAGTCCAGCGGTCGATAATCGATGCCGTATCCTGTACAAAGCCTTTTCGGCAGGTGTAATAATCCGCGCCGTTGTAAGCTCGTTTCGTGATGCACTTGAGGATTGCGTCAATCAGAGCGTCCTTATCCTTGATTTTTACGCTGTACATCAGGTTACTTTTCACGTTCCAGACAACGCCATATGGAAGACCCAGCGCAATCATAGAACACGCACACTGCAGAAAATGCTTGTGTGCCAGGTTGCTGATGAACTTGATGCAGTAGACGGTGCTGTTCTTTACGACATCCGCAAGGCCCGAGGCATAAATCACTTTATGGTCATTAGTATGGATGTCGATATCTCCGCGCGCCTGAACATACTCATCGGGAGTGAACACGGTGCCAAGCCGCATACTGAGCGACATTTTGGCTTTTGCGTTCACAAAAGGAGGCTTGACCTGTTTTACATATCTGCACTGATTCGTTTCGAGTGCTGTGAGCAGTAGAACCTTATCCTCGACCGTTGCACCCTTCTTGATTTTCAAATACTGCATGTCTTTATGCAGGTCCATGTAATACGCAAGTGCGTCATCTATATCGTAGGAATTAAAGAATCCTGCCTGCATGTAGATGCTGATGCAGGGAGACAAATCAATCATTGCATCTGCCGTCTGGATATCAATGGTCGTGGTATCATTACATTCAATCGGTGTGACTTCCAACAGCTTATAGCAGGCATCTACATCCTCGATGAATTTATGGTCAAACATCTCAGAGAATGCGAACGGATGCGGAAACCCGCGAAGAGTTTCAGTTGGGGTCATCAGAGATTTATCGCTCAACGGATGGTCTGAGTTTACGAAAATGATTCGCTGCTTTCCACGGCTTGCTGCGACACAAAACAAATTTCGAAGAATCTCATATCGTGCCATCGGTTTGCTTGTACGAGACGACCAGTATTCTTCCGTGAAATCAAACACAACGCAGATGGGCCGCTCCATACCTTTGCTGCCGTCAAAAGTTGTGAAGATACCAACATCCGAGGAGGGTGCTACTGCCTTATTCCCATCATTGTCTGCGATACTTGCATAGACATGATGCTTGTCATAGAGGTTCCCCGGTCGATTTTCTAAGTCATTGAGCACCTTCGTCATGGCTCCAATTCGAGCACCCAGGCAAAGGACATTTTTTGGGTTCTGCTTATTCAGGAACTCTGTCACTTCATCGACCGACATCTGTTCCACGATACAGGAGCTATTTACGCCGTTGATGGTCTTACCCCAGATATTGCCAAGCCGTTCTGCCAAGTCATGGGAAATACGGAAACACTTCGTGAAAATCACTTGTTCATGGCGGCCGAGGAAATCCTGCATGAATGTCCAGACATCCAACGCTGTATCATCGTAGATTTTCTGCTTCATATCGCCCACAGCGACGATTTGTAGACCGGGATTCTGAGAGCGGATATATTTGAGCAGTTCTGCAATCTCGTCATTGATATCCTGATACTCGTCAATGATAAGAGTATCAATCGGCGGAATCGGAATTTTCTTTTCTAATACCATGGCAAGCTGTTCGCCCTGTCCGCAATTCCGGATTCCCTTTTTGTTCAGTAGCAGGCTTGCAAATCCATGATAGTTCTGAACCAAGACATTGCCATTCTTGATTTTGTCTTTGGCATCAAGTTTGAGTAATCGGTTGTAGGTCAAGTACAAAATACGCCGTTCTGGTGGATATGCATCGCAGAGTACGTTGATAGTCGATGTTTTTCCGCTGCCGATGCAGGCGTCACACAATACGTTTTTGCCCGACAATGCCAAATGTACGAATTCCTGCTGTTCGCTTGACAAGTCGTTCAGTGTCATAGCCAAATTCTCCTTAACAAACAAAAATGCCCCGGCAGCATCCAATTCAGATGCCGTCAGGGCACAATTTTTATCTTATTAGGGTTATTATATCTGATTCGCACAGATGTGCAAGCTTTATTTTACAGTCCCCGCGCCGGGAAAGCCCACTCCGTAAGGGGTGGGAGTGCGTCAAATAACGCGTCGCAGATACGACTTATTGATTTCTACCAACAGTTCTTCAATCTTCCCACAGTCTTGCTTTGCAGGAAGCGCAGTCTTCTTCACATCATACTGAAATCTCTTTTCGAGTGCATCAACAAGCTCAAAGAATTCGGGTGCGTACGACCCGTCTTCACGCAGGTACTTGCCGTTGCGAATCGCCAACAGTTCCTCGCGTTCCTTGTCTCGGTGAGTGATAATTTCGCCTTTTTCCAGAATATCGAACGCCGTGTAGTACAACCGCACAATGTGCATCGCGTGTTTGTTGATGTGGGCAGCATCTTTTTGTGCTTTCGGATGCTGCGGCTGCTCATACTGGTCGATGGTCGTAGTCAGACTCTTTAGCAGCGATTTTAGAGAGGTGACTGGATAATCGTTCAAGCTGCCAGAAATCAGGAGCGGATGTTTGCCTTCTTCATCTGTATCCTCACTGATGGAGATTTCAAAAATGTCATCCTTGCCCCATCCGGTAATCGACCGTTCCAGGCTTCTCTTCTCGAATTTGTTCTTGAACGCTTCCGGCGAGGCCCCATTACGAAGGAGTCCCATCTGCAAACGTCTGAGCTGGTCGTTTGCAAAGCCGCCATAGCTGTAGGCAATGCGCCGAGTCAAGAACAGTTCCCTATTGTCAAGCAGCATTTGGCCTTCTGGCGTCATGTTCACATATAGCTCCGGGTCATTGCCAAGAAGTTCGATAATGTTGGGATTACCCTGCGCAAGCAAGCCGACAAACTTGTTCACAGCGTAGATGACTGTATCTGTCCGGTTGTCAATGGCCTGCTCGAAGCGGTTAAACCCTAAGATTTCGGGTGAGCCTGCCACGCCACGTATATCGATATCGGAGCCTTCGACGTTGGTTCCGTAGGCATGACTGCCGCTAAGCGTTAGGAATAAAATGTTGCTCCCCAAGTGTTTGTTGGTGTGCAGGAAATCGTATTCCTCACGCCAGAGGACTGCTTTCAGTTCTGCGTTTGTCATCGGCTTTTTCACTCACTTTACTGATGATGATGTTGTTTCTTTACTAATATTATCCCACTATCGTACTTTTTCGCAACGGCAGGTGCCATTTGTTTACAATCTGCACATATTTGCATCCCTACAAAAAAGAAAGACCCTTACCGATTTTCGGTAAGGGTCTTTCTGCTATTACTGTTGGAATTTCCAAATCTCAACATTCAGATTCCAGGCTTTTGCTGCATCGCTGATGATGTCCAGAACCGTGTCCCAGTCGCCTCCGGCAAGTCCGCAACCTAAACCATATGGCAGCCGGATAGTTACGTCCTGATTCTTTCGAGCGCAGTCTCTAAAAAACGAGAACATCGCAGCCGCCAGTGCAGCATAATTCGTCTGCCTTTCACTTCGGCCATAACCATTCTGCCCGAATAGATTCACGACATACAGCTTCGGTTCTACCAGAACCTCCTGATAAGTACCGAGCTTGTTGCCGTCGTTTCCATGGCAAAACTCCAGATAGCGCCGATATACCACCGGCCATTGGATGCAAATTTGCATGGCAAGTCCAGCTCCCATTACACCTTTACAATTCACTTGTTGGCAGATATATGTCGTCTTGTTCGTTGACAGTCGTGAAAAAATATTACCATCGACAAAATTTACGCTCATCTCACTTACCACCTTTTCCAAACTTCGAGGTATTCCCCGGATATACCGCATAGCCCGTGCGATAATCAACGCTATCGTCTCGGTATACGAGCTCTACATTCGACATGCTGGTATAAAAAACCTTGTCTCGATAACGACTATCGTTGATTTCAAATTTTATGTTGTGGCCGTTGTCCACGATTTCGTAGTTCACGAGGGCAGATACAGTCCAGATGTTGTCGTAACGAAAATGGATGTAATTGTATTCCGGTTCCGTTTCAGCGCTTTCCGGTGTAGACAATATCTGACCCGGAATATCTTCGAGTTCAGACATTGTGTTACAAGTCACGGTGCTGATGGCTTCTTTGCAGCCAGCTAAAGGCAAGGCCAAGCTGCACAACACTAAAACAATTCCAATAAATTTTTTCATGGTCGTTTCCTCCGCTTGATTTTTATTGTACGCAACTCGCACAAAAGAAAAAGCCGCCCAACAGCCATAAGGCCACTGAGCAGCTCAATGTAAACCCTATTTTGTGTTTGATATCTGTCGTACAAATCTGATTGTACGAGCCTCGCACATCAGGTCAAGCCATGTCGGCAGCTACGCATCCTGGCACCTACGGTTTCTGCGGACAAAAGGATGCAGCTACGCAAACAAAAAAGTCCTACCCGCATTTTACTGCAGGCAGGGTTTGCTTTTTGCTCTGTGGCGTTTAGCCCTCAATATCAAAGGCGTAGCTGTCTTCTTTCATCGCGACAAGGCCCTTGAACGTCTGGTACTCAGCTTCGTCCAGGAATGCCTTGATGGTCAGGCTAGTATCCTCATTATCCAGCCATTCGGGACGCATTCGGACAACGAGGTCGTGTAGCTCTCCGACAACATAGGCCATCAGGTCATGGTCGCCCAGAGCCTCGCCAATTGCTTCATCATCGCATTCGACGGGAAAGCTGATGGATGCGGCAAGGCCGTCAAGTTCATCATCGTCTTTGGGGCGGATTACAGTGGCTTCGAGTTTCAAAATACTGGTGTTCATAGTGAAATTTCCTTTTTTTTGTGTTGTGCTTTATCTTTCGACATCTTTAATTGTATTCAATTTGCACGGATGCACAAGGCAAAATCATGGCAAAATTGTGGTAAAGACAAGGCGCATAGAGCTTGTTCCGTCACAAAGCCGGAAAGCTCAAGAATCAATCGCTTTGCTCAAATATGTCATCTTGTGTGTTTTATTGTCATTTGTTGTAAATTGGCGCTTGCTATTTAGTGCGAGATGTGCTATTATAATTACAGAAGATGACAATTTTGTACAGTAAATGACACATCTGAAAGGAGTACACCATGATTTCTGTTAACCTCGCCACGCCCGTGATTTTCTATAAGCAGCTGCCCGGCATCGCTAAGAAGCTGGATGTGGATGCTGATTTTTTGAAAGGCTTTCTCACCAACGCCAGGTGTTATGTCGAGGATGCCGGAAAAGGTGAAGTGCTTGAGCTGGACAACTCGGCCGACACGATAACGAAAGTTGTCGCAACCCATGAGAAGCGTTTCTATGGCGCGGAAGCCATTGTGGAATTCGCCAAGAGCAAAGGCGTGGATATTCCTGCACTGAACCATTTTGAACTTGGTGCAGATATCTCTGCCCATGCAACGGAAGACCAAGTTGCCAACATCACTGCATTGGCCGCACGAGTCGAGCGCCTCAATAGTCGGTACAAGAGTCTTGCCCGGCTTGAAGCCCCGGACGTCATCCTGATGAACGAAGCAAGGATGGTGCGTGAGGCAGTAGAGCAGCTGGAAGATAACAGCGGTATTTACTCCCCGGCTCTTGACCAGAATGGGGTTGCCTATCAATCCTTGAAGGATATTGGGTATTCTCTTGTCACTGGTTGGGACAAGTCGGTACTTGAAAAGAACAGCAATAAGGATACGGAGGCCACCTTTCCCAAAGAGCCCGACTTTCAAAGGCTGGCATCGCTGGTCAAAAAAGCCATCGGAACCCGCACACAGGGTAAGTTTGCGTTTCAAGCGGGGCTGACTCGTGGATATATCAGTAACCTTGCGAACGGCAACGCGAAAGCTCAGCCGACCGAGAATACCATCAAGAAAATTGCAAGCGCAACGGATGCTGTCACGGAGAACGAGCTTCGTATCGCCTGTGGGTATAAGCCTTTGCCTGACGACGGGAAAGACAAGCTCTCTATGCAGCGTGCAAGCATGTCTGATGACGCATGGCAGAAAGACAACGTGGATGCATTCCTCTCTTTTCTGAATGAAACGATTCCAATGTCCACTCCTCTTTCGTCCACTGAAATTCTTCAAGCTCTTTTCAAGGAAAAATACGGTGACAAGAACGACCAGATTCTGCTGGAAAAGGTCTCTGCCCCCGGCACCTATCGTGCGGAAGGTACGGCTGCTAATGTCATTCTACCCATTCGTCTATGTTGGTTCAGCTTCAAGCGGATGCTGATGCAGACCCTCTATGTGGGACTTATCGGGCATTACAGCAAAAACGATGAGCTGTACATTACCGGATACATTTCTTCTGTGAAAGAGCTGCATGACGCGGTTCCGGCGCTGCGAGGCGGCATTGATGCGGCCTATGACGCGAGTCTGTCGGAGGGAATCGACATCATGAAGTTCCCGGTATTTTACACGGCTTCCAATGTTCAGGAAGCATACAAGCGGGTCCAGCAGAAAATCGTCTCCAAAATTGACGATTACTTTGCCAGCGAAGTGAAGGTTCGCGTTTCCGGCATCGGCTTTTATACCGATACCCTCTCGAATGAAAAGTTTGTGGAATTCATGCGCCTTCATAAAGCAGCTCTGACCGCTCCTTCTGCTCCTATCGAACTCCGGGACATCTATGAAAACGTTGTTGAACGTCACGGCCGCCCTGAGGATTTCCTTGTGGAAAACAGCGACTTTGACTGTAAGGCTTCCGTTATCGCCTATGCGATGAACAATGAGACGATTCTCTGTGCAGGGCAGGACATCTTTGACGGGATGCTGGGCAGCAAAGAAACCGATGCAGAAAATTGCTCTTGCGTTTCTGTCTCTGACAAAGAGTTTGCCCGTCTGCATTCCAAGTTTGGCCTCAAGAAAGAGGACGTTCTGGAAGCTATCAAGGCATACGCGCAGGAGCTCGGTCTGGAGTACGGCCCCGTCAACTACTTCATGATGTGTGACCCGAAATATGCAAACGACCTTGGCGAGATTGTGCAGTGAATCGTTCTGAACGCGGTAAGGTGATTTGCCGCCGTATTGGCTGCCACAAGCATAAAAATAAGGCTGCTACCCATTACTGGGCGGCAGCCTTTTGTCTTAAAAAAAGAAAACGAGAACGCCGTCGGCAACGGAGTTCTCGCAAAAGATGATTCTTTTTGATTCCGTAAATAGTATACCTCAAGCCGCACGGATGCGCAAGGGGCACTTGTAATTCTTTTTTTGGGTAGGTTGAAGTAGCTGCGAAAAAGTAAGTAGTGCCATTTCTTACAAACCTATCGTACAATACCTATTCTACCCGGTTCGCACAACTTGGCAACTGTTCATTTTGCGTGGTGCAGTGTTTTTTCGCTGCTGCGCACAATTGCTTGATGTCAGCGGCGGAGTATCCAAAGTCGAAATACGCCATCGGCAGCTTCTTGTCATCGTGCTGCCACTCGCTGCGCAGAGCAATCCTGTCT
>CEAB01012295.1_pt1 | contig 23309 bp, 19 predicted proteins | sample 557651 | NCBI WGS metagenome assembly CEAB01 (sample SAMEA3182046, study PRJEB8094) | gut metagenome | biome: human; feature: gut; material: Stool; isolation source: human stools | place: Canada | collected 2011-11-15
CAGATCGTCGGCAGCGACATCACCAATGCACAGGGTGAGATCTATGTTGAGGACGCCGCGACCGGCCTTTGGAGCTTTGTCGAGACCTCCGCACCGGACGGTTACTGTGTCGATCCCACGCCGAAGAGCGTGTACGTAGATGTAACTGAGGGTGACCGCGAATACACTGTTGCGGCGGTCAACTACGAAAAGCCCGATATGAAGATCATCAAGCGCGACGCCATGAGCGGCAAGCCCATCGCTGGCACGGTCTTTTCCATTAAGTCCGTTACCGGAAGTTATTCAACCTCCGTCACGACTGGAACGGACGGCTCCGCAACGCTCTCGGCCATTCCTGCCGGTGTCTATGTTGTGCGTGAGGAATCCGTTCCCGAGCCGTACATCGTAACCAATACCGAGCAGACTGTGGCGCTGCGCCCCGGCAAGACCTCCGAAGTCATCTTCGTTGACTACGAAAAGCCGGGTCTTGAGATCATCAAGAAAAACATCGTCAACGGTGAACCCATTGAGGGCGTGACCTACCGTATCGAGCAGATCGACGGCAGCTTTTCTACCAGCGCCACCACCGATAACCATGGCCGCATCTTCCTCGACTCCGTCCCGGTCGGCACATTCAAGGTGACGGAGAAAAACGTTCCGTCCCATGTTATCCTCAATCCCATTCCGCAGGAAGTGGCGCTGAAACCCGGTGAGACCTCTACCGTCACCTTCTTCAACGCCCTCAAGCCCAGCTTGGAGATCCGCAAGGTGGACAGTGTCACCGGCGATCCCGTCAAGGGCGCCAAGTTCCAGATCTGGTATGGCAGCAACCACACCGACACCGGCGAGCTCAACGACCTCGGCACCTATTTTTCCGATGCAAGCGGAAAAATCATTCTCCCTGAGATCAAGGATGGCTGGTACAAAGTAACGGAATTGGAACCGGCGTCCGGGTACGCCATCAAGGAGCCTGCCACGCAGGAATGCTTCATCGCCGGTGGTGAGAGCAAAGTCCTGACATTTGAAAACACGCCCCTTTCCGCCATCATCATCCGCAAGGTGGACAGCGAGAGCGGCCAGCCGTTGGAGGGCGCATGGTTCCGCGTCCGCTACCTTGGCGGCACCTCCGGCACCGGCGGTACCGTAGTCGGAGAGATCAAAACCTCGCAAAACGGGACCGCCATTTTAACGGGCCTCGCCGCAGGCACTTATGTCTGCGAAGAGATTTCCGCGCCGGACGGGTATGTGATCACCGACGCCACGGAAACGGTCTATCTCTCCGGTAAGGATCAGGACGTCATTACCGTGACCTTCGGCAATGATAAGATGGGTTCCATCCTCATTGTCAAAAAGGACGCCGTGACTGGCGCTCCTATTTCCGATGTGGAGTTCCTTGTGACTGACTCGGACGGAAGTGTGATCGGTACGACGAATGGCCGCTACGTGACCGACAGCGCAGGTACTATCCGTATTGACGGCCTGACGCCCGGTATGACAGGCATCGCCCGCGAGGTGCGGGCAAAAGACGGCTACATTCTGGACGATACCCCGCAGAGCATCAAGATCAAGCGCAATGCCGTCATGACGCTGGAGTTCCGCAACCAGCCCAAGGGCGGCGTGCTCGTGAAAAAGGTGGACTCCGTAACAAATGCGCCCATCTCCGATGTGGAGTTCCTTGTCACGGATTCCGACGGCAATCTCATCGGCAACGCCAATGGCAAGTTCGTGACGGACAGTGCAGGTGCGTTCACGATTACGGATGTTGCACCTGGTACGACGCTTATCATCAAGGAAACCCGTGCGAAGGCGGGGTACATTCTTGACGATACCCCGCAGACCGTCAAGGTCAAATCCGACGAAGTCACTACGCTTGAATTTAGGAATCAGCCCAAGGGCAATGTCATCATCGTAAAGCAGGACTCCGTTACAAAGGAGCCGCTGGAAGGTGTCGAGTTTAAGATCACCTACGCAGATGGCTCGTATGTAGATGCCGAGGGCGGCACACTGTCCTCCACCGGCCTGTACTGGACGGATAAGGAGGGCAAGATCACCATTTCCGGCATTTCCGGCACCGTGATGGTCACAGAGGTCGAAACGATCCCCGGTTACACCATTGATGAAAACACTCGCACGCAGACTGTTGTGGTCAATCCCAACGACACGCAGACGCTTTATTTTTACAACACGCCTGTGGGCGGGTTGCAGATCATCAAGAGCGACAAAGACAGTGGAAAGCGTATTTCTGGTGTCAAGTTCGAGATCCGTAAGATGAACGGTGAGATCATCGGCACCTACACAACGGACAGCGACGGTGTCATCTATCTCCCCGAAGCTGAAAGCGGCTGGTACACCGTGACGGAGCAGGAGGCTGCGTCCGGCTATCTGCTGGATACTACGCCGCACCGTATTGAAGTCAAGGACGGTCAGACGGCCACGTTGGAGATCACCAATCACAAATCTTCCCGAATCCTGCTCCACAAGGTGGACAAGGCCACCGGCAAGGGAATTTACGGCGCGGTGTTTCTGCTCTATGACAGCAATCACAATCCCATCGGGGAGTATGTGACCGATCAGGACGGTTACATCTACGCCGACGAGGGGCTGGCGGATGGCCGCTATTATCTGCGTGAGATCAAAGCCGCCCCCGGTTATGTGCTTGATCCTGAACTGAAAACGATCTATGTCCGCTACGGCTCCACCACAGAAATCGAGTGGAGCAATACCGCGGAGTGCGGCCAGATCCAGGTCATCAAAAAATCTGCGAACGACAATCCTATCAACGGTCTGCCTGCCGGGACGCTGCTGGAGGGCGCGGTGTTCGAGATCTACGACAAAGCGGGTAATGTGGTGGACACCATCAAGTCTGACCGCAACGGGCGCGCCGTTTCCAAGACGCTGCCGCTGTCCCGCTATACCGTCCGTGAGATCAAAGCGCCTGCGAATTACTCCATCAACCCCACAGTGATGACCGCCTATCTGGAGTTCAACGGGCAGATCGTCACCTTTGAAGTGCAGAATACCAGCGTTTCCACCGGCGTATCCATTAAGAAAACAGGTCCCGTGCAGGCCGTTCCCGGTCAGCCCATCCGCTATGTGTTTTCCGACATCAAGAACACTTCCAGCGTCGCTCTGGAGTCCTTCTACTGGCGCGATCAGCTTCCCGCGCAGGTGACGCTGAGCAAAATCGTCACCGGCAGCTACAATCAGCCGCTTTCCTACAAGGTGGTCTATAAGACCAACCTCTCCGGGGACTACCGCGCTTTGGCGGACAACCTAAGTACAAGCAAGGTTTACGTATTGGACGCCCGCCCCGCTGTCCTCGGCCTTGCCGCCAATGAGCGTGTTACCGAAGTCATGTTCGTGTTCGGAAATGTAAAGGCGGGCTTTGCACAGGTAGAAACGCCTTATATCTACGCCGCCGCCCGCAGCGGTCTTGCCAACAACTCCGGCATTGTGAATGTGGCAGATGTGGGCGGCCTTTACAATGGGCAGTGGATTCAGGCGGTGTCCCGCTGGCTCACTACCGTCTACACCAAAACAACGGTGAAGCTGCCCAAAACGGGGTACTAAGCCTTGCGGCAGAATGACTTTCGCAGCGCCGCCCCTGTGTGGGCGGCGCTTTCCCCGTTGGTCCTCTGGCTGGCGGCAATCGCCGCCTATGCCTACGAGGACGGTATGAACCTCTTTCAATGGATGGGGCGTTTCAGCCAAGTGCTGGAGCGCCCCTTTTCCATAGGCTGGACGCCCTACACACTGAAATGTATGCTGGGGAGCCTGCTGCTTTACGGCTGTGGCATTGCGCTCTACTACTCCAGCCGGGAGAATCGGCGACCGGGCGAGGAATACGGCAGCGCTAAATGGGGCAATCCCAAGGAACTGAACCGGAAGTATATGGATCACCAGCATAAGGACGCCAACATCATTCTGACCCAGCGGGTCCGGCTGGGTATGGACGGCTATATCACCCAGCGCAACATGAATGTTCTGGTAGTGGGCGGCTCCGGCTCCGGCAAGACCCGGTTTTTCTGCAAGCCCAATATTTATAGCGCAAATTGTTCCTATCTTATCACAGATCCCAAAGGCGAGCTGCTGCGCGCGGCAGGCACTTTGTTGGCAGCGCAGGGCTACGAAGTCCGGGTGTTCAACCTGATCGACCCCAGCCAGTCCGACGGATACAACCCCTTTTCGTACATTCACAGCGAAAAAGACGTGCTGACCCTCATTGATAACCTCATCAAAAATACCACGCCCCGCAACGCTTCCAGCAACGATCCCTTCTGGGAGAAGGCGGAGATCGCGCTGGACTCAGCCCTTATGCTCTACCTCGTCAGCGAAGCGCCCCCGGAGGAACAGAATTTTGAAATGCTGATCTACATGATGAACTTTGCCGAGGTGCGGGAGGAGGACGATCAATACCGCAGCCCGCTGGATATGCTCTTTCGGGCATTGGAAGAAGAACAGCCCAACCATGTGGCGGTGAAGCAATATAAGGCTTTCAAGCAGGCGGCGGGCAAGACTGCAAAATCCATTTTGGTAAGCGCCGCCGTGCGGCTGGCCACCTTCAATATCCCGCAGTATGCCAGAATGACAATGGTGGATGAGATGGACTTTGGCAGTTTGGGCGAGAAGAAAAAAGCCATCTTCTGTGTGATCCCTGTTGATGACAGCAGCATGAACTACCTTGTGGGAATGCTTTATACCCAATGCTTTCAGGCGCTTTACCGCAGGGCGGACGAGAAGCACAACGGACGGTTGCCTGTGCCGGTGCGTGTCATTCAGGACGAATGGGCGAATGTGGCCCAGCCGGAGAGCTATCCGAAGATTCTGGCTACCTGCCGCAGCTACAATATTGGGCTGAACATCATCGTGCAGAACATTCAGCAGATCAAGGCGCTGTATGAAAAGGAATGGGAGAGCATCATCGGCAACTGCGACACGCTGCTCTTCCTCGGCGGTGGCAACGAGCCGACCTCGTTGGAGTTTATCGTAAAGCTGCTGGGCAAGGAGACCATCGCCACCCGCACACGGGGGCAAACGAAGGGACGCAGCGGCTCCAGCTCTACCAACTTTCAGCAGACGGGCCGCGACCTGATGACCATTGATGAAGTCCGCAAATTGGACACCAACAAAGCGATTTTATTCATCCGCGGTGAGGACCCGGTGATCGACCGGAAATATAACCTTAAGCGCCATCCCAACATCAAATTGACCTTGGACGGCAAGGCAAAGCCATACATCCACAAGCCGCAGGGCGCGCCGGATTACGCGCTGCCTGACCTGCCCTATGCGTTCAAATCACTGGACGATTACGAATTTATTGATACGGAGGATACAGAACATGAATCTGAACAAGAAGAACCTTTGGAAACCGATGGAGCCAAATAAGGTGAAGCGGCGTTATTGGACGGCGGCGGGTGCTGCTGCCCTCTGCCTCTGCTGCGTTACGCCCGCGATGGCGGCGGGCGGCGATCCGCTGGATATTGTAAATAACCTTTCCAATTTTATTTTCAGTATTATCAAGGCGCTGGGCGTTATCATTCTCGGCTGGGGCATCGTGCAGGTGGGTATGTCGATCCAGTCCCATGATGCCAGCCAAAGGACTCAGGGCTTTCTTTGCCTCTTTGGTGGCTTAATGATCGCCTTTGCGAAGGAAATTCTGACCGCCATCGGCGCGATCTAATGAAAAGAGCCGGGAGATACTGCCTTGCGGCGGATCTCCCGGCTCCCTTGCGGGAGGTGATTATATTTGGATAACAACTGGATCGTAGAAAACCTGACCAACGCCTTTGGCGTTTGGAATAGTAAAATGACGGAAATGTGGTCACTGCTGACGGAATCGCCCCAAACCTTCAAGGGCGGCACCATCTGGCAGACCATTGTGACCATCAACGGCGGGATGCAGGCCATCGGCTACGGGCTGCTGGTGCTGTTCTTTGCCATCGGTATCTTTCGCAGTGCCTCCGGCTTTCGGGACTTTCAAAGGCCGGAGCACTTGCTGCGGCACTTCATCTACTTTGTGCTGGCAAAGCTGGGTATCACCTATGGTATGGACCTACTGGTAAATATATTTGATGTGTGCAGCGGCATTGTGGCAACGGCGGCGGGCAGCATTGGCGGCTTGACCGGCGCATCCGTGGCGTTGCCGCAGGAAATCGCGGATGCCATCGGAGATGTGGGCTTTTTGGCAAGTATCCCCCTTTGGCTGGTGACGCTGCTGGGGAGCCTATTTATTACGGTGCTGGCCTTCATTATGATCCTCACCGTCTATGGCCGATTTTTCAAAATCTATATGTATGCCGCGCTGTCCCCGGTGGCACTGGCATCCTTTGCCGGAGAGGGGACTTCCCATTTTGGCAAGGCATTTCTGCGGAGTTATGTGGGTGTGTGCATGGAGGGTGCGGTGATCGTTCTGGCCTGCATCATCTTTTCGGCCTTTTCCTCCAGCGGTACGCCGGTGGTGGATAGCAGCGCATCCGTGGTGACGCAGGTGTGGAGCTATTTGGGCGAGGTCATATTTAATTTGCTGGTGCTGGTGGGTTTGGCAAAGTCTGCCGACCATATCGCAAAGGAAATGCTTGGACTATAAAGGAGACGTTTATGGATAATTACCGTGAGAAGATCGTCCGTATCGTGGAGCGAGAGCTGAAACGAACGGAAGAGTATCAGCAAAGACGCGACGAGTACGGCAACGAGGAGTACATTTTGGGCTGTATCATGGTTAAGGGCGATGCTTTTCCTAAAGAGGTGATCGCTCATGCATTTGTTGAGGATATGGGGCTTGAACTTCAATTTCAGATTTGGAGAGACGAGCCGCGAGTCAGACAGATGCAGGCCATGTGGTATGACTTGACTTTGTTTGATGTGGAAAGAGACTTCTTTGGAAAACTGGAGCAAGGATACTCGATTTTATCGGTATCTGATCTTTTCCATTGCACCGCTTGGAATGCAACGGAATATCTGGCTGATGAGCAGAATCGAGATAAGGAAAATTCCTGCTGGAAGGGAATGCAAAGGTATCTGAACTATTGTAAAAAGCACGGCATCACAAGAAATTATCTGGTGAAAAAAGAAGAGTACGACGGAATAGATGCTATGAAGTTTTACGACAAGTCAGCCGTTGCCAAATTTGAGAAGAACAGAAAAACGCAGGATCTGTGCCGCTGACGAGGATTAAAACTATACATTTTATTAAATAGACAGGAAAAGCAAGTAGCCCATCGCTACTTGCTTTTCTTTTTTAGGAGATTGATTATGGAAATCAAAATCAACAAGGAAATTCGCGCGTACCGTGAAACGCTCTTTTTCGGCCTATCTGTGCGGCAATTTGTCTGCTCTGTTTTGGCGGTGGGCGCTGCGGTGGCGCTGTATTTCAGCCTGAACCGAGTGTTGGACCGGGAAACGGTAAGTTGGGTGTGCATCGTTGGCGCGGCTCCCGTGGCCGCTGCCGGATTCTTTCAGTACAACGGCCTCACGCTGGAGCGGTTTTTATGGGCGTGGCTGAAATCAGAGGTCATCATGGCAGGCAAGCGTGTCTGGAAAGCGGAAAACTACTATGAAGAAGCGATGAAACGCGAGGTGAAGAAACATTGATCCTTTTCAAGCATCGGCGCAGCGCGGAACGGGACGCCTTTTCCGTTCCACGCAGCGTCCAGAAATCCATTCCCATCAAACGTATTTATCAGGACGGCGTGTTTCAGGTAAGCGGCAAGTTTTCAAAAACTTGGCGTTTTTTTGATGTCAATTATGCCGTGGCCTCCCCGGAAAAGCAGCGGGAACTCTTTATGACCTACTGCTCCTTCCTGAACTCGCTGCCCATCGGGGCTACGGCGAAGATCACGCTCTTTAACCGTCAGCTCAATCAAAAGGACTTCGGTCGGACGCTGCTCATGCCCATGCAGGGCGACCGCCGTGACCTCTACCGGAACGAGTATAACGCGCTTGTTTTGGGCAAGGCGGCGGAGAGCAACAATCTCATTCAGGAAAAGTACATCACTGTTTCGGCGGAGAAGAAAAGCGTGGAGGAGGCCCGCGCGTTCTTCTCCCGTGTTGGGACTGACCTTACCACGGGACTTTCCCGTATGTCCTCCAGCGTCCGTGAGATCACGGTCAACGACCGCCTGCGGCTTCTGCATGACTTCTATCGCCCCGGCGAGGAACAGCTATTCCGCTTCGATTTGGAGTACACCATACGCAAAGGCCACGACTTCCGGGACTGCATCGCCCCAGATTGCATTTCCTATCAGAAGGATTATTATGAACTGGGCGATCATGTGGGCCGCGTCCTGTTCCTGCGGGAATATGCCAGCTTTATTTCTGACGCGATGATTACGGAGCTGATGGACTATCCCCGAAACATGATGCTCTCTATTGACATTATTCCCGTGGCCATGGACGAGGCGGTGAGCGACATCCGCAAGCGCATTATGTCCGTGGAATCGGATATTACCCGCTGGCAGCAGCGGCAGAATCAGAACAACAATTTTACCGCCAATATTCCCTATGACTTGGAGCAGATGCGGAGCGAAACGAAGGAATTCATGGACGACCTCATGAGCCGCGACCAACGCATGATGCTGGCACTTGTCACGCTGACGCATTTGGCGGACAACCTCGAACAGCTCGACCAGGACACCGAGGCTCTGCAAGCCATCGGGCGGGCACGCGGTTGCCAGTTTAATATCCTGCGCTATCAGCAGGAGGACGCGCTGAATACGGTGCTGCCCCTCGGTCTCAAGCGCATTGACGCCACCCGTACTCTGACCACGGAGTGTACCGCTGTCCTCATGCCCTTCAAATCGCAGGAAATTCAGGACGCAGGCGGCATCTACTACGGCGTCAACGCCGTATCGCATAACCTCATCGTCTGCAACCGCGGAAATCTGCTCAACGGCAACGGTTTTATTACCGGCGTGTCCGGCTCTGGTAAGTCAATGGCGGCAAAGCAGGAGGTCTCCGCGCTGGCGCTCTCCACCGACCATGATATTATCATCGTGGACCCGGAGCGTGAATATGGCGAGTTGGTGCGGGCATTGGGCGGCGAGGTCATCACCATCTCCGCCTCTGATCCAAATGGCTGCCACATCAATGCGCTGGATTTGTCCGAGGGGTATGGCGACGGCAGGGAGCCGTTGGTGATGAAGTCTGAGTTTATCATGTCGCTCTACGAGCAGCTTATGGGCGCGGATAAGATCGAGCCGCAGGAGAAGTCTATCATTGACCGCAGCGTGGGAAACATCTATCGGGAATATTTGAAAAGTTATCAGGGACAGCCGCCCACGCTGAAGGCCCTCTATGACGACCTGATGAAGCAGGTCAACCCGGAGGCGCACCGGATCGCGCTGGCACTGGAGCTGTTCACAGTGGGTAGTTTGAATGTATTTTCCCACCAGACCAATATCAACACAAAAAGCCGCATTCTCTGCTTTGACATTCAGGACCTGGGTGAAAATCTGAAATCGGTGGGCCTGCTGGTGATGCTGGACGCCATTTACAACCGCGTTATCCAGAACCGCAGAGAGGGAAAATACACCCATGTCTACATCGACGAGATCTACCTGTTTTTCGCCAATGGGAGCGGCAGCGGACACAGCATTACCAATTACAGCAGCGAATTCCTCTACAAGTGCTGGAAGCGGTTCCGTAAATACGGCGCGACGCTCACCGGCATTACACAGAATGTGGAGGAATGTCTGCTATCCAACACGGCGCGGATGATGTTCGCAAACTCTGAGTTTCTGCTGATGCTCAATCAGGCTACCACCGACCGGGAGCAGCTTGCCCGCCTGCTGGGGGCATCGGATACGCAGATGAGCTATGTGGATAACGCCCCTGCCGGTCATGGACTCATCAAGGTAGGCGGGGCCATCGTGCCCTTCGCCAACGAGCTGCCCAAAAACACGGAGCTGTACCGCTTAATGTCAACCCGCCCCGGTGAGGACTGACGCTATGCGGGACTTGAAGATCAGACCCGGCATGGATACGCCCAAGGCAAAGCTGAAGAACTCCGCACCCAAGGACGCGGATTCCCTTCTGAAACAGCACATGGACAAGCGACAGCGGGAAAAAGAGCCGGAAAGCCGCGACCCTGTGCGCTACGCCACCGACCGCGTGGAGAAAAATATGCGCCGTGGTGCGGCTGGGGCGGCGAATGCCTCGCGGCGTATGATAAAGCATTATCAGGAGCAGAAACGGCAAGGTAGGAATAGTGCGTCGGAAAGCCGTACTGCGGCAGAAACGCTCGAAACCATGGACGGTGTGACGCCAACAGAAGGGGGCCTGCCCGATACGCTGCAATCACACGCTGCACGAAATGAAGTCGGAAACCGGACCATTTCTCCGCAAAATTGCGGAGGTCCAAAAAGCGCAATTGCCGCCCCGCAGGAGCGTGGGCGGCAGAAAGCCATACAGGACGCAAAAGCCGCCTATCGGCGGAACCTTGCCGAGAAAAGAACAGCAGAGCGGCACATTGTACCTCCACCGTCCGACCGTGGAGGTACAATGACCACTCCGCAGAAAGGCAATTCGGGGGCATCGGCCAAGGGCAGTCCTGCCCCCAAGAGCGGACAGGCCATGACCAAGGCCACGCGCACCATGCGTGTTCGACCAACTGACCACGCAGCACCGAACAATGCAATCATCACGCGCCGCGCAAGGGCGGTGGCGCAGAGAAAGGCGCAGCGGAAGATGCTTCAGGAATCCGCGCAGAGCGGCGGAAGGGCTTCCAAAAAGCTGGGCAGCGTGGCAGTCCAGGCAGTGAAAGAAATCGGGAAAGGAGTGGCGTCTGCGGTCAGCTCGATCCTGTCGGCAGGCGGCGGTGCGGTGGTGCTAGTGTTGCTCCTGACGGTGATTCTTGTGGCGGCAATCGTGGCGTCCCCCTTCGGCATCCTCTTTTCCAACGAGAGCCGAGAGGCGGGCGTTGTGCCGATCTCCGCTGCGGTGGCGCAGGTCAATTATGATTTCAATGAGCGGCTGGAAGCCCTGCAAACAGCAGATGATTATGATTCCATCTCCGTTGACGGGCAAGCCGCCGATTGGGTGGAGGTACTGGCGGCGTTCGCGGTGAAGGTGGCGGGCAGTAACGATGTGGACGCCGCGGACGTGGCCACCATGGACGCTGACCGCATCGCTCGCCTGAAAGCGGTCTTTTGGGATATGACTACCATAGCCCACCGCATTGAGGTCATTCATCATCCAGGCAGCGGCGAGGGCGATGACGGCTGGACGGAGAAAAACCTCTATATCACCGTTACCGCAAAAACGGCAGAGGAGATGAAAACCGAGTATCATTTCAACCGTAACCAAATCGCAGCGCTGGACGAGCTGCTGGAGCAGCGGGATCTCCTGCGAGAGCTGATCGAGGATGCATACTCCGTCAGCGGGGACACGGCAGCGCTTATCCGCAGTCTGCCGGAGGATCTGTCACCGGAGCGTGAAGCGGTGGTTCGCACCGCCTGTTCTCTTGTCGGCAAGGTGAATTATTTTTGGGGAGGAAAATCCCTTGTGATCGGCTGGGACGTCCGGTGGGGCGAGCTGCGGCAGGTCACGGCGGCGGGCAACTCCACCACGGGGACCTACCGCCCCTACGGGACGGATTGCAGTGGATTCGTCGATTGGGTGTTCTACAATGCCACGGGCGGCGGCTACATTATCGGTCATGGCGGCGGGGCCACCATGCAGCACAGCTATTGCACCGATATTTCGTGGGCAGACGCACAGCCCGGTGACTTGGTGTTCTACCCGGATAATTCCCATGTGGGCATCGTTGGCGGCAGGGACGCAAACGGAGAATTGCTCATCATTCACTGCGCCAGCGGCTATAACAATGTGGTCATTACTGGCAAGGAGGGCTTTACATCTATCAGTAGACCGAGGTACTACGCAGAGTAAAAAAGTTTTGCCTTTCCTTTGACGGTTCGGTATGGTACAATACTCATCGTGTGTGATGGGAGGTACTTTGATGCAAAACTATACAGAGGAAGAAGCGGCCATTCTCTGCGGCTTTATTGGGCGGTATATTGACCGCGATTCTATTTGTGATACGGTTCGCTCCTCTTATTCCCGGCTGTGCAAAGGATTGGAACAGCATACTTTGACATATCAGGACTACCTATGGGCAGAGCAGGTGCTTCAATTCCTAAAGCCTCAGTGGTGGACGGAGCGGGAAGATCACCGTACGCTGGCAGCACTTTTACTGAAAACACAATCCTTGATCCGAGCAACGAGATAATTTTTGGAACTTTTTGGGCGGCTTTTGCGTCTAAAGAAACAACTACTGATGAGGAGGACTCTGCCATGAAAAAGCTGCTTTCCCTTGCCCTTGCGTGTTTGCTGCTCTTTTCGCTCTCGGCCTGCGGGCGGGAACCGAAGGAAGAGGTCAAGCCCGCAGAAAAGCCTGTGATTTATCTTTATCCCGAGCAGGAGACCGATGTGCGCGTGACGCTCGACCTTGCGGGTGAGCTGACGTGTGCCTATCCCGCCTACAGCGACGGCTGGAGCGTCCGTGCCGCGCCCGACGGCACGCTGACGGACGAGGACGGCCAAACCTACCGCTATCTCTATTGGGAGGGCACGTCTGCTGTGGATTACGACTTTTCCGCAGGCTTCTGCGTCGCGGGAGAGGATACCGCGGCGTTCCTCGAGGATGCGCTCGCGCAGCTGGGCCTTAATCGCGAGGAGGCGAACGAGTTTATCATCTACTGGCTGCCGCAGATGCAGGACAACGCCTACAATCTGATTTCGTTCCAGCAGGACGTTTATACGGATTCTGCCAAGCTCACGGTCGATCCCGCGCCTGACACGCTGCTGCGCGTCTTCATGGCGTGGCAGCCGTCGGAGAAATTTGTTGACCTTCCCGCGCAGGGGCTTTCCGCGCCCGAGCGCACGGGCTTCACGGTCGTCGAATGGGGCGGCTGCGCGGTGCAGAAATAGGCATAAAGGGGGCGTTGCAAAATAGCGCCCCCTTTTTCCTTATTCAATTCTGTGCTTCTTGTTCCTGCCGCAGAAGTGCAATACAGATTTTGAGCTGATAGGCTCTGTGGATACCCAGCTTTCTATAATGTTCTTGCGGTGTGTGGCGATGGTGCTTTCCGAGCAGGATGCAGTATTTTTGATTGAGGGGGAACTGATTAAATTAGCAGAGGGTATTCAACCTATAATTTAGTGCGGCTCTGAAAATTTATTGTCCTCGTGTTAACGTATAGAACAGTTTGAAAAAACGAGAGGCATTCCTTTTTCGCTATCGTTTTTCTGGTCTGACAGATTTTTCATTGGTTTCAGCGGTGCAAAATATGCTTGACAGGTACAGTCTACTTATGATAGACTTCAAGCATCAGAAGTCTATCATAAGTAGACCGGCAAAGAAGGAGGCCCACATGGACGGTTACAAACTGGGCGTTGTTGAGACGCGTTTTGCAGAACTCATCTGGCAGCATGAGCCGCTGACCTCCGGCGAGCTGGTGAAACTATGCGAACAGGAGCTGCAATGGAAAAAATCCACGACCTACACAGTTTTGAAAAAACTGTGCGAACACGGTATCTTTCAGAACGAAAACGGCACGGTAACTTCCCTTCTCTCACAGGAGGGCTATAACGCCGTACAGAGCGAGAAATTTGTGGAGGATACCTTCGACGGTTCCCTTCCCGCATTTCTTGCCGCCTTTACCACGCGGAAGTCTCTTTCGGAGAAGGACATTGCGGAAATTCAGCGCATGATCGACCGCTGCGGAAAGGAGTGAGCCTATGGCCGCCATCTTTTTGAAGCTCTTGAATCTGAGCATTTCCGCAAGCTGGCTGGTGCTGGCCGTGCTGGTGCTGCGCCTGGTATCAAAGCGTTCGCCCAAGTGGATGAATGTTCTGCTTTGGGGCATCGTCGCGCTGCGCCTTATGCTGCCATTTTCCATAGAGAGCGCACTGAGCCTGATCCCCAGTGCCGAAACGGTCAATCCCGCGGTCGTGCAGTTTGACCCTGCGCCGACCATCACGAGCGGTGTGAAGATCATCGACAATGCTGTGAATCCCTCACTCAGCGAGCATTTTGCCGCCGCGCCGTTGGCAAGCGTCAACCCGCTCTATGTCTGGACGGAGATCGCAGGCTGGGTGTGGCTCATCGGCCTTGGAGCCATGCTGCTCTACGCGTTCGTAAGCTATCTTCGGCTGCGCCGGCGCGTGAGCGTGTCGCTCCCCATTCAGGATAACATTTATCTTTGCGATGCCATCTCCTCGCCGTTCATCCTCGGCGTTGTAAAACCACGCATCTACCTGCCCTCCGGTCTGGACGAGGTGCAGCGGCAGAATGTACTCTCGCATGAGAGGGCGCATCTTACGCGGCGTGACCACTGGTGGAAGCCGCTGGGCTTCGCGCTGCTGGCGGTCTACTGGTTCAACCCCATGCTGTGGCTTGCCTATGCGCTGCTCTGCCGCGACATTGAGCTGGCCTGCGACGAGCAGGTGATCCGCACGATGGACGAGAGCGCCGTCAAGACCTATTCCACGGTGCTGCTTGCGTGCAGTATGCCGCGCAAGGCGGTCATCACCTGCCCGCTGGCGTTCGGTGAAGTTGGCGTCAAGGAGCGTGTGAAGAACGCGCTTTACTACAAAAAACCTGCGTTCTGGGTGGTCGCGGCGTCGGTCGCCGTGTGCGTCATTGTGGCGGTGTGCTTTCTGACGAATCCGCCTACGGATACCGACGCCGCCGGACTGGTCGGTTTCCATCGGGAACAGGTCACTTATGCCGATGTAACGGACGCAAGCGGTGTGCAGCCATCCAACGTCCAGTTGACGGCGGAGGAAACAGACGCCGTCTATGCTCTGCTGGATGCCCTGCAATACAAGCGCCTCGGCGCTGCGTCAGCAATGCAGGACTGCTATGCAAGGCTCTATTTTATCAGCGCCGCGGGCGAACGCTGCGAGATCATGCTCTCTGAGCGTGAAATGCTGGTCAACCCCATCACAGGCGGCAAGGCAGCGCGACTCTATGAGCTGCGCTCCGGAAGTGCAGAACTGAGAGACTATCTGCTTGAATGTATTAGCGCAAGCAACGCGGCAGAAGAGGATTTTAGTATCAGCGGCACCGTCTTTTCCTATGGCGGTGAAAGCTGGGATCTTGCGGAGCAAAGTCCCACCATCACCTCCCTCCTCGGCTGTGACGCAGTAGGGCAGTATGTAGTGATCACCGGCCACGGCGGACCGAAGAATGCTTTTTACTTCATTTTTGATACAGAAATCCGCCGATTTTCCAACGCTTTCGTCGGCACACACCTTGTTTGGCAGAACGACGATCTTTCTACCGCCGTCTATGCTTATGGTGGCAACATTCTCTCGATTGATGGGCGCACACTTGCCGAATTAGACCTTGCGGAAAATGAGTACGTCTATGACCTTGTCTATTCACAGGATGGTACAGTGCTGACCGTAGCCATCGTAAGCAACGAAGAAACGGAACGGATTGTCCGTCTCACTCTTCCCATTCAGGATGAGATTGACGATCTGCGCGGCGATGCGGAGAAAAAGCCGCTTGATGAGGCATCGTTGCGGGAGCAGCTCATCAATGCACTGGATTCGGCGGATGCCGTTTACTTCGAGCCCGACAAGCTCGACAGCAATCAGTCCGAAGGCCCCGTCACCGATGCGAAATACGTTGACGAGATTTGCTCCTTGCTTCGTCAAATCGAGCCGGCAAACGACGTAGAGTGGCCCGCCAAGGAAGAAAGGTTTATTCTTTCCAATGCATCTTTCATGCTGCTTTCCGGCCATGATGCCGAAGATTTGGCAACGGCAGACTGCGTGACCATGACACCGCGCTACTATATCCTGACAGACCACGACAATGAACGCACCCTGATTTTCGTACACAACGGGGGAAAAAGTTATGGAAATGAGAATTATCAGCTTATCGGAAAACTGCCGTTCACCGGCCTCGACTACACTATTGCGATGGACCGGAGACTACAGTAACACAATAATCTCGCGCTGACTGGAGGGGTTGGCGGCCAAGCAGTAATACTGATGCCCTTCGCGCCGGATGCGGAGGGTATGTCCGCGTATGCGCTGAATGACGCGAACGGCGAACGGAACGATGCAGAATAAAATAGAGGGTCTGTTGCAAGATAGGCCCACGAAGAACGCAGGAGCAAAAGGCGATTCCTGTCCTTTTGCCCCTGTATTTATTTGAACGAGACACTATTCTGTGGAGATTTCGGCATATTCCCGCTGCTCGCCCTTACACTCAAAGATGGCTTGAATTTCAGACCGCAAACAATGGCCTCTACCTTGTTGATACTAAGCACCCATCGATGTAGGCGCATATTCTAACGACCGTTTTAATGGCATTGTGAAAATGACAATTTACTTGCCCTGCTTGCCGTTAGTGCGTCCCCCCGGAAACTTTGCGTTGGTTTATATGGCATTTGCATTTCATATATGTTTCTTATATAATTGTTTTGGTATTGAGAGAAAGGGATGAGCAAAACTCCGATTTGCTCATGAGACTATACAATAAATAGTGCCATCCGACTCGCTTGAAACCTATATATTGTGGCTCAACTTTGCAAAACTCGCGTTTTGCTCAACCCTAATTGAGAGAGGAAAATGAGGTGATCAGGATGGCGCAGCTCCTTTTAGTTGAAGATAACGCGGCAGCCGCAGCGCTGATATGTCAATACATGAAAGCGTTATATAGTGACCATCAGATCACAATCTGCGCTACTGCAACAGATGCTTTTGATTGGGCTGGTAAGCATCATATTGATTTGTTTATTTTGGACATTCAACTGCCGGACTATCGCGGAACCGAGTTGGGAAAACATATCCGTGCTATGCCAGAGTATCGATTTACGCCAATCCTCTTTACAACAGAATTAGGTGGTGAGGAGTTAGCGGCTTACCGCGAGATCAAATGCTATGACTTTCTCATTAAGCCTTTTACGCAAGAGCAATTCCTAAGAGCTGTTTCGACTGCACTTGATATGGGACAGCAAATGAAGAAGCCAGAGCCCATACTCCGAATTGAGCAGAAGCAATTTCTATTTGAATATGAACTAAAGCAAATTCGTTATATAGAATCTTTTGGAAAACGGCTTGTCATTCATAGTATCTCACAAGGGGAAGATCTGGCAGACCAGATTTCTGGTTACAGCCTGATGCGATTGCTGGAGTTAGCAGGGAAAGATAATCTGATTCAATGTCACAAAAGTTTTTTAATCAATCCGGTATTCATCAAAAAAATCGACAAAGGTGCAAAAGAGCTGTGGCTGAAAGATTGTAAAGAGACTATCCCTATTGGAGAAAAGTACCAGCACAACTTGAGGGAGCGAGCTTTATGATGGGAGTCGAATTGTTTGTTCAAGTGTTTTTGGATTCTGCCCTTTTGAGTGCCTGTGTATTTGGAACGCTTGGCTGGCAAGGACGATTGAGGAACTGCGTGCTTGCCGGGAATTTTGTTATATGCCTACTATCCCGCCTTACAGGATACAGCACAGATCCTGTTGCCTATGTTGTTGTCCCGCTGGACAATTTCGTTTTTGTATTATTCCTGCTTTTAGCCGTACTCCTTTTGAATAGTGTTTGCTTTGATTCGGGAGAAGCACATATCTTTTGGGGAACTACCATGCAATTTGCGCTTTTCCTGCTTCTGAGAGAAGTGTGCTTTGTTGTACTTGGACTACTTGATCTGAGCGTCGGTTTTTGGCCTGTATATGGGGTACGTATGCTTTCGCTCCTTTTGTGGGCGGCTCTGTGGGGAACTGGATTGCTCCGTTGGATAAGAGAACAGCTAAAAGAAGGCGATACACCGCTCTGCATTATCATTGGAAATTCTTTTCTCATCTTGTTGCTTGCCTGGCGGGTATGGCAGGCAGACCTGCTGCGCACAAATCTGTGGCTTCCAATCATGGCAACTCTTTTGGCATTATTGGTTTTGATAGATGGCATGGTTCTTCTTTGGGATCAGAGCCGCATCCAATTTCAACGCAGAGGCCGCCTGTTGGAGCAATATCTTCCTATGGTGGAAGAATTGGTGGAGTCTGTACGAGCCCAACAGCATGAGTACAATAATCGCATGATGGCAATATCAGCAGCAGTGATGACTACGGGAACGCTGGACGAGGCCAAAGCAAAAATTACAGAATTGACCGGACAAATCAGCTTGAATCCCTCAGATCGTGAGTTATTAAAGTGCGACAGCAAAGTGCTGTGCGGAATGCTATTTGGGAAAATAATGCAAGCACAGATGCAGCATATCCAACTCCAAATATCCATCGCCGGTTCATTTTTGCATCGTTCTTTATCCGAGAGTGACTGGATCGATTTACTTGGAATTCTATTGGATAACGCTTTAGAGGCGTCATCCGACGGAGATACCGTGTATCTTCAAGCCGAGGACGAGGTGAACGCTCTTTTGCTTCTGGTATCAAACCCTTGTCCACCAATCTCTCGAACGGAAATGACAGAAATGTTTAGACGCGGTTGGTCAACAAAGGCGGATCAGGGCCGGGGATATGGACTATCTAATGTTCGCAAAATGGTAGAGCAGCACGGCGGGAAAATCATTGTTAAAAACGAGGAGAAAAACGGGCAGAACTATTTGACCATCGGTGCCTTGATTTCATGAAGTAACAAGCAAGGGGTTTTGGGGATTTCATTCCCTTAAACCCCTTGTTTGTTCCATCTGACTTGCACATACTTGTGAGGATAGGTAAAATTAGTTCAAAAGGATGTGATTCTATGCTGCGGCTTTTGAAATTAGAACTTGGCAAAATTTTCAAACCTGTCATCACCACAACTGCGATATTGACCGTCCTGACCTGTATCCTTACCTGCGTTCTCCAAAGAGACTATACCGTTTATTTCCATATCGACGCATGGGAAATTGGAACTGAATATATTGCATTGCTCTTTCCCTTGTTCGTTACGATACCAGTGTGTTGGCAGCTCTATTATGAACGGCGCGACCGCTTTATTGTTTATACGCTTTCTCGAATTTCAAGGCAAAAGTATTTGAGTATTAAATGGGCAGCTTGCGCGCTGTCTGGATTCTGCATCCTTTTTATTCCGTATGTTATGTCGCTGCTTTGTGCGCTTTATGTAGTTACTCCCGCAAACGTACTCCCGCCACATGATAAATATAGTCATTTCTTGCTGACCCTGTATGTACAGTTCCCATTGATCTACGGCTTACTTCTTTCTGCATGGAAAGCGTTATTAGGTGTTCTGACAATGACCTTTGGATTTGTGCTGGCCCTATTTTCTCGGAACATATTTGTAATTTTGACAGCTCCCTTTGTGTATGTCATTTTAGAAAACTTTATTTTAGCCTCTCTTTCGTCTGCATCTCTCGATTTAGCAACTTACCGCTTCGTAACCGCGTTTGAGCCCACCTGCAGGGTATACATCAACCTTGGTTCTTTTATTGTCGGCCCTGTGTTAATGTGTCTTGTGATCGGAGCGATCATCCTCTATTACACAAAAGTTAAGAGACAGGCAATTTATACGATATAGAGATTATGACTAAGAGACTTTGTCGGCAAATCGGCTTCGGAAAACCTCTGCTGTTTTGGGGCTTCTCTTTAGCCTTTGGGTTGAGCCGCCGAACAAGTATGTGCTCTGCTCTATCGAGCCACATACTATCGTTGCTATATAACCAGTATTATTTCATATTTGCGATTCTCCCTATACTGCTGTTTTTTTGCGGGAGCGTTATGGAAGATGACCCAATCATCTTTGTCCTTCGCTATGGATCATACAAGCATTACTTCACGTCGAAATGGAGATCTCTCGGCGTGTTATGCAGCGGCCTATGGCTGGGGCAAATAACCATTCTATTTGTGACTGGCGCGGGGCTTTCCGTCATAAAGCAAGGATGGGACAATTTTTCAGGAAGCAGCTTACTTAAAGAGATTGCTCCGCTATTAGTCAAGAGCTTCCCAGGAGCATGGGTAGCCGTATTCTGTGCCGCAGTATATATGTTGATGGGCTATTGGCTGATTGCATTGTTGACTCTTTGGCTCGGTCACTTCCTACAACGCCAAAAGGCAATCAAAGTCTTGCTGGCACTTTATATACTCACCATTTTGAGCATTAAATTGCCTATCATGTCCAGACCGCCTTTTTGCTATTTGACCGGAATCAACCATTGGGTCTTGTTGCTTCATAATCTGACGGCGGGCTGGCGCTTCCCTTTGACTGTCATAGTAACGCTTCTATTTGTCGTAACAGTTATTTGCAGCATACAAGGTGGTTGGCGAAGTGCTGCGCATCATCACCGCATATCCAAAGGGCTACCTGCGTATTATCGGCATATTCTGTTCTCTGCAAGTAATTTTCTTGTGCTTGCCATATTGCTCGCTTTGCTGGTCGGGTGGGTCTGGTGTTCTGGCGGAGTTCCAATCGATGGTCGTGAGTGGGTCATTCGGCTGCTGGCCGGACATGGCACAGGATATTTCTATCCGCTCGGATTTATGGCATTGTTACTGGCGGAGCTGCTCCCTTTATGGCCGGTGGGCCGATTTCTTATACAGGCAACGAGCGAAAACTCGGCTTTTCTGATGATACGATCAAAGCGGCGGAACAATATGTTGCGATCATTACTCTGTGTATCGGCGGAATGGATAGCTTGCTGTTGTGGGAGCTTGTTGATGGCGGAGGTCATTCCAATTTTTGCTTTAAACTATGCTGTTCCCGTAGAGCTGGTATTAGAGGCAACTATGCTCCGATTTCTTGATATGGGGTTTCAGTTTCTTGTAATTTTCCTATTCCTTTGCTTAAACAGGAATCCTGCATTTGGTTTTCTGGGCATTGTTTTACTGCATCTTCTAAGTCTGCTGCCGATCCCGTGGCTTCCAGTCGGAGCATCAAGCTTGTTGCGCCTGCGTATTGAGGGTACGGGTGGAACATCTCTGCCTGTCACAACGACAGTCGAGCTCGTTGTCTGCAATTTGATCCTGTTGACTTGGATCTGGTACTATGGGGCTCGGTATCTCTTTGGAAAAGTGGAGGTTAAACGATGAGTACAATTATCAAGATAGATAAAGTCAGCAAGGCGTTTTTACGGCGAGTGATTCTAAAGGATGTTTCACTCTCGGTAGAGGCTGGACATACGGTTGGAATTGTCGGCTCTAACGGAAGTGGTAAATCTGTCCTTTTCCAGATTATTTGTGGTTTTCTTGTGCCGGATAGTGGAATTGTTTCTGTGCGTGATCAAGCGTTGGGCAACAGCAGAGACTTTCCTGAAAACATGGGGGTACTAATCAATTCGCCCGGCTTTATCAGTTTAGACACGGGATTACAGAATCTGCGGTATCTGGCAGGGATTCGGGGAGTCATTGGTGATCAAGAAATTCGTGATGCTATGAAGAAGGTCGGTCTTGACCCGGAAGATCGCACCAAGGTTGAGCACTATTCTCTCGGCATGAAACAAAAACTCGGTTTAGCACAAGCAATCATGGAGGGGCAGGATATTCTTGTCCTGGATGAACCGTTTAACGCATTAGACTACAAGACCTATAACGATGTAAAAGAAATTATCCGCACCTTGCACGCAGAGGGGAAAACAATACTAATGACCTCCCACAATTATGAGGACATCGAAACTCTATGCGATGAGATATATGCGATTGAAGACGGGCAGCTTGGCACACTCCCTGCGGATGAAATGAAGCGCCGTTTTCGGGGATAGTCCACCAAATCATAATGCAGTAAGCTGATATATTTCATTCTACGCAATTGTAGAAATGCCTTTGATCTACTTTTGACCCGGAATGAGATTGGACTGGACGGGACTTGACAGAAACAACGGAAAATCCGCCAAGCGAATGGTGGCAAAATGGACCAAATGTTTTTTTGTGACATGGACTATATACTATCAATATACGCGGAACTATTCAGAGATTTTTGCGTCATAAAATATAGAAGGGCAAAAGTTGGTTCAATCCAATCGGCGAGGAGGTACTTTAATGAAACGAAAGGCGACAGTAGGGATTATTGCTATCATAATTTTAATTTGTTCCATTGTAATATTTCGTTCTATTTACATCCAGCGTTCTTATTATCCAATGGGCGGAGAAGTAACCATTCTTGCAAAGCAAGCTGACAACTACGGATATTATATCACTGTGGAACAGGGTAAACCAGACGATGCCGGCTGGGGACAATTTGAATTAAAATGTACTCAGGAGCAATACGAAGCGGTCGATGTAGGTGATGTGGTCAAGTGTGACAGAGAACAAAGTATAGTAACTAATTCAGGAACTGTTCATAAAATACAAAAAAGATACGATAAGTTCAGCAAACTTGAAATTGATTAGTAACCCCAATTGATTATTTCCCAACTCTTTTTATGATTCCAGGTACTACAACTATCAGATTCCCGCTGGCAGCAACAGCATCAACTTCATCAGTTTCTTCTATAGCCCATACCGGTTGCGAAGCCGAAAGTAAAACCGCGATTGCCTCTGTTTGGGTTTTCCTTCCTACTTTTTTCTTATTTCATTGATCACCTCCACAATAATGCAAATTATATACCCTAAAACCATTATGCCCACAGGCACTACTACAAAAATTAGGAAAAATTTACCAATATATTCATATATGGCCGCTTCTACTATGCTCCCCATTTTTATCCCCTCCTGTCCTTTCCAGAGTAATAAAATGCGACGGGGCCCTAAGCATACACACTTAAGCCTCGTCGCATTTTGCTACTTTCATATTCCGAGGCCAGTACGGTCTCATTTTCATCGCGCAGTTATTATATTATATTTCACCATTACTGTCAACGGGCACATAATGTTCAAGTGAAAGTCTGACATATGTTTGCGCAATGATAATGGGAAATACGAAGATTATATACCCTTCATTGGTTATTCTCTTTGTGATACTTCTCAATTTCTTCTGCAAATCTGTTTTCAACATCCTCGTCATAGCGAAGTTCAGTAAGTGTGCAACCTTCAAAATCTTTTGCAAATTTTTTCTCTATGACATCAAATGCTTCCCTGATTGAATTTTCACCATAGAGTGCAGAGTAACCAACAACACGTTTAACATTTGATACATTTCCTCTATTTCCAGTTAATACAAGGACTGTTGCCACACCTGAAATTACTAATACAGCACATATCACAATTATGCTTTTCTTCTTCATACAATCACATCCCTTTGTCAAATTCAAGTTTGTTGCATAATTATCGCATTTAAATTGTACCATAAAACTTGTGACCAATTCTACCGCAACTTTGGAATATATGAGAAAAGTCCGAACAGTTTTCTGCCCGGACTTCCTCGCTCAATATAAATCAATTCCACTTTGGAGGTCAACGGTATTCGGCTGGACTGCGCTTGACCCA
>CEAB01073173.1_pt1 | contig 23268 bp, 15 predicted proteins | sample 557651 | NCBI WGS metagenome assembly CEAB01 (sample SAMEA3182046, study PRJEB8094) | gut metagenome | biome: human; feature: gut; material: Stool; isolation source: human stools | place: Canada | collected 2011-11-15
TGTACAAAACAGTACGAAATAGCACGAAAAGACCATTCCACAGCGCATAAGACTCACATAAAATCAGCGCTTCTTCCTGTATTCATTCCTCGTCTGCCATAACCCGTACGACACCGGAAGTCGGAGGTAAACGCCTTGTAGGAAGAAATTACGCAGAAAATTCTTGCGCTATCACGGGAAATGGTGTACAGACCTTTGCCGTGATAACAGAACAGCCGGAAAAGGACAATCCTCTCCGCACCGCTGAAATGACGCTGGAGGATGACTACGGCATGATTGACGGCGTCGCCAACAATGGCAGACGGGCGAAGAATTGGAAAAAGCCCAGGAGTATGCAGAACGGACAATGTCGGAGAAGCCTTCTATCCGTGAGCGGCTGGCGGATGCTAAACGGGAGTACGCCGGGCATAAGCCCCAGGAGGGCAAAAGCCCGGTCGTGATATGCCGGACCATGACTGCCTATGAGCCGAAGCAAAAAATAGCAGCTGGAATGGGCGTTCTTCCTGGGCGAGAATGGCGGACGGCAGTATACCACACCTGCAGGAAATGCACCCACGGCCGCAAGCAGAGTTTCCGGGCGGACCTGATGGTTTGCCCGCATTACATCTCCAAACGGTCTAAAATCTGTGAGGATAAGGGTGCGAGAACCGCAGAATAATTCCCTGTATTTGCATTCTCAAAGGGAGCCTTTATGATTTCTCATGTGTCGGTCTATGTGCTGGCACAGGGAGAAAAAGGCTTGATTTCAAGCACTTTCTGTCACACAAAACGGGAGAACAGCTTTTCGGTTCGTCCGATCGGCTATACTCCCGCTTTTCTCAGCAAAATAGAAGCAACTTTATTAAAGGCGAGACGTACTCATTATAGTGAAATGTTCTCGTACAGTTTCGATAGCTTATTAGCGAGTTTCTTATGAAAATATCCAAATTCCAATACATTGATGGAGCGACGCGCATCAATTAGGTTTTGCAATTTCGCCACGCCTTCTGTCGTTGGATGAACTTCAATAGCTTGTTGTGCGCCCTCAATTAAGCGAGAAATGCGGAAGTATTTCCAATTTTCAATTAGGCGCTCACAAACTCTAATAATAATTCCGGCAGAACAGAGTAGAACCTTTATTATGCTACGCAACCTTTCCTTTGCACCAGAATCGTGACGGCAAATACAAGACATGGTTGTTTGACATCAAGTGTTATGCATTTACATAACACAGCTTCATATTTTTTATGCCATAAAATTTGTTAAAAATTGATGATTTAAGTGACCCAACCGTGTTGACATTTCTACATATGCTTGTATAATAGGAGTGAAAGTAGAATATCTTGGGTTTTCGCATTCACGTAAAGTGGGACACTTTGCGTGAAAAATCCTTGCCGTACATGAAGTAAGGATACCACAAAGAACAAGCTCTGCTTTGCAGTTTGACAATTTCATAACATGGTTTTACCAACTGAAGATTTGTAATCACAGGTCGCGGCCAGACGGACTGAGCCTGTGGTGAAAGAGGAAGGTCGTGCGCATTGGGAGTGTGTACGATTACTCGCCCGGAGCTGTAAGGACAAGCAAGTTTCCAAAGTAGTTTGCCGCAGAGAAGCGTAAGACAGCGCTTCACAGCAGATTATGTGATCGAAAGGTCGCCATTGTGGGGTTCGCCCTGTGAGAAGGTAGGAAACAGAGCGTGGGCGTATTACGTCCGAAGTCCGAGTCAGAAGAATTGCTATCTTCACCTGCGTGGGAGCTGTCTGAGTATGTCCCTTGCGCGCAGAAGGCTGGTAAAATCAGTGGTAGATAGCACGATGAACCTATCGTACCCAAGGCACGGGCGCCGATTTGCTTTCCGAAAGGAAAACAGATTGGTGCTTTTTTGTTCCATGGGCATCCAAATTATCCCACAACGGGATCGGTTTGCGAAATAGTACGATAGGAGGAAATCACCACGATGCACGAGCAAGAAAAGCAGCTTCAGGAGCAGCGGGAAGCTCCAAACCAGTGGATTTTGAATCGTGTGAAATGGATCATCGCACAGAAAAACACCCTGTTCATTCTGGAACATCAGAACGATACCCTTGAGCAGCTCAGCGCCTATTTACAGATCTGCATGGAAAGCATCGGTCATCCGCCTGCGCGGGTGGAGGTCATCGGTGGAGACTACATCGAGTACCGCTTCGGCACATGGCAAAAGGCGCTGCGCAGCTTTTATGCCGGCAAAATGACAGAGGTCAAAAATCCGCCGCTGTTTGAAGACCGGCAGATCGTCCGCACGCTCTACGATGCGGAGCAGGCGCGGCTGCGGCAGCGCGGCGCATCCTCTTACAAGGGGGTGCAGCGATGACAACGCCGTTTCTCTACCGGGACAACCGGGATCTGCACGAAAAAATCATAACGGAGCGCACGCGCCTTGCTGTTTCGCAAAAGAATATCGAATTTATCCTTGCCCATCAGCATGACTCGCGGGAAGAACTATCCCGCTATCTGCGGCAATGCAAGCAGGAGCTTGGCCACGTCCCGGCGCAGTCCGAGGTTATAGGCGGTGACCTGCTGGCGCTCCGATTTGGTTCATGGGAGAAAGCGCTGAGTGACAGCGGGTATCTGAACAGCATTGGTCATGCCGTAAGCGCGTTCCCGCTGGAGCGCACGGCGATCTTCCAAGCCGAATACGAGCATCAGTCAGAGCTTCATAAGAAAGCCAAGCAGGAGCGCAAGAAAAACGCTGAGGCCGAGCGCAAGGCGCGGAAATCCGAAAAGAAAAAAGCAAAAAAAGCGGCAGCCGCGGGAGACTCCAAATGAGCGGCGGCGCACAGAACCGCTTTGACGGTCAGCAGTGGCGCGAGGAGCTGATCCGCAAGCGCACGAAAGAAGCGCTCACTGTCTGGCCGCAGGCAGAGCGATACCTCCATTTTAATGAGGAATATAAGCGTCAGACCGCCATCTATGAGCAGGAGCGTGCTGAAAAGCTCCGTGCCAGAAAAGAGCGCAACGCCCAGCGCGAGAAAAAGCGCAGCGCGGCCGCTGCGAAAGACGGCGCACAATCATAATGGATGCAGTCCGCATGGCGCGGATTCGCACATAGCCAGGCTTCATCCCCCTGAAGCCAGAACTGCCAATGCGTCATCCCCCCTGACGCACGATCAGGACTCCGGACGCCGCATTGGGAACACGGCGTTCGGGGAAGAACTTCACAACGCGGAGCGTTTCCGCATGTTACATATAGAATGGAATTGGTGATATGAAAAAGAAAAAGGTACTGCTTGCGCTGATCGTAATCGCAATTGTTGCCTCCATCGGCGCTCTCGGCTATCTGGCTTTGAGCTATTTTGGATCAAATGCGAGAAGCTCCAACGCGGGCGGCGAGCTGTCCATCGACTATCTCGTCTCCGAGAAGGACGTCGTGGAGGAAGATACGCAGTCAGACAGCAGCAAAAACATTTTCCAATGGCTCAAGGAACGTCTCTCTGCGGACAAGGCGCAGGAGGAAGTGACGCTGCAAACGGACACGAGCGGGCCAGCCAGCACGCAAAGCGGCATGAGCCAGAGCATCCGCCAGTCGGAGGATGAGGAAGAAACGGACCTGAACCCTGTCCAGCAGGCGGTCAAGGACGCGCAGCAGACGAATACCAATAAGAAAAAGGACGCCGCCGAGGACGATACCCCCGCGCAGGAGGAGAACACCCCGCAGGAGCAGCCCGAGGAAAAGGAAGACAAGAAGAATCCTGAGGACGAAGCGCCGAAGGAGGGCGAACACAAGGTTTTCATCTCCATCCGCTGCGACACGGCAGTGGACAAGGGCATGAATCTGGACTCGCAGTGGGCGGGCATCGTTCCGTCGAGCGGCACGATTCTCGCCAAAACGAAGGTGGAATTTCAGGAGGGCGACACGGTCTTCGACGTGTTGTGCCGCATCCGCGACACCTATAAGATCCACGTCTCCTACCGCGGCACCAACGGCGCGCAGTATGTAGACGGCATCAACAACCTCTACGAATTTGACGGCGGCAGATGGTCGGGCTGGATGTACTGCGTCAACGACTGGTACCCCAACTACGGCTGCGGACAGTACGCGGTCAAAAACGGCGACGTAATCGAATGGAACTATACCTGCAATCTGGGACGCGATCTGGGTCAGGACTGGATGGCGTCGGACGAATGGATGAAGGAAAACGAATGAGAATGCGCTTTTTCGGGGGTCTGCACCCGGCAGTCAGCTTTTTATATTTTGCAGCCGTGCTTGCGCTGACGCTGGTTTGCTTCCACCCTGTGATGGCGGCGCTTTCTCTGGTTGGCGCGGTATGTTTTTCCGCGCAGCTAAACGGCTGGCGAAGCGTGGGCTTGACCAGCCGCTTCGTTCTGCCCATGTTTCTGCTCATTGCTATCGCAAACCCGCTGTTTAACCACCGGGGCGTGACGATGCTGTGTATGCTCTTTGACCAGTGGTTTACCTTGGAAGCCGTCTGCTATGGCTTGGTCTCCGCTGCGTCGCTTAGCGCGGTGATCTTTTGGTTCACCTGCTATCAGGCGGTCATGACCTCGGATAAATTCCTGTTCCTGTTCGGGCAGATTGCCCCCAATACCGCGCTGCTCATCACCATGACGCTGGGGCTTATTCCGAGATTACAGGAGCGCAGCGCGCAGATCCGCACGGCGCAGAAAATGCTGCTGCCGGAAAACAAGCGCCTTCTTCCAAGGCTCCACGCGGCGAACCGGAATTTATCGGCGCTTCTGACGTGGAGCATGGAAAACGCCGTACAGACAGCGGACTCCATGAAAGCGCGCGGCTACGGCGTTCGCCGCCGCACCACGTTTCACTTATTCGTCTTTGACAGCCGGGACGCGGCTGTGCTGGGGCTTATCCTGGCGCTTGCCGGCATCTGCGTGTTGGGGCGCGTTTTCGGACACGGCACGATGGAGTTCTATCCCCGCATGGACGCGGTCTTTACTGGCGTAAGCGGCACGGTGCTGTACATCGCATTCGCAGTTCTTGCGTTATTCCCCTCAATTCTGGAAATGAAGGAGAAGCTGACATGGCGCTGCTGCGGTTTGACGGATTGAGCTTCGCGTATCCCTACGCCTCCCGCCGCACCTTGCAGGATGTGAGCTTCGAAATGGCAGAGGGAGAATATCTGGTGCTTTGCGGTCCTTCGGGCTGCGGCAAGACCACCTTATTAAAACAGGCAAAACGGGAGCTTCGCCCGGCGGGCAGCCGCGAGGGGCAGGTTCTCTATCAAAATACACCGGTCGATATGTTGGACGCAGAAATGGCGTTCACGGAAATCGGCTATGTCCAGCAGAATCCGGAGGATCAGATCGTGACGGATTTCGTGTGGCATGAGCTGGCGTTCGGGCTTGAAAATCTGGCGCTTCCGACGAGCGTTATCCGGCGAAGAGTCGCGGAGATGGCGGCGTTTTTCGGAATGGAAACGTGGTTCCGGAAGAAGACGAGCGAACTATCGGGCGGGCAGAAGCAGATGCTGAACCTTGCGTCCGTGATGGCGATGAACCCGAAGCTCCTCATTTTAGATGAGCCGACGAGTATGCTGGACCCACTCGCGGCAAGAAGTTTACTGGACACCGTCGAGCGCATCAACCGGGAGCTGGGCGTTGCGGTGCTTCTGACAGAGCACCGGCTGGACGCGGTCTTTCCTGTCTGCGACCGGGTGCTGGTCATGGACGGCGGAAAGCTCCGCATTGACGGCGCGCCCGCAAAAATTGCCTCGCAATTGGCGCAGGAAACGGAAAAAGAACGCCTGTATTATGGACTTCCCGCGCCGGTACGCATCTGCGGCGCGCTTGGCGCGGACCCGATCCCTTTGAGCGTGCGGCAGGCACGCGGATACCTCAAAACGATTCTCAAGGATGCAAAGCCGCAGGCAGAAGAACCTGTCAAACAGGAGCCGGAACGCGAGGACAAGCCGGTGCTTTCCTGCAAGGAGGTCTGGATGCGCTACGCCTCTACAGAGCCGGACGTTTTGCGCGGCGCGGAATTGCAGCTATATAAAAAGGAGCATCTGTGCCTGCTCGGCGGCAACGGCGCGGGCAAAACGACGCTGCTATCCTGCCTGATCGGAACGGCAAAGCCGCAGCGCGGGAAAGTGGGGCTCCAGAAAAACTGCCGCCTTGCGATGCTCCCGCAGCGACCGCAGGCGCTTTTCACGCAGGACGACGTGCTGTCTGACCTCCTGGAGGTTGGAAACGAGACGGATGCGCGCGCGTGGGCGGAAAAGCTGGAGCTGACCGGACTTCTGGACCGGCATCCGTTCGACCTCTCAGGTGGTGAGTTGCAGCGGGCGGCGCTCTGTAAATTATTGCTTCGGAATGCCGACGTTCTTCTGCTCGACGAGCCGACGAAGGGTCTGGACGCCTACGCGAAGGCAGAGCTGGGCGCGATCTTAAAAAAGCTGAACGCAGACGGCGTGTCTATTTTAACCGTAACGCACGATCTGGACTTTGCCGCAAGTTTTGCCGACCGCTGCGCCATGATGTTTGACGGGCGCGTGATCTCCGCCGACGAGCCGCACCGGTTCTTCTCCGGAAACCGCTACTACACAACGGATGCAAACCGCATTGCGGGCAGCTGGTTCCCGAGCGCCATCACCTGCGAGGAAGTCGTGCAGAACTGCCGGGAGGCAGGCAGATGAAGCGAATTTTTGCCAGCCGCCGCACCAGATGGGCGGCTATCGTCATTTTGATTGTCTTACCGGCAATGCTCGCCGCGTATTCCGTTTTTGAATTTCGAAGACCCAACAGCTTCGGTGAAGACCACGGCTTTCTCAATTTCTTCGCCAACAATTCAGACTGGATTCTGGGGCTGCTGTTTCTGGCAATTTCGGCGGTTCCGTTCCTTCTGGTCTTTGAGCGCAGACGCCCGCAGGCGCGGGAGCTGGTGCCGATCGCAGTCATGTCCGCCCTCGCGGTCGTGGGAAGAACGGTATTTTCCATTGTGCCGCTGCCGAACTTCAAGCCGTGCAGCGCAATCATTATGATCACGGCAATCGTGTTTGGACCCGAGACGGGCTTTTTAACCGGTGCATTGACCGCATTCGTGAGCAACTTCATCTTCGGGCAGGGACCGTGGACGCCGTGGCAGATGTTTACGTGGGGGCTGCTCGGGTTTCTGACCGGGCTTATGAAAAACGCGGGACTGTTCCCTACTGTGGGACGCATCATTCGCCACCCGAAGCCGCGCTTCACAAGCCCCAAATGGGATAAGCTCCTGCCTCCCGATACCGGTCGCGGCGATTTATTAGCGCTTCTTCGCAGGACGACCGAGCGCGCGCCGCTGGGGCTTTGCTTCTGGGGACTTATATCCGGCTTCCTCTACGGCTGGATCATGAACCTCTATTATATTCTGGGCTATATCCGCCCTATCACATGGCAGACGGTCGCGGCGGCGTATGTGTCGAGCTTCTTCTTCGACCTGAGCCACGGGGTTTGCACGTTTTTGGTTTTATGGGCGCTTGCCTCGCCGTGGAGCCGGAAACTCGAGCGCGTGAAAGAGAAATTTGGACTGGTGGCAGAGGCGCAGAGCTACGTCATGCCGCCGGTTTGAAGAGAGGAAAACGAGCATGGAAGAAACGAAAAACAAATCGTCGCCCGTGATACGCCTTACGAACGTGCGCAAGGAATATGTGGTCGGCGAGTCGCACATCCACGCATTGGACGGCGTGAGCCTGACGGTCAGCCCCGGCGAGTTCGTCTGCATCTCCGGACGAAGCGGCTCCGGTAAATCGACGATGCTCAATATGCTCGCGGGACTGGAAAAGCCGACCTCGGGCGAGATCGTCATTCTGGACAAGCACATTGAGAACATGAGCGAGAGTGCGCGCATCCGATTCCGGCGGCAGTACATCGGCTTCGTGTTCCAGAGCTACAATCTGATGCCGCAGTATACGGCGGTCGAGAACGTGGAGCTGCCGCTCATGCTGCGCGGCATCGGAAAACGAGAGCGCCGAAAGCAGGCGCTTGCCGTCATGGAGCAGGTCGGCATTGTCTCCCACGCGGAACATAAGCCGTCCGAGCTGTCCGGCGGCCAGCAGCAGAGAGTCGGCATTGCGCGGGCGCTCATTACAAAGCCGCCCATCGTCTTTGCCGATGAGCTGACCGGCAACCTCGATACGAAAACAAGCGCGGAGATCATGGATCTGCTGACCGGGCTGTTTCGCAGCAGCGGCACGACTTTTATGCTGGTTTCGCATGACCCCGATATGTCGCAGTATACCGACCGGACGATTCATCTGCTGGACGGAAAGATCATCAGCGAAGAAACAAACCAAAGCGTGAGGAGATAAGAAAGTATGAGAGTTCAGAGAATGTGCAGAAGACTGGTTTTGCTGCTGCTTGCCGCGGCGTGCCTGTGCCAGATGGCGCTGGCAGTCGACCCGGCGTTCCGGTACGGAAGCAAGAACGTGAGCTGGGTCGAGATGGACGGAGACGACTTCCTGCTGCTCGACGGAGACGAGACAGACCGCGACCATCCCACGGCATACGCCGGAGACTGGATGAAGGTAAACCTTCCGATGCGCACCAGCATTGGAGAGGGTGTTTTGCAGGATCTTCGCGTAGAAGCCTGCGAGCCGGAGTCTTTATCCGAGGCGCGCAGATGGCCGTTTACCACGTCAGACTTTTCTGCCAGCTGCAAGATGTTCGCTTCTTCCTATGACTGGTATGTCGCCGCAATCTGGGACGATGAAGAGCTGGACATGACCTTTCAGATTCCGGTTCCCTCCGGCGCTTCGGCTGGCACCTACAACCTTTACTTCAAGGTGACGGCGGACTACTACGATGCAAACGATAACCGGCATGACAGGGAAGTTCTCATCACGGCAGAGGTGGAGGTGCTGGAAGGCACCGGCTCCGGTTCCGCTTCTTCCGGTTCGACGGGAACGGCGTTCGCCGGGGTAAAGCCGAACGACAATGACAAGGTCGTCTCCAGCAACGTTCACGCGCTTTTGATCGCGGACGCGGGTGTCTCGGCTCCTACAGCAAAACCCGGTGAGAACGCTGAGATTTTAATGCCGCTGGTTGTCAACCGCGAGTATCTGCCGAGCGACCTCTATTTCCTGCGCAACATCACCATCGAGCCGTCCATCCCGACGACCATCAAGGACATCGGCAACTGGCCGTTCGATATTACCTCCATCAGCTACGTCCGCCACCTGGACGATATGACCTACAACAGCCGCGCGGACGTGGAATACTCCATCCCCGTCTCGCAGACGGCGAAAAAGGGCGTCTATCCTATTGACTTTACGATCTGGGCGACCGTCTGGCGCTACGATGAGATGAACGGCACGGACATTCAGGAGGACGTCAAGTTCACGGTGACCATCTATGTGAACGTCACAGAGGACGGCGCGGACTCGGGCGTGACGAGCGACCTCGGCGCGCTGACGACCGTTTCCGTCGACGAGGACGGGCAGCACATCGCCGCGCCGCGCGGCAACAGCGGCCAGCGCATCAAGTTTACCCTGCCGCTTGTGAACCGCGGCAAGAACCTGACGGAAATTACGATTGCCCCGAAGGTTTCCTCCAACCTCAACGAATGCCCGTTCGTGGTCGAGCAGACCAACTACGGTCAGACCATCCCAGACATGGCGCCCGGCGATACGGTCATGGTGGAGTTTGACTTCCAGCTCTCGCCCTACGCGACGCAGGGCAACAAGCCGGTCACATTCGAGTGTACATACAAGGAAAACGGCACACAGAAGACCTGCGAGGTGACGAGCTTTGTCTACGTCGTCTATGGCTACGAAGAGCCGAATACCGCGTCCGCGCCTCCGGTTCACATTGAAAGCTACAGCCTGACGGTGGACGGGCAGCCGGTCAACCAGCTCTTTGCGGGCGACGAGGCGATCCTCTCCATGACCATCCGCAACGACGACCAGAACGTCAACGCCCGCAAGGTGCGCATCGGCGCGTCCATCGACACGAAGGTGCTGCTGTTTACGATGGGCGAAACGGACACCAAATACGTCGATGTGATCGAGTCCGAAAAATCTGCGGACATCTCCTATAAAATTACCGTCGCGAACGAAGCCGCCGAAGGACCGACGAACTTCTCTGTGACGCTGAACTATGAGAACTGGGAGGTCACGCAGGCGTCCGCCTCGCAGACGCTGCCGCTCATCGTCAAGCAGCCGGTGCGCGTGGAGGTCGGCGAGCCGACCATCTACGACTCCGACGCGAAGCCGGAAGAGCCGATTGCCATGAGCCTGAACATCGTCAACAAGGGACGCAGCAAGATCTATAACGTCTCGATTGACGTCGAGGGCAAGGGACTTTCCATGTATGAAGACTACTACGGCGGCGACGTTCTTCCGGCGGCAAAGCTGAACCCCGACATTCTCGTTTCGAGCACCACCGCCGGCAAGTGCAGCGGCAATCTTCTGGTCCACTACGAAGACAGCGAGGGCGAGGCGTACACCGAAACCGTGCCGGTCAGCTTTACGGTCGCGGAGCAGCCGGTCGTCCAGCAGCCGGAGCAGAACGATCAGATTGAAAGCGAGCCGATCGAGCAGCCGAAGAAGAAGCTCTCCACCGGCGCGATTCTCGGCGGCGGCGCGGCGATTCTGGCGCTCGGCGGCACGGGACTTGGCATTGCACTCAAAAAGAGGCGCGGCAAGTATGAAATTTCTTGATTTCTTTCGCATGGGTCTTGTCAATCTCTCCCGCCGCAAGGCGCGGACGATTTTAACAGCCCTTTCGATGGCAATCGGCGTCATGTGCATCGTCGTTCTTATTTCGGTCGGTCTCGGCTACGAGGCAGCTTACCGGGAAAACATTGAAGCGATGGGAAGCCTCACGAAGATCGACGTAACCCCGCCGAGCGATTCCACGGGCGGCAGAACTGCACTTCTCAACGACAAGGCAGTGGACGCTTTTAAGAAGCTGCGCGGGGTGGAGGCGGTGACGCCGGTCGTGCAGGCGACAGCGTGGCTGCAATCCGGGTCTTATATCGGCTCGGCTAAACTATATGGCATTGATCTTTCCACGGCGGAGAGTTTCCTCATCTACCCCGTAGAGGGCGAAATGCCCGGCGCGGGTACGCATCTTAGACCCGAGATCATGTTCACCGACGATATGGCGGCGTCGTTCGCAGACCCTGATAAGGACTGGGAGTTTGCATTAAACGCGGACGGCACGCCGAAGGTGGATATTCTGCACTCGACCGTCAAGCTGACCTTCGACTACTCGAACCTCTCGGGCGAGTATCAGGAGGGCGCGGACGGACGCGCGGTGTCGGCGGGCAATATGTACCGGCTGAACATTTCCGGACTTTGCTCCGCGCAGAACTACACCTATGCGACGAGCGGCTTTCTCGATAAGACGCGGCTCGAGGAGTGGATCAGCGCGAACAGCGCGTTCATTCCGCAGCGGTCGCTGGAAGACACCGGCGGGCAGAAAACCTACGATCTGGTGTGGGTAAAAGCGGCGGAGGGCGACGACGTGCAGGCGATTGCGAAGGTCATCCGCGACGCGGGCTTCAACACCTACAGCCTGAACGATATGTTAGAGAGCGTCAAGAAGCAGTCCAACCAGATTCAGGGCATGCTGGCGGCAATCGGCGCGGTGTCGATGCTTGTCTCGGCGATCTGCATTGCGAACACAATGATGATGTCCATCAACGAGCGGCGAAAAGAGATCGGCGTTCTGAAGGTGCTGGGCAGCGAGATGACCGACATCATGTTCATGTTCATGGTCGAGGCGCTTTTAGTCGGCATTGCGGGCGGTCTGTTCGGCATGGGCTTGAGCTTCGGCATGCGGGAGCTGATTCCGGTGCTGTTCTCCGACATGGACGTGCGAAGCATCATCCCGGTCTGGCTGGTCGTGGTAGGACTCGGCTTCTCCGGCATTGTGGCGCTGCTCTCAGCCCTCGCTCCCGCGATTGGCGCAATGCGCATTTCGCCGTTGGAGGCTATTCGGGCAGAGTAAACGCAAGAACTTTCTTCTCGCTTTGCGGAAGAAATATCATATGAAAAGAAAATAATCCCAAAAGGCTTTTGCAGAGCTTTAGACGCAGCATTGCGGCAGGTAGTAGCGCTGCAAGGGAATGTTCATTTTGTATTCTGCTCGGAACAATCCGGGTTGAACAAATAAAAATATTTTGCAGGAGGAAATTACTATGCAAAAAACGAAAGTGTTAGCAATCCTTCTCGCCGTAGTCATGGTTCTCGGACTGTGCTCTATGGCATCCGCAGCTGCGCCTAATGACAAGGTGCAGGTCAACAACATGATGGTCGACGCCTCGAAGGTTGATCTCGCTTCCTTCGGCCTTTCTGCCGAAGAAGAGAGTACACCGGTTGAAACGTTTGCCGCAACAGCTACCTACAGTGACCTGGATGTAAACGCCAACTTGCCGCCGATTAAGAAGATCCTGATTCAGGACTTTGAGGAAAGCGACATCAGCAGCAATGTTGGTATCATGCAGGGAAATGCAATCTACACGCTGACAATGCCGTCAGGAACAGAGGACGTGGAACTCGAAAACAAGGTTGTTACCTTTGAACTTGGCGGTACCTCTACGACGCCAGCGGGCAGCACAATTAACCTTACCTATAACGGAACAACCTATTCCGCTACAGCAGGCGGCTCTATCAGCATCACCATGACGCTGACGCCGAACGTTTCTACCCCGTTTACTGCTACTTGGACAGCGCTGAACAGCGATGGCAGCACGACGGCAAAGAATAGAAGCTGCCAGCTTACTGCATATGTCCCCGCCGATACGACAGATGTTAGTCTCAAGAGCCTGAAAATTGCGGGTGAGACGGCAGCTATTTCCAGCTCTACCGTTGGCGGTGTTACCCGCTACGTTTGCGTGGCAGAACTTGAAAATGTTACGTCTTTAACTGGTCTCGAAGTTGTAGCGAAGCTTGGTAGCACCAGCGCAAGAGCTACCTTGGGCGGTACTTCTGGCACACAATCCGGAAAGACTGTGACCTTTACAAATGTAGATCTGACAAGCAGCAAGAATCTGGTTATTACGAATAGTACTTATTCCAGAACCTATCAGGTCTCTGCGCATATCAAGGGTGGAACGGTGACTGTTCACATCGCAATCCGCTCCTTCCTCGCCGATGAATATCTTGAGAACCGCACGAACTGGTATTCCGGTTATGGCACAAGCTCTGTTTCTAGTACCGAAAAGACGAGACTCTTAGGCGTTGCATCGTATCTGCGCAGTGCAAACAGCCCGACGACAAGCACCGAAACAAAGAACTACAATGGAAATGGTCCGCTTAGTCAAGAAGCTTCGGGGAGAATGATCTTCAGCGAGGAGTCCTATGTCACGCTGAATGTTCCGGCTTCTTACACGGTGAGAGATGCCCTGAACAGCTTCACCAGCAATACGACATACTTCCCCAACGGTTTTGCGATCACCGGTAGCGACAGCTATATTGAAGCCATGGGTCAGACGTCAAGCAATGTCATGGGCGAGTTCGATTGCGGCTCTGCCAGCGGCTGGATGTACACGGCAAGAACCAGCCGGACAGATGTAACGTCTGCTCTGCCCAACGCTGGCGCGAATACATGGCCGGTTTCGAACGGCATGTATATCGACTGGTATTATACCGCAGCATACGGCATGGACTTCGGCTATTCGATGTTCGGCTAATGACTACCTGATATGCCCCAGCAGGGAGCGCCGCAAGGCGCTTCCTGCCAGGGGCAGGAAAGAGCGTGTTATGAGAACAAACAGGAAAAAGAGCTTGCGCTCTCTTGCGCTGCTGTTGGCGCTTATACAGATCCTATCGCTTTTTACGCTGGGCGTCGGCGCAGCGGGGCTGGACCCGGACGGTCGTTGGGTAAAAAGATCGGCTCTCTTGTGGGCTAGACCACTCTCGAACGACGACGCGGCAAAAAGGCAGCCATATTACATGCTGTTTGACCGCAGCTCCGGCGATAATCTCTCATTTCCAGAAAATATTTCACTTGCAGCACTGCACAGCTTCGGCACAGCAGATGTGGCGATTGCGCTGCCAGAGGGGCGCGACTGGAAGAACGAAAACAACTATAAGCTGAAGCTTTATGGGCAGAAGGTAGAAACCGACGCTGACGATTACCAATTTCTCAATATCTATCCGAGCGATACAGTTCTGAACTATCACCATTTCCAGAAGCTGGAGCGCCGCTATACCACGGGAAGCGCGATGGACAGCAAGATGTATGTGCCGTCCGGAGCAATGCTTTCCGAGACGAATTATTATATCGTTCCGCAGAAGTATGTAGAGTTTGCGGGTGTAAAACCGACGCGGAACCCAGACGGGAGCTATACAAACCCCTATTATACAACAGAAGAAGACGCTGCGATACGTGCGCTGTTTCCGCAATACAAGAGCCGGGTAGACGCGCACAACGCATTAAAGAATTATATTTTGTCCCAAACGGAGCTTCATGTGGGCGGCTACCATCCGCAGATGGCATATCGTTTGATCGGTTCACAGGCTGTGAATTTGTACGGTCAGGTCACGGAGGACGCCTTTTTGAACGCTGTGCATGGCGAAGGCTATGATCTGGCGCAGACACAGGAGTTCCTCAGCACCGTTATGGATGGAATCTACGACTATGTGGAGTCCAGCAGAATCGATGCGCCAGAGATCACATCCTTTGAGCTCGGCGGCTCCAAGGCGAGAATCGATGCAAAAAACCGAAAAGTAACGGTCAATATCCCGCTTGGCTACGATACATCTGGCATGACCCCGGTAATTACGACAAACGGCTATACCTACGCGCGGTTGGTCAGCGGCAGCACGAGCAGCTCCGTTATGAAGTACAAGGTGACACCGTATTGCCCGATAACTGGTCTTCTCTATAACGGGCAACAAGACACATCTGGCAATATCTATACGGATCTCAGTCAGGAGTGGACAGTTGAACTCAAGTTTGGTGAGCAGCCGTTCAACGATGTAACGTCATTCAGTATCTACGATGAAAAGTACCAGAAGCAGCGCGAGGCTACAATTGTAAATCCGGAAAAGGCTGGAGAAGTCGGCTCCATCACGCTGAATATGCCGTTTGGCACGGATCGGAAATCGCTGGTACCGACGATCACGCATATGGGACAGTATGTCCAGATCGAAGAAAATGGCGAATGGAAGACCATTGAAGCTGGAAAAGCGTATGATTTCAGTACTGTTCGGAAAATCCGCGTCAAGAATGACAGCTTTGGCGGCGTTACAACCGAGTATACGGTGACCATCACAGCGGAGCTGTCGTCTGAATGCAAAATTCTCGGCTATAAGATCGGTTATGCCGAGGGCGAAATCGATGAGCAGAATCACACCGTTAACATTGAGGTTCCATATGGCACGGATCTGACAAAGCAGACTGCGGAGGTTACGTGTTCTGAGTTTGCAGAGAACACGATAAAACCAAGCTCGCTGGCCTATAACATGGATCTCACGTATGTGATCAAGGCAGAAAACGGAGCGACGCAGAAATATACAGTCAGAATCGCACAAACCGCGCCCGCAACCGGAAAGAACATCCTGAGCTTCAGCTACGGCAGCATTTCCGCCAAAATTGGTGAAAAGGATATCCTTCTGGAAGTACCGTTCTCTGTCGATCTGAAGACGCTTGCGCCGACAATCGTTGTTTCCGATTTTGCGACCGTAAGCCCAGTCAGCAACGAAGCCGTAGATTTTACCAATTCAGAGAAAACACCTGTTATTTATACGGTTCGGGCGCAGGATGGCACGGAAAAGAAATACAATGTAGTGGTCAAAAAAGCCGCGCAGCCGGATTCCGTCCCATATGGCGACATTCTGGAAGAGGTAAAAAGCAACATCATTGCGGACTACAAGTCCCGCCGCGATGGTACATTACTTACGGATGACTGGATCTTGATGAACCTTGGCTTTGCAACCTGTAATCAGGAGGTCACATCGGGTGAGGATCTTCCGTATGGTCTTAACATCTACGGACACATAAAGGCTATTGCACCAAACAAGATGACAGATTACGGGCGCGTAATTATGATGCTGACTGCGCTCGGCATCAACGCCAGTAATCTGGATATCTACAGAGACAGCAATAATACGCCGTTTACAGATAGCAGCGGAAAAGCGGTCAGCAGTCTTGTAAAGGAACTTTATAGCTACAGCGGCAGCTATACGATCAACGGTCCGATCTATGCGCTGATTGCACTGGATATGGGCAACTATACTGTGCCAAAAGATGCAAAATGGACGCGCGAGAAGCTGCTGGAAGAAATTCTTTCCCATCAGTACGGCTCAGACGGATTTGGAATCGATATGGTGGCGATGCTGATGCAGAGTCTGTATCCGTACATCAACGATCCGACCTACGGCGAGCGCGTCAAGGCAAAGATGCAGGAAGGCTATGACATCATTCTTGGCTATCAGACAGCATCTGGCGTTGATCCGATGGGAAGTGATTATACGTTCTTCTCTTGGGGAACGACGAACAGCGAATCCTGCGCACAGGTAATCTGCGCAATGTGCGCAATGGGCGTGGACGTCGGCACAGACCCGAATTTCAGCGCCTACAGCACGGGCGATTATACGCAGGATAAGGGTGTCATTCCCACATGGCTGAACCGCTATCTGATGCCCAGCAAAGCTGGCTTCGGTCATACGGATAACAGCCATAATGAAATGGCAACGTACCAGTCCGCTTATGCGGTGCAATGGTATCTGAATTTCTATAACGAGCAGTCCGCAAAACCGTATTCCCTCTACTATAAGCGCTTTGACTTCTCCCGGCAGCTCAGCGATAAAGCAGATATCGAGAAGTTCACGCTGGAGGGACAGGAAGGCATTATCAACGGCAACAATATTACGGTTTACGTTCCGGATGGGATGCCGACAGATAATTTAACGCCTGAAATAAAGCTCTCCGATGGCGCAAAGCTGCTTGCACCCAAAATGCCGGTTCCGTTTGTAGAGGACGCACCGGTTGCATTTACAGTGCAGGCAGAAAACGGAACGACAAAAAAGACCTACAGTGTAAAGCTTGTTTATGACAAGAATGTCAAGGGCAAGGGCACGACGCTCTTCACCGACACCATCCAGATTCAGAATGAGGACATGGCCGACAAGGACATGGAGGACATGCAGATCACGAAGAACGAGGATGGCACGACCGACATTCTGATTACCATCGTCCCCGGCGTTGACACGACGAAGCTCCGCTTCAAGGCGGACATCTCGTACAAGGCGAAAGCGAGCATCGATGTGACGGGCAAGAGCAACGTTGACTTACACGACTGGACGGAGGTCGTCGTGACCGCCGAGGACGGCGAAACGAAGCAGACCTACCGCATCAAGGTTGTAAGCCAGACGTTCGCGTCCATCACGGAATTTGCGATCAAGGTCGACGGCGTGGAGTACGGCGCGGTGATTGCGGCGACTGGCGCGACCGGCACGATCCGTTTTGTCGGCATCCCCGACACGGCAGACCTCACGCGCGTTGTGCCGACAAAGCTCACGCTGGGCGAGGGCACGACGGAGGTTCTTCCCTCCGCGTCCGCGCCGCAGAACTTCGCAGAGGGTGCGGAGTACACGGTCAAGGGTCCGGGCTTGCGAACCAGAACCTACAGCGTCGTGACCAGCAGCAAGGGCGGCGGCGGAGACGATGATGACAGTAAGCCGGTCAACAACAGCTTTGCCATTACCTCCTTCAAAATTGGAGACAAGGCGGCTGAAATTGACAACACGAACGGCATCATCAAAATCACGCTCCCCTACGGCACAAATCTTTATCAGGTTGCGCCGAAGATCGAAACTGGCAGTGGCTGTGTGGTAAGCCCGCGCTCGGGGCAGGTTGTGAACCTCTCCGTGCCGGCAACCTACACGCTGACGCGCGGCGAGGAAAAGCGCACCTACACGGTGATTGTCACGCTGCAAAAATCCGCGTCGCAGCTCATCTGGGACAAGGCGGCGCTCAAGATGAACCCGTCTTCGTACCAGACAAGCCCCGACCTCGGGAAGAAAGACCCAGAGCCGACCTACATTCCGTCCACCAGCCAGATCCTCTCCGGCATGAAGGTGCAGGTGAACGGCAAGGACGTTATCTATCAGGCGAACGGCTCCTCGGGCTGGCTCCTGATGACGCCGGACAGCTACTCCTCCGCGAACACTTACCGCTTCCGCGCGGAAAAGGGCGCGCTCAAGAATATCGTCGCCAACGGCTACAACGGCTTCGGTATTCAGGCGGGCAAGCTGATGATCGGTATTACCGAGAAGATGGACACGGCGAGAGGTCTTGACCTGTCCCTCTGCCCGGTGCCAAGCAACGCGCAGACGGCGTGGAAAAACAAGTCCGGTGTGGTCGGCGTGTGGAAGATCACCTGCGACAGCGTCTCGGGCGGTCTAACCTTGACGTTCGACTGCTCGGGTCAAACAGGAAAACTGGCGCTTGCGAAGTACAACGAAGCGAAAAAGTGCTTCGAGCAGGTGTCGGAGAAAAAATGGAGCGTCAGCGGCTCGATCCTGACGGCATCCAATATGTCCGCCGGTATCTACGGCGTCATTAAGATCGGGTAATTTTGAAAAAACGAATGCCCGGGGCGCAATGCCCCGGGAGAAAGGATGAGAGAATATGAAAGGAAAACGTTTCCTGTCTCTCCTGCTCTGCCTCGTGATGGTACTTGGTATGCTGCCCAGTCTGGTAATCCCGGCATCCGCTGCCAGCAATACAAGGGTAGACTTCTGGATCGTTGAGGGAAAGAGCAGCTCCAGCTATAGAATTAGAAAAAGTGGCGTCACTGTAGGGGGTGAAATTCCATTTCCAACGCAGGCAGAATTGAAAGAAAAACAGCCGGGTTACTTTGGCGTAATGAAGGTTGTTGACTGGTACACCGAGGAACCGGAGAAGAAAAAAGGCGTTTGGGTCTTTGATGAAGATACAAAAGTTACAGGCGACGACAAAATAGAAAAAAATATGGAACTCTGGGCGAAGACCGCGCCTCAAGATGGGCAGACCATTTCGATTTCGCTAAAAGGATACAAACCGGTGACAATCACGGAGTGGAACGGCAGCGCCATAGCAGCGAAAGAAGAGCTTCTTTTCGACGTAGAAAACAAAACAAATGTATCGGCCAGTACTGAGAATCGAGAGAAGAGTATTATCAAGCTTCCGCTTGGAACAGCGCTTGGGGAAACTGATTTAAACAAAATTCCAAGTGAATGGACGATAGATGGAACAAAATATACGATCAATAGTTGGGCTACGGTCTCTCAAATTTTGCAGGTCGGAACTGTTTTCCGCGCACAGGATAAGATCAGCAAATATAATAGCACTACATCCACATATGATCCTATCGAAGTATATGCACAAATGACGTGGCCAATCACAATCAACTTCGAGACAAATATAACTGGGAAAACCCTTCCTGCCATAAGCCTGAATACGGCAACGAAACTCAACGGTTATGCGGCTGCAACAACAAATACGATGACAGGTACGCAGAAGGCGCAGGTTGCAGACGTAAATACTTGGGTGCAGCAGCAGGAAAACACCGATGGCTTCGGAAGAATTTTCCGCGGCTGGTACGCGAATAGCAGATTTACCGGCGATCCGTTCCGAGATGGGACGGGGTATTCCATCAGCGGCACACCGGCTGGAACCGATGAGAATAACAATTATCATGTAAACACGCCATTCCCGGGGAATATGACGCTTTATGCAAACTGGGAGGATCGCTGCAAGGTTACATTTAATATGGGCGGCGAGAATCTTTCAAACGCAGCGTCGTTTACGGATTACTATGTAGCAGTCAATGAGAAGCTGACCGCGCCGGCTGTTGAGCCGCAGTCAACAAACTATCCGAACCGGGTCTTCCTCGGCTGGTACGAAGATGCAGCATGGAACACGGCGTGGAATTTTACAAATAAGACGGTTACGGAAGACGTAACGCTCTACGCAAAATGGGGCAACGCAAAGAATGTTACGCTCAATTTCATATATTACGCTCCGGATAATGATGTGACTCCGTTGACGAAGACAACGATGAATGTTCCGGTCATTGAAGGTTACCCGTTCGGTGACAATGTCCCCGAATTGCCGGGTACGCGGACAGAAGGTGATTGGGATCCCTCTATATCGGGCAGACCTATCAGCTATCGAACAATGGGAACAACACGAGGGCTGATTTATACAGGCTGGAGCTACACAGGAAAATATGGCCCGACGTCGCTGACCAAGGAAACTGTCCTGTTTGAGGATGTGGACACTGGAGGGGTCGTGACGGTTGTTGCCCAAGCGGACGTCTACGTTCAGTTTACATTTGATCCGCAGGGTGGAACATTAAACGGTTCGACGAATTCCATGACGGTCACACGCGATACGCGGAAGGTAGAAGGCGAACCTGAAGAACCGGTAAAGTATAATGACAACCAAGAGCAGATTCGCTTCCTTGGCTGGTATACGGAGCCAGACGGAAAAGGCAAAAAGCTCGACGTGAATGAAGAGTATTCGCTGAATACGACGTTCTATGCCGCATGGGAAAAAGAAAAGGAATGCACGCTGATTTTTGATATCAGCAAGTACCCGGGCGCGACCGTTGTCCTGAAAAAGGGCGACGAGGTGTGCAGCGGCACGACCGCAGACGGCAAAGTTACCTATACAAAGCTGCCGCGCGGAACATATCAGTATTCCATCACGTTGGCCGGCTATAAGCCGCTGACCGGAACTTATGAAATAACAGATGCCACCTCGGATAAGCCCTACGCAATTGAGGTAAAGGATTGGCCGGTGTTTGTTCCGGTGACCGGAATCACGCTGAATATTCCTGATAGCCAAATTATGCAGGGAAAGTCCTACGATCTGAGCAAGCTTGCAACGGTTGTACCGGAGAATGCCTCCTACAAGGCGATCACATGGTCCGTATCTGGCGATGGCGTCACGCTGGGCAAAGACGGCACGACGCTGACGGTTTCTGATACGGCTGCGGCTGGCGGCACTGTTACACTGACTGCGACGATCACGGACGGCAAGCTCAACAATGCGGGAACAGCGCTGGAAAACTACACGCAGTCGTTCACGCTGACAATCGTGGCGTTCCGCCCGACGATCACATTCAAAAACGGTTCTGGCGAAGGTCCCTCCATCGACGTTATTCGGAACATGCCCGCGCCTGTTCTCGCAGTAGACGGTAAAATTACCGCTCCGGCTACAAAGCCGACCGCAGATGGATGGGAGTTTGAGGCGTGGTATCTGGATGCCGCTTACAACACGGAGTGGACAGCGGAGTATGAGTTTAAACAGGATAGTACGCTTTTCGCCAAGTGGAAAAAAGAAGCTGTTCTGATTACTGTGACGTTCTCCGATGGCGGCAGCCAGACAAAGACGGAAACGCATAACTCCGGTGAATCGCTGGTTCTGCCTCCGAATATGTTCACAAAGACTGGATACATTTTTGTAGCATGGGAACTGCCGGATGAAACAACGATGTACGCAGGAACGACCATTAAGGCATTGCCCGGCACGAACGTTACATACAAAGCAACGTGGAAAGAAATCAATGCTGCAATTACTGCGGATGATGTCCGGCACTCACTCGATGCAATTACTGCGGAGAATGCAAAAGATCACAAACCGCAGTTAGTTGCTGCACGCGACGCACTTGCAGCGGGTACAGCAACAAAGACAGACGCAGAACTGATCGGCAGCTTGTCTGAGCTGTTTAAGAGTGCTGGTCTGGGCCCGGTCAGTATCACTGGCACTGCAAGCCAAGGCGTTACTGAGACAGGCGCGATCCTTTCCTCGGATGGTGCAGCAGTTGTTCTGAATGTGAATAAGCTGACAACACCGGGCAAGACTTTGCCTGAAGTATATCAGAATGAAGAATACAAGTCTGTGTGGTATACCGTCTCTATGAGTGTTGGCGGCGCAACCACCGAACCGAAAGTTCCTGTTATTCTGACTGCGCCTATTCCGGCAGACCTGTCTACAATGGCAGCAGACACCATCCGTGTACTTCTGTACAAGAGTGCAGCTAATGAGCCGGTTTTGATGACACCGACTGTGGCAGATAGCAAACTGACATTTGCCTTCGACGGGAACGGACAGATTGCATTTGTCGGCAAGGAAATCTCTGATACGGCAGATACCCGCGTCACCGGGCTCACGATGGAGTACAACGGCACGAAGATGGGCAACGTGACACAGGATAAGGATGGCAACTTTACGGTTGTCTTGCCTGCTTCCCTGAACCAGTCCGCAATCGATTTGCTCGCCTCTGGTAAGTGGAAGACTTATCTGACGGTAGCACCGCAGGCCAAGGTTGCAACAGCAGAGAGTAAGGAAGGCTTTGATGCGACGTACTGGGCAGAAACCGGTGTTGCACTGACCTACTCGCTGACGAAGGCAAACGACTATAGTGATAGCCGTACACTGACCGCTATTGCGAAAAATGGCACGACGCGCACGTTCACCGTTACGGTTAAGAAGATCACCGACGCGGATCGCACCTACAAGATCGCTGTTGCGAACATCAGCGGCGGCATGGTCACGGCGACCCCGAACCCAGCAGCTGCCGGCGAAGAGGTCAAGCTGACCATTACGCCGAACGATGGCAAGAAGCTGGTTGCAGGCTCTCTCAAGTACAGTCTCCAGTCTGCCGGTGCGGCGCCTGTTGCGATTGATGAAAGCACGCTGACGTTCATCATGCCCGCGGGCGATATCAACATCAACGCGCAGTTCGAAGACGACGCCAGCGCGCCGATCAAGAACCCGCCGCAGATTACCGCGTTCATGATCAACGGCGTCTCGGCAGTGATTAACAGCGACACAAAGGCAATCACGATCATCCTGCCCTACGGCACGGATCTGAAGCATGTTGCGCCGACCATCGTGACGGCGAATGCTTCCAAGGTAGAGCCTTCTTCTGCCCAGCGTGTGGACCTGTCCACGCCGAAAGCCTACAGGGTCTATGCCTCCAACGGCGCGTATGTGACCTACACCGTCACCGCGTACACCGAGGAGCCGTCGCCCACACAGTCGCTCTGGGAGAAGCTGCAAAACCAGATCAACAGCAACCCCAACTGGTGGGAGCTGGCGGAGTATCAGAAAAAGACCGGCTATTATAAATAACCGACACAAAAAACGCTCCCGGCTGAGATGCAATCAGCCGGGAGCCATACGGACACAATCGGAACAGGCAGCCGCCAGACACGCACGGCTGGCTGCCCCACAACGGTGTGAGAAATGGCGATTTCCCACCCGCGATCATTGTGCCTGATATTCTGCCCCGCAGAGGCTCAAGCCTCTGCGGTTTTTTTGTATAAAGAAAACCACCGGCAAAGCCGGTGG
>CEAB01058518.1_pt1 | contig 22979 bp, 17 predicted proteins | sample 557651 | NCBI WGS metagenome assembly CEAB01 (sample SAMEA3182046, study PRJEB8094) | gut metagenome | biome: human; feature: gut; material: Stool; isolation source: human stools | place: Canada | collected 2011-11-15
CCCTCCCTAACCCTCCCTACCTCAGGGAGGGAACTAAATCGTGCCTGTGGGTGTGCAGACGACAAGTGTGGATAAGCAAGGTAAGGTGTTGTGTGTAGTGTGTTATGGGTACCTGACTTGGGGATACCGGAAAAAACATTAACAGAAGCACAAACATTGTCCGCTCCATACCAAATCAGGCACGAAGTTGACAGTAATATTACTCGGGAAATATTCTTCATCGTATCCTCCACACTTGTCATCACAAGGATACTATAACATAACTTTTCTCGGTATTCAACAAATATTTTTAATAAGAGGAGAGAAAAACGACAAACAGGCAGGCACAAAGCGCACCTGCGTGGGGAGCGGCGGGGTCCCGCGGGCGCAGGCGCGGCCTGAGCGATTGGTTCGCTGTTGGTTGTTCCGTGCGTCAAGAGGCGCTTTGGAAGCTGGGGCTGCTTCACTTCATCGGTTAGCCGCTGAGGGATAGTGCATAAAAAGGTGCGATGTTTATTAGATTGGGCACCATGGGGAGTAACGAACAGAGTGAGAAGTTCCTTTGCCTGATAAAGCTATATTCTTACTGAAGACTTTAAATACAAAAAAACACCGTCAGCAAACTCCGACGGCATTTTTATACTAAAAAATATTAAAAGGAAAATTACATTGCCGAAGCGGCAACGGCTTTACGACGATAAACACGCTTTTTAGGTTGGGCTGCTTCCTCTTTATTTTCAGAAGCAAGCGGCGTTGTTTCGTTTATTTCAATAACCTTAAATTCTTTCTTTTCCACTGCCGGAATTGTTTCTGCTTTTTCGGCGGCGGGAATTTCCCCGCTTTCTGAAACAACAGCATTATCATTGCTTGATGCCGGTTCTTCTATGCTGTTTTCATTCCGCTCATTTTCACGCTGCTGGTTGCTGCGTTGCATTTTTTTCTCATTGATATCGGTGACGATTTTACGATAATGTTCGGCATACTGACGGAAAACCTCAGCGCCGACATAGTCGTTATTGCTCAAAGAATCCTTGGCCAATTCATTATATTTTTTTATTAAATCAAGCGCCGTTCCGTTAAATTTTCCGGCCGGACTGCTGCTGTCAAATTTGTAATTTAACGAATAAATCTGATTTGAATAGTTATTGTTATTATTACGATATTTATTGTTTATTTTTTTCATATTATACCACAATACAGACAAAGATTCTTCTCATGAAGAAAATCATACCATCATTAATTAAAACTGAAATATTTTTGTTTTGGAAAAAATCAGTAAAGTGCAAAACCAAAATGTAAAAACAAAGCACGTTTACATTCGTCATAATACATATAAATTATTTAATTGCAAATTATTTTTTTAAAATTATACAACGTTCAATACCGGAGAGGTCTTTTTTTATTTCAACCAACGTCAAACCGGCAGCGATAAACAGGGCGGCAATGTCTTTTGCCTGGCCAATTCCGCCTTCCAACAGGACGAATCCTTTTTCTGACAACAAATCCGGGACAATTTCTGCCTGACGGCGATAATGATCCAGACCATCTTTTCCGCCGTCCAACGCTGACAACGGGTCATGGGCTTTGACCTCTTCCTCCAATGTTGGAATATCCGCGGCCGGGATATAAGGCGGATTTGACACAATCAAATCATATCGGCGGACGAGTTTGGCCGTAAAATCCGTATCAAACCAGCTCATATTTTGAAAATCAACCCGCGAGGACACTCCCAGCAAAGAGGCATTTTCACGCGCAACGGCCAGAGCCGGCGCAGACTTATCAATGGCCGTCCCCGTTAAAGTCGGGCAATCCGCCAAAACAGACAGGATGATACAGCCGGAACCGCTGCCCAAGTCCAAAACCGTGGACAGTTTGTGCCGCCAAGCCAACTCTAAGGCCGCTTCGACCAAGATTTCAGTATCGGGACGCGGCGACAGGACATCTTCATTAACCCGAAAACGGTATTTGTAAAAATCTTTTATCCCTAAAAGCTTATCGAGCGGAGTGTGACTGACTCTTCGGGCAACAAGGCAACGCAATTTTTCTTCCTGTTCGGACACCAACTCATATTCGCCGCCGTGGATTTCATCCGCTTCACGCCCCAACACAAAGGCCAGTATCATACGCGCTTCCAAACGGGGCGATGGGATGCCGGCAGCTGTCAAATGCGGCAAAATATTATCAATGGAAATTTTCATTACCCTGCCTTGTTTTTGGTAAAGGTCAAAAGAATATGTTTGCTGAGCGGCGAAGGCTGGGTTATGATTACATTAAAGGCAATCCTTTTTCCGGGAAGAATTTTTTCGACCGGCGGACGGACATTCATTTCCTGCAATTTTGCGGCTTCTTTGCTCAAAACCTCGACATGAATTGTCGGCACGGCGATTTCCTTTTCGGTTTTGTTGACCAGAAAGCCTTTTATTTGCAGTTTTTTGATATAATCTTCTTCGTATTCATGGCGGGAAATATTTTGAAACTCCAAACCTTCGCCGACTATAACGGAATCGGTTCCCATTGCCGTATAGAAACGTTCAGCCCAAGGAAATTTGCGAACAATGTCATAGCGGAATGAAAACAGCGCCAATGTGCCAATCATCAAAATAATAAAGGAGAACAGACACCGGTTAAACAAACTGTTCAGCCCCAAGGCCTTTTTACAGTCAGACCATGCTCTTTTTAGCGGAGGAATGTTTTTTTCTTCTTTTTCAAGAAGTTCCTGCTGTTTGTCAAGACGGGAAAAGATTTCCTGCATATTGCTCTGAACAGCCAAATCTTCTGCATTTATTTCATCTTTTTTTTCAGGCACAGCCTTTTCTTCTTCCGTTTTTTCCGGCGTTTCAACCTCTTTTTCCGCTTCCGGCATTTCTGCGGCCGACAGTTCATCTGACATTCCGGCGTCATAAGGGGCTGACTTTTCCATTTCAGCGACGACAGCCTCTGTTTTGTGTTCTTCAGGAACATAAATTTCAGCTTCGTTCTCCGGCGTTTCCTCAAACAAATCCGCCGGCATTACCGTCCAGACATTGCCGCATTTGGCACAACGGAAGCGGCGCCCTTTTTCCGGTACCAGTTCTTCGCTTATGCGGTAACATACTTTACAATTCGGACAACGTATCAACATCTCTTTCCCCTTTGCTGAAATAAATATATGCATAATTCACATTTAAGCAAAGAAAAAAATATTTTATTTGAGTATAATCTTAATATGTGCTATTTCATTCATAGTCAATAATCGGCAGGAGTGCTTATTTTGCTTAGAACAGATATGAAAAACGAACAGGCCATCATCGATATGAAAAATGTGGGCATACGCTACGATCAGGGGCCGGAAATATTAAGCGACATCAATGTTTCGCTTAAAAGAGGGTCGTTTCATTTTCTAACGGGAAAAAGCGGCGCCGGCAAAACTTCCCTGCTCAGCATGATGTATCTGGCGCAAAAGCCCAGCCGCGGCGTTTTGAACGTGTTTGGCAAGAATGTCAATTTTACCAATCGCGACAGTCTGGCACTGCTGCGCCGGAGAATCGGCGTCGTATTTCAGGATTTCCGTCTGATTGAGCATCTTTCGGCTTTTGACAACGTTGCCCTGCCGCTGCGTGTCTGCGGCATGAGCGAAAGAGAAGTCCGAAAAAGAGTCAAAGAGCTTTTGCAATGGGTTGAGCTGGATAAACATATGCTTGACAAAACCAGCACCCTGTCCGGCGGCGAAAAGCAGAGAATCGCCATTGCCCGCGCCGTTATCAACCGGCCTGACATTCTTCTGGCCGATGAGCCGACAGGAAACGTTGACAGCGATATTGCTGTTAAACTGATGAAGCTCTTTATTGAGCTGAACAAACTCGGTACAACGGTCATTATCGCCACACACAGCGAAAAACTGGTTAATGACTTCAGCTATCCGCGCCTGCATTTACAAAACGGCGGACTGAAAGTATTTATGCCGCGGGAAGGCCTTATCAAGGGAGCCAAACTGTATGATTAAAAATGAACCTTTAATTACGCGCAAACAGGAACTGCCACTCAAAGACAATTCGACAACCCTGTTTTTAAAGGTCATGATTTCCATTGCCGTATTTTTGTTTGCCGTAACTTTGGCCGGGGTGCTGTCCATCAACTCAATGCTCAATGCCTGGAACAACAGCATTCTCGGTTCCCTGACCGTTCAGATTATGCCGGTTAATAACATTAATCAGGAAAAAGCCCGCCTGGAAACCTTGGAACAGCAGAAAAAAGCCGTCGATTTTCTGAAAAAGCTTCCCGAAGCGGAGCAGGTTTCGACTCTGAACGACGCACAACTGCAAAATCTTTTGCAGCCGTGGCTCGGTGACGGAATCGATATTTCAGAACTGCCAACTCCCAGACTGATTGACGTCAAACTGAAAAAAGGCGCCGAAATTGATTTTGCCAAATTAGCGGCCAAGCTGGCGGAAGTTTCGCCTCTGGCCTCTCTTGACAATCATAAACTCTGGCTGGACAAGCTGGTGAAGTTTGCCGATGGTCTGAAAATGCTGGCGATGAGTATTTTGGTTCTGGTTATTGCCATTACTTCCGGCGCTATTTTTTACACCACGCAGACAAACTTGGGGCTGCACAAAAATATTATTGAAATTCTGCACGTTATGGGGGCCAAAGACACTTATGTGGCTCAACAATATGCCAAGCGCGATGCGATGCTCGGTTTTGTCGGCGGTTGTATCGGGCTGTTTTTTGCCGTACCGACGATTTTTATGATTGCCGGTCTGGCGGAGCAGATTGAAGGCGGCATTATCAGCGAGGCCAGGCTGAACTGGTTTTCCTGGGGATTGATTTTAAGTCTGCCGCTGGTTTCTTCTTTGGCGGCGATGACAACCGCGTATTATACTGTTAAACGCACTTTAGAAAAGATGATGTAAGATGCGGCTGATTATCAAATACTGCCTAATTCCGGCCGTTTTTCTTTGGTTTGCCGGATTAGCCGTTTTTAACCGGTATATTAACAGTTATGAAAATGACCGGGAAACAAAGACTGACGCTATCATTGCCCTGACCGGCGGCCGTAACCGAATTAAAGAAGCGGCTTCTCTTCTGAATGAGGGATACAGCTCGACTCTGTTTATCTCCGGGGTAGAAAAAGGCGTTTCTTTTAATGAAATTGCCAATGTGCAGAAGCTTGATATTCATTCCGGAAATGAAGTAATTATTGAACGTGCTTCAAAAAATACGGTTGAAAATGCCATTAAGACCAATGAATGGATTAAAGACAACAATATTAAAAGTATTCGCCTGGTGACGTCAAACTACCATATGCCGCGCAGCGTATTGGAATTTAAGTCACAAAACGCCGGCGTTAAGATTATCCTTAATCCGGTTTATTCTGATAAGGTTTCCGACAAATGGTGGAAAAACTGGGGAAGTTTTGTTTTAATTGCTTCCGAATATACAAAGTTTATTATTGTTTATGCAAAAATCAGTATTTTGTCATGGCTCACGGACAAGGAGTAAAAGATGATTTATATTCGTTCGCTTATTTTTAATATCTGTTGTTACAGCCTGATTTTAACAGGTTCTGTCGTTTCTTCGCTTCTCGGTTTTTTTGTACCGCAAAAAGCCATTTATCTGATGTGGAATGACTTTTTTCTGGTTTTGCTGAGAAAACTTCTCAAATGGATTTGCGGGCTGGATATTGAAATCCGAGGTGCGGAGCATATTCAAAAAGGAGCGGCGATTTATACCTGCAAGCATCAGTCGGCTATCGAAACCTATCTGCTGACTTCTTATATAAAGAATGCAACTTACATCTTCAAAAAAGAATTGACGCATATTCCCTTTTTCGGCTGGGCCGTTCATTTTTACGGTTCGGTTCCCGTTGACCGTTCCGGTGGCAGCCGAGCCATGAAAAACATGCTGTCTGAGGCAAAAAAACTTTTGAACCGGGATCGGGCGATTATTATTTTTCCTGAGGGTACCCGTACCCAGCCAGGAAAAACGACCGAATATAAGCCGGGCGCAGCCTTTTTGTACCAGAATACTGATGTTCCGCTTGTCCCGATTGCCACAAATACGGGATTGTTTTGGGAAAAAAATTCTTTTTTACGGCATCCGGGAAAAATTATTTTTGAGTTTTTACCCCCTATGCCGCGCGGGCTGGACAAACGGGAATTTATGACCGAACTGCAAAAACGCATTGAAGCCAAATGTGCCGAACTTAATAAGGAAACCACGACAAACTATCCCGAAACAAAGAAAATTTTGGATAAATATGCTGCCAAAGGAAAAACGCTGTGATTGCTAATTTATCAAAAAAACTTCGGCCTTTTGCCCTTCCGCTGGCAACCTGTTTAGGTGTTGCGGCGGCGATGCTGCTGATTATCTGGGCTGTTTTAGCCCGGAACTACGGCGTTGACAGTCTGAAAAAAGAACTGGGCAAAATAATCGAATCTTTAAATATTTCCGGCTATGATATTGCTTATGACCAGATTGAATTCAGCACTGTTTCTCCCTTTAAAATTATGGAGATTAAAAACTTCAAACTCTATAAAATTGCAGATACCCGTTGGGAATTGACTATTCCCGAGGTTCGGCTGAATGCTGACATATTGAACTATAAAAAGCTGAATTTGGATATCAGCCGGCATGCTTTACTAAATATCGGGCAGCAGGAATATCCGGTCAATCTTGAAGGTGCAGTCATATCTCTTACATTTGATGACTGCGGATTTTATAATCTGGCGGGAGAAATGAGAAATCTGCTTATCAACCGTATTGCCAAAATCGAAACCGTTAAATTTGCCGCGCAGCGAACCCAGGCAAAAAACCTTACCGGAAGCAAACTGTTTTTGGAAAATTATCTGGAATTGGCAAATATTGATTTGCTGACAAATAATACCTGGAATATGTCGCCGAGAATCGATGAGTTTTACATTAATGCCAATATTATCGGTAAGATTACCGGTGCAAAAACGTATCAACAGGCTTTGAAGGAATGGAAAGATAACGACGGAAGTATAGAGGTTAAAAAGCTTATTCTGAACTGGAAACCTTTGGTAATGGTCAGCCGCGGCAACATATATCTTGATGGACAGTTTAATCCGTCTTTGAAACTGATTACAACGTCAAAAGCTCTGATTGAAACAATGGATAATCTTGAAAAAGCGGAAGTTTTAGAAAAGAAAGGTGTTTTTGTGAGCAAAATCGTTTTGAGCAACAAAGCCCGCAAAATTTCCGAAGATGAAGATTTTTATACCATCATCACACCGCTGACACTTTCTTCTGACGAAATGACAATTGAGGGCATTCCGGTATGGAATGCCTCTCAAACTTTATAGAAACAAGCTTGTCTAGAAATTGAAACTAAGTCATTAAATTTTCAGAAAAGCAGCGATGGCGTCCAGCGTTTCCGACACAGGGGCAGATAAGTCCAAAATGTGTTGTTCATCCAAGCGGCAGGTGTGTTTTTGAGCATCATAAGTACAATAAGGCGTTGAAAAACTCTTTTTATAATCAAGGCTGTCGTCAATATGAATCCGGATGTTATGCTTGCGGCAATATTCGGCTTTGGCCGAATCCCACAGATGTTTTTCGATTTTGAACTCCCCGTCAGGCCTGATTTCAGCCAATCCCTTGCGGTCATAAAAATCAAAAATGGCAAACAAACGGTTATAAACAATATGGTGGTTTTGTAAATAAGCCGCCACTTTGTCATACGGACCGCCGGTTATGACATGAATCTCCCAACCGCGCGCCACAGCAGCAGCCGTAAACTTTTGAAAATATTTGGGATTGTCATTAATAACGCCGTGAAAATCCAAACCTATTTTGACAACATCATCCATTTTCACCATTTCCAAACAACGAAGCAAATAATTCCTTTAAAGAATTCGGGCTTAATGCCGACAGCGGATTAATATTGACTTTAGGGTCATTAATCGTTCCCGAAACAGAATAATTGGCGGCAAACACAGTTCCGTCTTTTCCTGACAACAAACTGCCGACAACCGGAATTCTGCCGAGAAAACTGTTAATGCTGTAAGCCGGCGCAATGACGCCTTTGCCGTTAAGCTCTTCGGTACGCCCGTTATAAGAACCGCTGATTGTTATTCCCAAAACGTTGCCGAAAGCCTTGCTGTCCTGAACAGACAAAACCTTGTCCTTATATTCAAACGGCGCGTCAAAATGCGAAAAAGCAATTCCCTCCCCGGTCAGCATATTGACCATGCCGCTGAAAGAAGCAACCGTTAACACCTTAGCCAACACCGGCATATTGTGAATGTTGAAATCGCGGATAGAGGCATGGCCGATAAAATCCTTGTCAGCGTTGCGTTTAGCCTCAACACGCAGATTGCCGCCGGTCATATTGTCATAAATACGCAGAACTTTGAATGTGCTTCCGGCATTATTACTGTCAATGGAAAGATAAAACTCGTTATTTGGCCGGGGCACATAGTCCGCTTTCAGTTTAACCTGTTTGCTGTTACCGTAATTTCCGACCATGTGAACTTCATAAACGCCTATGCCGTTACGCAGTTTTGCCGAGCCGGCAAAGTTTGAAATCGGAACATCGGGGTTGGTCCAAAGTTTGTTAACCGCAATGAAAATATCCGTATCCGTTACTTTTTCCAGCTCATCCTGCTCGTTTTTTTCAGCTTCTTCAACAGACTTTTTCAGAAGCTTTTTCTTTTCGGTTTCCCGCCGTTCAAAAAATTCTGTCAAATCATAACTCATACCTGAAACATTAATGCGGATGGGCTTTTTCTTCGCTTTGTCTTCACCGAACTCTATTTTGGCCTTGGCATTGGTTTTTGGACCAAAAATCTGATAAATATCGATAACTTTCAGACTGCCGTCCTTATTAAGATCTATCTTGCCTTTGAGGTTGAAATCATATTTTGTCAACGTAAACGAAGGAACTGACGTCAGGCGGTTTTTGTTCCAATTCAACTCTGTCGTGATATTTCCCGGAACACCTTTAACTTTACGGAAACCAAGAAATGAATAATCAATCCCGGCATTTTGCAAATCAGCTTCAATATTTACTGTCGTTTTCTGAGAATCGGAAACGGCAACAACAGCTTTGACGTCGGCAAACCCATCAATATACGGCGGATTTAAGATTGCAACATCAATACCGAGCTTTTTCTTGATTTCATTATCATAACGGAAAGAAATTTCATAACGGCTTTTGTCTTGTTTTCCGGTAAAATTTTCATTCCAAACCAAAGTAACCGGGATATCATCAAGGACGGCATCGCCGGCGAGGTTCAGGCTTTGGTTGGTTACTTTCAGCGTCAGGTCTTTGGCGGTCAGACTTTTGTTTTCAATAATGTTTTTCATTTTTACATCACTGAGCGACGCTTTGACAACTGTTTTGACCTCTTCCGGCTGCAAATCATCTTTGAGTTCAAAATTCAGCCGTAAATCAGTAAGAGCGCGACCGGTCAGTTTGTCCGCCGGAATCTGCATATCTTTTACAAAATTAAGCGGCGGGTTGTCAATCAGCTTCAGGGCATCTGTTACCGATGACTCCATAATCAGGCTGATGTCGGCATAATTTCTGTCTTTATCCAAATCATATAAATTGACGTGGCCACCGGTCAAAATCACCCCTTCGGAAACGCCTTTGTCCAGATTTACCTTAATACTGTCAGCCGTAAAACGCGCCTGTCCGTAAACATGATAGATATTGGGCATTTCCGCAAGATAGTTGACTTCAGCATCACTCACATCCACTTTTCCGTCCAACCCGGCAAAAGCGATATTCTTAAGTTTCGGATCATAAGCAAAATCAAACTTAAACGCAGCATTATGCATTGTTCCGGCAAAAAGGCTGGTTTTGCACCAATTCCAGGCACTTTCGACAATATAACGCGGCCAGTATTTGTTGAGATCATCAATTTTCAGTTCCTTAATTTCTGCCGTAACTGACATTTTCAGATTTTTTAGAGAATTTTCAATAAAGTACTTTTTAAAGCCGCTGATATCAAATCCCAGTTTTGTTTTCAGACCGCTTAAATCAAAATCGGCATCCTTAATCGTGATTTTATCAATGCCGCCGTCAATACCGCCGTTCAATACAAAAGAAGAAATATCATAGCGCATTTTTTCATCGCTGTTGAACATAATATTCCCCTGCCCGCCTTCAATCTGAAAACGGACTTTTTTAACAGCGGAGTCCAAACCAGCAACGACATTATCCCGATGTTTGGCAATTTCCTTAAAATCAATTGCCGCATCTATTGACGCACTTACCGGCAGATTGATTTTATACAGGCCGTCATTGACATCGTCATCAACAAAACTGCCAATCAGTTCTGATGGCACAATGTCCGAAAAATATGTTTTGACATCAAGCATGTCATTGTAATTCTGATATTCCAGGCTCAGGCCAACCGAGGATTCCTGACCGTTCACCCGCAGGAGCGCGTTGATATCGGTGCTGATGTTGGCAAAATTACGCTGAAAATTATAATTAACATCCGGCATAACCCATTTTCGTCCCAGGTCAACTTCGTGAAATTCCACCGCGGCATTGTTAACGACTATACTGTTAATGTAACTTTCGGCATAATATTTATCGTCTGAATTAAAACGCTCCAGAAAATTCTCGGCCATATCAAAATAATATTCAATTTTTTTCTTGTTAATTTCGTTTTTTTTGCCGGCTTCTATTCCGTAAGTCGTAAAAACATAAATGCTGGGTGCGTCAACTTCTATCGAACTCGGTGCAATAATACCGCGAAGCAAAGCGCGAATACTGAATGACAAAGACGTGCGCGGCGCATTAATCACAAAACTGTCATCATTTTTCTTAAAAACAATATTGTTGGCAATAATCTTAATCGGCTGAATAGAGCGCACAAGCTCAATATTTACGGAATCAAGCGACACATGATAATTTGCATCATCACTGTTCAGCGCCTTTATAATGTAAGGCTTCAGATAGGGGACAGGAATCGGCCCCTTGTAAAGCTGCCACAACAAAAGCATCAGCAATCCCAGAAACGTGACGCCGAAATAATCAAGAATCCTTAACGTGCGATATTTTTTAGTGGAAACTTTCTTCATTTATTTCTTTTCCAGCCAGTTCAAAATATCCGCATAATTTCTGAAACTGTATAACATATTGTGTTCTCCGCCCTGATAGACGATGATCTTGCGGGGCTCATTGGCATAAGTATACAAATCCTCAGCCAATTTTACCGGAACAAGACTATCGTCGCTGCCGCCGGTAATAATAACCGGCGTCTGTATCCGGCTCAACATATAACGGTTTTCGTATTTGTCACGAACAATCAGTTTCAGGGGAAAAGGAATCGGCACTATAGCGCGGACAGTTTCCTCTAAGCTGTTAAACGGCACTTCCAAAACCAAAGCTGCAAAATTTCCGTTTTTCTGAAACTGATACACACTGTTTACAGCCATGTGAGAGCCTAAAGACATGCCATAAACGACAATATCCGTATTTTTATAGCCTTGATTATGCAGCCAGCGCACCGCCGCCAAAGCGTCTTCTTCAAGATTTTTCTGGGTAATCTCTCCCTTAATACCGCCGAAGCCACGATATTCCGGCATTAATACGCCATAACCCGCCTGAACGAACGGAACCAGCTTGTGATAAAACTTCTCAACATTATAAGAATTGCCATGAAAGAAAACGACGACCTGCTTTTTAGACGAAGGCTTAACATACCAAGCCATTTCTTCAGATCCGTCTTCGGCAAAATAACGGACAACCTCGGCGTTAAAACCATTGGCACGGGCATTGTCAATATTTGACGGTTTGGCGGAAGGGCCATAAAAAAAGTATTGCGGAAAATAATAAACTGCAGCGCAAAAAGCGACATATAAAACAACAAACCAAATAAGCAATTTTTTTAACCAGCCGAACATGTTTGACCTACCTTACCAGCCAAAGCCGCAGCCAGAAACAAATCTATATCCCCGTCAAGCACGGCTTTGCAATCCGAAGTTTCAACCTCAGTTCTTAAGTCTTTTACCATTTTATAAGGCTGAAGAACATAGGAACGTATCTGATATCCCCAGCCGATGTCGCTTTGGGCATCCCGCATATTCTGCTCGCGTTCTTCGCGTTTTTTGAGTTCCATTTCATAGAGGCGGGACTTCAACATCTTCCAAGCACTTTCACGGTTCTGAAACTGGGAACGCTGGGTTTGACACTGGACGACAATTCCGGTCGGAATATGCGTGATACGGATGGCGGAATCGGTTTTGTTAATATGCTGTCCGCCGGCACCGGATGCCCGGTAAGTATCTATGCGGCAATCCGCTTCGTTAATATTTATTTCAATATCATCGTCAATTACCGGATAGACGCCGATTGATGCAAAGCTGGTATGCCGGCGGCCGGCACTGTCAAAGGGCGAAATACGCACCAGACGGTGGACGCCGGTTTCAGATTTAAGCCAGCCGTAGGCATTATGACCCGAAATTTTCAAAGTGACGGATTTGATACCGGCGACATCGCCTTCCGTTTCCTCAATATATTCGACTTTATACTTATGGTTTTCCGCCCAGCGGCTATACATACGAAGGAGCATGGCTGCCCAGTCTTGCGCTTCGGTTCCGCCGCTGCCGGCATGGACTTCCAGATAAGCGTCATTGGCATCGACCTCGCCGGAAAGCAGCGCTTCAAGCTCGCTGTGCCGGGCTTCCTGCCGCAATTCCGCAAGCTGCTGCATGATATCGGCAAGCATGGCGTCATCATTTTCCGCATCAGCCAGTTCTGCCAGTTCGCTTAAATCTTTAAGAGAACCCGCCAAATGTTCAAAACGACCGATGTTTTCTTCCAGCGTGTTTTTTTCGCTCATCAGCTTTTTGGCTGCTGCGGCGTCATTCCACAGATTGGCATCCTGCGACAAAGCGTTTAATTCATCAAGACGGATTAACGCATTGTCATAGTCAAAGAGACCTCCTCAGCAATTCGACTGATTGCTTGATATTCTCAATAATTTCTACAAATTCGGCACGCATTGCATATCCTCAATTAATATTGTGTTCCAAGTTGGAAACTGTTGTCATCTCCGCCATAAAAGACTTTTCCGGTTCCCGATTCATTCTCTCCGCCGTCATCCTCTCCGCCGCCGATAACTTTTTGACGATTGCTGTCAAAATCGAAATCCGGTTTCAACGCCTCAACAATAACCGAACGGTCTTTCGGCGTTGCCGGCTTTCCGGTATTGTAATTGACGCGCATCAGGCGGATACCGTTCGGAATACGGAACGGAATGTCCGGTTTTCCGGCCAATGCCTGTTCCATAAAACTCTTGAAAATCGGCAAAGCGGCAGAAGCTCCCGTTTCTCTGGCGCCCAGACTTTTCGGTTCGTCAAAGCCGACATAAGTTCCGACCACCAAATCCGGTGAAAAACCTATAAACCAGGCGTCTTTGCTGTCGTTTGACGTTCCGGTTTTTCCGGCAAGATGTTTTTTCAACGCACGCAGGCGGGCGGCCGTTCCGCGGACAGCAACGCCTTCCAGGATACTGGTCATCTGATAAGCTGAAAACTTATCGACAATCTGTTCCTTATCATCAGCCAATTCGGGAACCGGCTGTTTTTCCCATTTGGCGGCATTGCAATTTTCACAAGCCCTGGTGTCGTGACGGTAAATCGTTTTGCCGTTACGGTCCTGGATACGTTCGATAAAGTACGGCGTTACCTTTTTGCCACCGTTTACCATAACGGCATAAGCCGAAGATAAATCAATCAGACGCGTGTCTCCCGCTCCGAGCGACATGGATAGCAGGCTGGGCAGATTATCGTTCACACCAAGCTTTTTCGCTTCCGCCGAAACTTTATCCATCCCGACTTCCTGAGCCAAACGGACGGTCATCAGGTTTTTGGATTTTTCGACCCCCTGACGCAGTGTGGTTAAACCTGAGAAATTTTTGGAATAGTTTACCGGCTTCCATTTCGGCAGTCCCGGCCCCTGATCCAAAACAAAAGGCGCATCCAAAATCAAATCCGTCGGCGAATAACCGTTTTCCAAAGCCGTCAGATAGACAATCGGCTTGAAAGACGAACCGGTTTGACGGCGCGCCTGAATGACACGGTTAAACTGGGACAGGCCGAAATCATAGCCGCCGACAACCGCCAACACTTTTCCGGTGTGCGGATCCATGGCTATCAAACCGCCGTTAACGTCGGGAATCTGTCGAAGCTTATATGAATCCGACGCCAGTTTCTGCTTTTTGACCTCCTTGTCTGACACTTTTTCCACCAAAATCACATCGCCGACTGACAAAATTTCCTTCACGGATTTCGGTGCGCCGCCAATTCTCTGGTTCGGCAGATTTTTACGTGCCCAGCCCAGCAGGCTGAACGGTATTGCCCCTAAAGCGCCGTCTTGGGTTTTGATAACGGCTTCCTTATCCCCGGTCCCGGTGACAACAGCAAGTTCCCAGTTTTTTTCAGCACCGCGTGGCAGTTGCATTTCCGCCAGCTTATCATTATACGTTTTGGCATCGCCCTCAAGATGAAGCAACGGGCCGCGGTAGCCGTGGCGGGCATCATAGTTTTTCAGTTCCTCACGGAAAACTTTGGTCGCGATATTCTGTAAGTGGGGATCAAGCGTTGTTCTGATAATCAGGCCGCCTTCATACAAAGCGTCTTCACCGAATTTTTTCTGAACCTCACGCCGGACTTCCTCACTGAAATAATCAGCGTTTTTAACAAATTCATCGCCGCGGTCAACCACTTTCAAAGGCTTAGCCATAGCTATTTCGGCTTCATCAGCGGAAACATACCCGTCTTCCGCCATACGGCCGATAACCCAGTTACGGCGGGCAACGGCATTTTCATAACGCGTTTTAGGGTTATAGTTATTCGGTCCTTTGGGCAAAGCCGCCAGATAAGCTATTTCTTCAAGTTCAAGTTCATCCAAAGGTTTGCCGAAATAATTGAGTGCTGCGGCGGCAACACCGTAAGAACGGTTGCCCAGATAGATTTCATTAAGATACAATTCCAAAATATGCTGTTTGGTAAAAGCCTGTTCCATCCGGGTTGACAGAATGGCTTCCTTGATTTTGCGCAGAATGGACACTTCCGAACTGAGAAGAAAGTTTTTAGCAACCTGCTGCGTGATTGTCGACGCACCGGACGGACGGCGACCCGAGCCAAAATTTTTCAGATTGAGTAAAATTGCGCGGGCAATACCGATAAAATCAATCCCCGAGTGGCTGTAAAATTTTTTATCTTCAGCGGCAATAAAAGCCTGCTTGACTTTTTCAGGAATTTTGTTTTCCGGCACGAACAGACGTTTCTGCGCAGCATATTCCATCAACAGCTGCCCATCACCGGCATAAAGACGGGTGGTAACCGGCGGTTCATATTTTGCTAACTGATGATAATCCGGCAGTTCCTGTGATATTTTCCAATAACCGACAAGAAGCACCATCAGGCCGATAACCGCCAGAAAGAAAAATGTACTAATCAATGACGAGAGTGTCTTAAACATTATATTTCCAGTATTTAAACTTACGCGCAGGTTTTGAGCAATAATCTAGTACAATTTAAGAAAATTGCAAAAGATTTTTACCATTTATTAAACTTTATAAAATCAGAAAACTTAAAAAACAGAAGCGTGTTGCATATTTTCAAAATAACGGTCGATGGCGCGGCTGGTAGCAATCGCCAGTTTTTTGCGGTAAGTCTGCTGCTTGAGCAGGCGTTCTTCCTGCCGATTGGAGAGATAGCCCATTTCAAGCAGGACAGACGGAACATCCGGTGCTTTTAATACGGCAAAACCGGCAAAACGATGCGTATTGTCAACCAGCTGAACCGAATTTTTCATTTCCTGGACCATAAAAGTCGCAAATTCGGAAGAACGGTTCATACTCTCGCGCTGAGCCAGGTTAATCAAGATGTCGGAAACCTCCCGGGAATGTTCCACCAGATTAAGCCCGGCAATAACATCAGCCTTGTTTTCACGCTCCGCTAACGCCGCCGCCTCTTTATCGGAAGCCGTTTCAGACAAGGTATATACGGACAGACCTTTGGCGCTGCGGTTTTTCGTACTGTCGGCATGGATAGACATAAACAGGTCGGCGTTGTGCTTACGCGCAATTTTGACCCGGTCGCGCAACGGAATGAAAATGTCCGTGCTGCGGGTAAGATAAACTTTATACTTTCCGCTCTTTTCCAGCAAAGTCTTCAATTCCTTCCCCATGGCAAGGGTGATGTTTTTTTCATAGACGCCCGAATAGCCAATTGCGCCCGGGTCTTTGCCGCCATGCCCCGGATCAAGGACAATAATGCGTTTGGAATTTGATTTTGCTTTGTTTTTTGCCGCTGACGCTGTTTTTTTCGATGAAGAACCACCGGGATTATCACTGCTGGTAAAGGCATAGCTCGTACCGACTTTTGACCTAAACTCCCGTTCGGATGCCAAAGAAACATCAATGACGAATCTCCAGCCGAAATTGCTCTGCGGCGGCAGCATAAAAGCTTTTTTAATGACAACGGGCTTTTCCAAATCAAAGACTATCCGCCGACCGCCGCCGTCAACAACGCCGACACGGGTGGAGCTGATAAGGTTATTTTTGGATATCTGCCGCTCTATTTTCGGATTGACATCAACGTTATAAGCGTCAACAACAAGACGGGACGGCCCGGAAAGAAGAAAAGCCTTATATTCAAAGGAACTATCGGCATCAAAAACAATCCGGACACTGCCGACTCCCTGCCCAATGCGCATTGATTTTATCTGGCTGGCGGAAGCTTCGGAAAAAAAAGGCAGCAATACGCACAGCAAGGCCAGCAGAAGGTATATTCCCCTGCGTTTCACAAAACTCAGCATATTGCAAACGGCCGTTATCATTCTTAAAAATCCTTTACATTTTCAGTATATAAAACACTTCTTACCAATGCGTTAATAAAAAAAGTTATGCGCGTCTGTAAATTAATATTGTGTTTTAAATCAAAATGTATATTCTATTGTTGTTATGCGTTTTATAAGCATGAAACATTGAAGTCTTTTTACAGAAAGCACGAGATATTTTCAAGACTTAATTGAGTAGTGCCCGCCGTTTGTTATAAAAATGCGCCCGCATAACACAAAATGAAAGTTTTTTGGGATGTGTTCCGGCTTTGAACACTAAATAAGCAACTAAATAATTCAGTTCAAAGCAAAAAAGTTTTTTGACGGAAACCACGAGGTTTGATTTTGTTTTGGGTTTCCGAATTTATATAGATTATGTATTCCGCCTTTTGTTTGACAGGGGCAGTTTAAAAATCTGGCTTTTTACAGAATCTTCCCAGCAGAATTGTATCTAATTTTCAATCAGCGGCCGAACGCCGCCGGATTGCCGAGGAGTTTATTATGGTCAAAAGAATGCTTATTGACGATACGCAGCCGGAAGAAACCAGAGTTGTTATCGTAAACGGAAATAAAATCGAAGACGTCGAATTCGAATCATCAAGCAGAAAACAAATTAAAAGTAATATTTATCTGGCAAAAGTCATGCGGGTTGAGCCCTCCCTGCAGGCGGCCTTTGTCGATTACGGCGGGAATCGCCACGGTTTTCTCGCTTTCGGAGAAATTCATCCCGATTATTATAATGTTTCCGACGAAATTGTTGCCGAAGTGGAAAAGGAAGTTGATGAAATTATCGAAGCCAAGAAGCAGGCCATAAAAGAGCGCGAAGCGGAAAGAGAAAGAATCCGCGAAGAGAAAGCGCAACGCCGCGCCGAAAGGCTGAAAGCGGAAGCTGAAGCCCTGGCCGCCGCGGAAGCCGCCGCTCAAGAAGAAGCACAGCCAGAAACCACCGAAAACGCATTGCCGGAGAGTTCAGAAGAACCTCAGACAGAAGCGGCAGAGGTAAAAGTATCAGAAACAGCGGAGAATATATCCGAGCCAACTACAGCAGACAATGAAAACACGGCTAAGGCTGCTGGCACAGAACAAGAGCTGGCTGCCGAAACAGAGAATGAAGAAAGCAGCGAAGAATCCGCGACAGAAAACAAAGAGGAAAAACCGGCCCGGGGACGGCGCCGCTTCCGCAGAAGAAGACCGTCGGCAAAATCTTCCGAAGCACCAAAAGTTCTGGCCGCCAGTACTGACAACGGCGAAGTCATCAGCGAAGAAGTCGATGCTGAAAGCAAAGAAAACGACTTTGAAGAAAAAGAAATCATTTCAAACAATCAGGATGACGAGCTGTGTCCCGCTGCCGACGATGACGATGAGGATGAGGACAGCGAGAATGACTTTGAACTCCAGAAAAAGCTGTTAAAAGTCAGAAAACTCTATCATCGCAGCACAATTCAGGATGTTATTAAAGAAGGACAAATTCTGCTTGTTCAGGTGGTTAAGGAAGAACGCGGCAACAAGGGCGCGGCTTTGACAACCTATCTGTCCTTAGCCGGAAGATACTGTGTCCTGATGCCAAACCGCATTAAAAGCGGCGGCGTTTCCCGCAAGATTACCAATGTTGCTGACCGTAAACGCCTGAAAGGCATTGTCAAAGAGCTGCCGCTGACCGCGGAAATGTCCATGATTGTCAGAACCGCTGGCGAAGAAAAAAGCAAGTCAGACATTGTCAAAGACTATAATTATCTTATCAGAACCTGGAACAATATTCGCCTTGCCGCTTTGAAGAATAAGGCGCCGGCTTTGATTCACGAAGAAGGCAACTTGATTAAGCGTGCTTTGCGCGACATGTTTACCAAAGATATCAGCGAAGCGATTGTCGACGGCGAGGAAGCTTTTAGGACAGCGCGTGACTTTATTAAAATGCTGGCACCGCAAAATCTGAAAAAAATCAAGTCCACGCGCAAAAACGACATTCCGCTGTTTCAACGTTTTCAGGTTGAGGCTCAGCTTGACAAACTGCATGACACCAATGTTCAATTAGAATCCGGCGGCTATCTGGTTATTAATCCGACGGAAGCTCTGGTTTCCATAGACGTTAACTCAGGCCGCGCCACCAAAGAAAAAGATCTGGAAGAAACCGCGCTTAAAACCAATCTGGAAGCGGCTGACGAAATCGCACGCCAACTCAGAATGCGCAATCTGGCCGGACTGGTAGTGGTCGACTTTATTGACATGGAAGACCCGAAGAACAATCAGGCTATTGAAAAGCGTATGAAAGAAGCCATGAAAGATGACCGGGCGAGAGTTCAGATAGCAAAAATGAGCTGCTTCGGGCTGCTGGAAATTTCAAGGCAGAGAATGCATTCATCCTTTATGGAAAGCAATTACAAGGTTTGCCCATTCTGTCACGGCAAAGGCATGATCAGGACCATAGAATCCAGCTGTGTACTGATTTTGAGAAACATTGAGGAAGAAGGCATCAAGAATCGTTCCTCCATTTTGAATATCTTTGTTCCGAGTGATGTCGCCGTTTATCTGCTCAACCAGAAACGGCAAGCAATTGTCGATTTGGAAAAACGTTATAACATGTCAGTTATTATCAGTGCGGACAATAATATGAAAAATGTTGAAGAATTCAGAATCGAACGCACCAAAGCGGTTAAGCAGCCGACTAAGGAAGAAAAAGTTCCCGCGTTCAGCGAAGTCTTTGACGAGGAAGATTTTTCTTCGGCGGAACAGATTGCCGAAACAGAAAAAGGCGAGGAAGCCACTGTCAATGAAAACAGCGAAAGAAATGAACGTGAGGAAGGTTCATCTGACGGTAGCGCCAATAACCGCCGCCGCGGCAAACGCGAACGGCGCGGACGTTTTGACCGCCGTGACCGCAGGAATAAGCGCGAACGACGCAGTAACAACCGCGAAAGCAATGACAACAACGAGGACAACAGCCACGAACATCACAAAGACAAACAGGAAGCCGTTATCCTTTACAGCAGTCATGATGACATAAAAAATGAAAATGACACCGCGGCTGATAACAAGGAAGGCAAAAAAGCAGCGTGGTGGAGAAAACTCATAAGCTGATGTTTATCCGGCTGACATTATCAAGACTTAAAAGGCTGGCGCAGGTTGTTTTCCTGCTTTCAGCCTTTTTGACATCAGCATCGGCTCGGGCCGAAAGCATCCGTCTGGTGACTGACGAAGAAACGGAGCTGTTTCTGGCCGAAATTTTGCAGCCGATTTATAAAGCGGCCGGTATCCGTTTTTACCGCAACAGCGTTTTCATTGTTGAAGACAACAGCCTGAACGCCTTTGTCGGCGACGGCAACAATATGTTCGTTCATACCGGGACAATTATGAATGCGGACAATTACAACCAGTTGTCCGGCGTTTTGGCTCATGAAACAGGCCATATTCAGGGCGGACATATCCTCCGACAGAAGATGAAACTGCAAGGTCTCCAGCAAGCCAGCCTGGCTTCTTTGGTCGCGGCCGGCGTTCTCGGCGCCGTAACGGGCAGAGCCGATGTCGGCATGGCAATTTTGATGGGAACATCCAGTTCCGCCATTTATAATATGACGGCCTATCAGGTTCAGGAAGAACGCAGCGCCGATGAAGCCGCCGTGCAGCTTTTGGCAAAGACCAGACAATCTCCGGCCGGTATGCGCGATTTTATGAAAAAAATCCAACAGCAGAATGTTATGAGCGGAATTGACGAAAACAGCTACTTCCAAACGCATCCCGTTACTGCTGAGCGTGTGGCTTTTCTGAGCAACGCGGCAGAAAAATCGCCGTTTAAGGTCGATATGCTTAAGCAAAAACGTTTTGAAATGATACAAGCCAAGCTGCGCGGATTTTTGGAAGCGCCGGAAAAAGTCCTGCGCCGTTATCCGCTTAAAGACGTTTCGGCTCCGGCCAGGTATGCCCGCAGCATTGCTTATTTCAAACAACTGAAAACGGCGGCGGCTTTGAAAGAGCTCGACAGCCTGATTGCCGAAGCGCCGAAGAACCCGTTTTTTTATGAATTGAAAGGGCAAATTTACACCGAAAACGGTCAAATTGCCGAGGCGCGTGCTGCCTATCAGAAAGCTTATGACCTGTTGCCTTATTCCGCTTTATTTCAACTTAATCTGGCACAGATTATGCTGGAGGCTTCCCCCTCGTCTGCCGATGTTCAAAAAATCATCAACCTGCTGAACAAATCTCTTATCCAGCGCCCGGACACCTATGCCTGGTTATTCCTGTCAAGAGCTTACGGTTTGAAAAATGACGAAGCTTACGCCAATTATGCCGCAGCGGAATTCAGCCTGCGCATCGGGGAACTTGACGTTGCCGAGCGTCAGGCCGGAGAAGCCAGAAAATATAAAATGCCGCGACAACTGGAATTAAAACTTCAGGATTTGGAGAATCGTCTGAAAGAACTGCAAAAAATCAGACGCCAGCAAATGCAGCAATGACCCATTAGACAAAATTTTCTTGAAATATTTTCAGTTTTATGTTATAAACGATAACATAACAAAATTATTATTCACTAAAAAAGTATAATTATGAGAAATTATCAATTTTACAAAGAAATGTTTATGCCCGGTGAAATCTATACCGGGACGGTAATCGAAAAAAACTGTTACAAACTTTCCGTTCAACTGACCGGCGGCGCTTTCGGCGTTGTTTATACAGATAATATCAACGGCGAGAATCACAAATTTGATATCGGGAAAGAGTATGATTTTGAAGTTATCGGTTTTAATTCCGATGGTCTGCTTTCCTTGGTTCTTCCTCGTGAATTTCGCGCTCTGTTGCAAATTCATCCCGAAGAATCAAAAGCGACGGTTGTTGCCACCAGCCATACGGCAGTTGCTTTTTATGTGAACGGCGATATTTTCCTGTATAAAACCGCATTGGGAGAAACGTTCTTTGAACTGATGGAACCCGGCAGCGAAGCTTCTGTTATTCTTTACTGTCCGGACGGTGACGGAAAAAATCTTGAACTTGCAGATATAACCGAATTTTCTACAGGCGATAAGAAAATCAAGTTGTTGGATGAAACCTGTCGGCATCTGCTTAAAGAGGGACAAAAAGAATCTGTTAACGGCCTGTTCGTCGGACAGTTGGTTGAACTAACTTATGACCCATTGACGGAAACATTCTTTCTGCCTGAAAGCTGCAATCCGGTTGTGGTCGAAAAGAGATTTTTTCTTAACAACGACCCGTACATCAAGCATTTGGGCCGCATTATGTCTTTTAATGAAGATGACATTCCCTGTGCAGAGCTCATTCATTCCTGGAAATAAAGTACAAAAAACTTCCCGTTTTTATTCGGGAAGTTTTTTGTTTGATATTTTATATTAACGACAGGCTCCTGTACACGGCAAGGTTGCCGCTTCTGCTTCACAAGCTGCTCTTTCCGCCGTAGAATAGTTTTTTCCTCCACCGGGATTTCTCCAATATCTATATTCGGTTATTTTTGTTCCTCCATTTACTGTAATACATCCATAGGCACATCCACACATCGGATATATAATACTTCCCGGCGTTTCACTTGCACACCATGAAGCTCCGCCATCTGTTTTTTTCAATGCCGTAATTGAACCTATACAAGCTGTAGGATCTTTTCCACTTTCCCCTCCTTCTGATCCTGAAGAACCGCTATAAGAACATTTATAGCAAATTCCAGATATTTCTCCACAAGAACAAGATTTGGAAGATGTCCCAATTTGCTGATATCCGGCGCCACAAGGGGAAGATTGATAACCGTTCGGACAGGAATAACTATGGGTATGGCATGTCCCACAGCATTGTCTGATACCGCCACAACCATTGGAACAGGAATAACAGTTGCATCCGGTCTGATTGGCAAGGGGGGTGCAGCAGGATTCATATTTTCCGCCGCAGGACGAGCTAACGCCGACCTGTGGCGATGTGCAAGTCACCAAATCGGAACGGCAGACGCATTTGTCATAATAAGAACTGTTATAAGGACAACGCTTGTTCGGCGTTTGCAGCGAGGGACAAGAACCCGAAAGGTTATATCCGTCTTCCCTGCAGGCTTTATCATCGTCGCGTTTGCATGAAGCATATTTGCCGTCACAGGAAGGGCCGACGCCGTAATAAGGTTTGGTACAGGTTTCCGTCATGTTTGCGTCACAAACGCATTTCTGATAATAAGAACTGTCAGCGGGACAGGGATTATCGCCATGTG
>CEAB01033024.1_pt1 | contig 22819 bp, 19 predicted proteins | sample 557651 | NCBI WGS metagenome assembly CEAB01 (sample SAMEA3182046, study PRJEB8094) | gut metagenome | biome: human; feature: gut; material: Stool; isolation source: human stools | place: Canada | collected 2011-11-15
CACCGGCGCGGGCGCGGCGGGCGTCCAGACCGATGTACCGCTGGGGTCGGCGCAGGCGTTCCAGCCGGAACGGATGATGGCGCAGCAGGTCGCGGGTGGCGCTGTCCGGGAAGTGTTCCAGCGTGTCCGGCGTCTCGCAGCAGACGATGCGGCGGAGGATGGTGTCCGCATACTGTGCGGCCAGCGGGTTTTCGCTCTCCACCTGAGCGGCAAGGCTGTCGGCCGGGCGGGTCTCCGCGCGGCGGTTGGCGGTGCGGATGCCCGGCGTATCCAGCAGGCTGATGGGCCCGACCGTTTCGCCCAGCGCCACAAAGGCGCTCTTGGCGGCGGCGTAGTGGTTGGGCGGGACGAGGATATCGAACCGGCGGTCGCCGAGGCAGGCTTCCACGCAGTCCTGCCAGCTCTCGTCGGCCACGTTCAGCAGCTCACAGAAGATCTTTGCGTCCGGCGTCATGCCCCGGCTCTTCAGCTCGGCGTTGACGGCATCGCGGACTCTGGTGGCGGCATCGCCGTGGGGGTAGACCCACTTGCCGCCCGAAACCGCGTCCAGCTCGGCGCGCTTTTCTTCCTGCGCGCGGGCCAGGTCGGCGGCGTTCTGCCGCGCGGCAAAATACTGCTCTTCCAGCGGCTTTTCGAGCCGGTCCAGCGCTTCGGTCAGCGCGGGCAGCTGTTCCGCGGTCAGAGCGACCGGCCAGAGCGCCTTTTCGACCCCGAAGCCGCTGCGGGCCAGCACCGTCAGCAGATTCGTGACGGCATCCGCCGTCTGTTCCAGCGCCGCCACCTTCCGGGCGGCGGCATCCAGTGCGGTCTTCCTGCGGGCCAGTTCCTCGGTCATGGCGTCCAGCGCACGGCCCTCGCCGCTGGCCGAAGCTGCCCCATGGGCGGCCAGATAGGCCCGGCGGGCCTCGGCCTCGGCGTTCTTGGCCGCTTCATAGGCGGCGTTCCGCTCGGCCAGCTGGCGGCGTCCGGCGTCGAGATGCCCCTGCCAGACGGCGTCTTCTCCGGCGTCGGCCTCGGCGCGGGCCAGCAGGGCCGCGCCCCGGTTGACCAGGGCATCTGTCTCTCTGGATGCGGCTTCCCGGCCGTATTCCACGATCTGTTCCAGCGCGGCGGCGCGGGTCTGCGCCTCGGCCAGCACGGCGTGGAGGTTTTCCAGCTCCACCCGGTCGCCCTGCAGCGCGTCCAGATCCAGTTCCGGCTGAGGCAGGATGTATTGATACAGAAATTCCCGGAAGTTCGGGATCTCGTCCATGCTGGTGCCCATCTGGAACACCTCATTGAACTTTTTGCCCAGCGGGCTGGATGCGCGGCCGATGCCCAGCGCACGGCAGATGCGGTCCCGCGCCTCGCTGGGGCTGCGGGTATAGGAGAGCCGGCCCACAGCAGGCTTGAAATCTTCTCTGGCGCTGGGGGCCCCGGTGCGCGGGTCGAGGAAGGGCAGCTTTTCCAGCGTGATGCCGTCCTCGGAGATGTACCAGGTCTGGTCGCCGGGGTGGAGCTCCTGCATGGGGCCCTCGGACTCGACGCGCACCGCGATGACGAAGGGCGTCCGCTTGGCGCTGTCCCAGAACTCGGCACCGATATAGGCCACCGTCCGGCCGGGGCGGCGGTAGGCGTTCTCGCCGCGCTGCTTGGCGTGGACGGAGCCTTGCAGGGTGCGGCCGCTCTTTTTATTGCCCAGGGCATTGAAATTGCGGTTGGTGGTCAGGCAGTAGCGGATGGCGTCCAGAATGGTGGTCTTGCCCACGGCGTTGACGCCGATCATATAGGTCAGGCGGGCACAGTCGAAGGTGACGTTCTCAAAGTTGTGCCAGTTTATGAGTTTCAGGCGTTTTAATTCGATCATTCTTCATCCTCCGCACTGGATTCGCCCTCCGGGCGTTCGTACAGGGCCAGCTCGTTCCGGGTGCGGCTGCTCTCGGCAGCGGCATCGGCGAGGTCGGCATCCGGCAGCGCCAGCAGCACGGTCGGGAAGACCTCGATGCGGCTGTCCAGCCCGGTCAGACGGCCCACGGGCCGGGCCAGATTGTACCGGCGCAGGGTGCGCAGTAGCTTTTCCAGCGTGAGCTGGTCCAGCCGCCGGGGCAGGTTCATTTTTTGCAGTTCGGCCTGCACTTCTTCCACCGTGACCAGAACCTGGTCTGCACTGGCCGAGAGGCTCTCCCGCTTTTGCAGGTAGAGCAGGCGCAGCACCAGCAGCAGGATGCTCTCGTATTTCAGCAGCCGGGCCTGGCTGCCCTCGTGCTCGTTGACGAGCGCCGCCGCCTGCAGCGGGGCCGGGTAGAGCAGGACCGCATAGCCCAGCGGCGCGAACACGGCCCGCACCTCGTTCAGGTGGTCCTGCACATAGAGATACTTCGACCGCTGGTCCTCCACACCGCCCAGCAGAAAGCAGTGGCTGAGCAGATAGTTTGCGGTCTCTTCCAGCAGTTTATTCGTTTCGGCCATGGGGTTCCTCCTTGCGGGGCATCAGGATAAATTCTTCGAACCGGAAGCCGCCCCGCTCGACCCACTTCCCGGTCCGTTCGATGTCATAGTCCCGCCGCGGCGACTGCGAGTAGGTGTGCAGGCCGATGATACGGGCAAAGTCGCTGGGATATTCGTCGGCCAGCGTGGACGCCGCCACCTGCCTGCGGGCGGCAAGGGCCTGCTGCGCCAGCAGGGCCACGTTCTCTTCGGTCACGGCCATCCGGGCATATTCCAGCAGGAGCTGCTGCTCCTTTTGCAGCTGTTCCGGGTCCAGCGTTCCGGTCTCCACCGGCCTGAGCGGCACCTCGCTGCGGGGCGCGGCGGGCGGGTAGAGCGGCTTTTCGCCGAAGACCTGCACCGGGTAAAGGTGCAGATGCTTTGCCACCGGGCCGTCATCCGGTTCGAACAGCTGGTCCGGCGTCTTGATCTCCTCGGCATAGCGGCGGAGCAGCGCCGTGACGCTGCCCTGCGCCGAGCGGTCGCTCAGCAGCAGAAACTGCGCCCGCTGCACGGCACGCTTGCGGTAGCGGATGTGGCTGGCGTCGATCTGCTTCATCAGGCCGCTCATCTCTTCCAGCGCATCCCGCTGCTTCTGGATGAGGGCCCGCACCGCCGGGGCAGCCTCGTTCGGCGCACAGCGCTCCACGCGGGCATAATCCAGCGCCAGCTGCGGCAGATAGTTTGCCTCGCAGTCGTCCAGCCCCTCTTCGAGGTAGGCGCGGTAGTTGAACAGGTTGTCGCTGGTCTTGAACCGGTGGTACGCTGCCGCAACGACCTTTTCCTCGTACTGGTCGAACAGTTCCAGCACCTCCTGCGGGGTGCGGTTGCGGGTGAGCCGGTCGATGTAGTGGCCGATGGAGGCATTGAGCGCACGGAGCGACTTGTTCAGCGCTTCGAGGTCGGACGCGACCTCCCGCAGGACGTTCTCGTAGGGGCTCTTCTCCTCCCCGATGCCCCGCAGCAGCTGCCAGGCCTTGTACAGCTTGCCGGTATAGGTGACGACGCGCGGGTTCAGGATCTCTTCCAGCGCTTCCAGCAGAGGCGTCACCTCCGGCACAAAGGCCAGCGAAGGTTCCTCCTCGTAGCTGCCGGGCTGCTCTTCCAGCCAGCCGGTGCGCCGCAGCCGCAGCAGAAAGCCCAGCGCCAGCAGATGCGGGTCGCGGGTGGGCTGCTCGGCCTCGTCTCCGGCGTCGTCGGCGTCCAGCGCCAGCGGCTTTGCCAGCGCCGCAAAGTAATCCTCCGCGCGGGAGACGGCTTCGGCGCGGGAGATGCTGTAATCCGCCGTGTGGCGGCACTCCTCCCACAGCAGCAGGAGCAGCTCGGCATAAAACGCCCGGTTCGGCCCCGCCAGCGGGCGGAACAGACGCGGGGAGACCAGTTCAAACAGCTGCATCAAAAGATCCTTTCTTTCGCAAATTTCCGCCTCTATTGTACCACAAAAAACAGGCCCTCTCAACCGGTGGCCGGGCGCATCTTCCGGAACGATCTGCACACGAGCCGCCGCAGGCTGTGAAAATTTGTCCCGAATTTACACAATTTCACCACGATTTTGTGTTATGCTTCTTATAAAGAAATGAAAAAGGCATCGCAGGCTGAACTCCCACTCAACACAATGCCCCCCGGAATGCAGGCTTCCGGGGGGCTTCGTGTTTGTTCGGGTATTTACAGTTCCTGATATGCGCTCATCATGGCGGGGATAAACTGCTTTTTGCGGCTGACGACGCCGGGCAGGGTCCAGCTGCCGTCTTCGGCGGGCTGGGTCTCAAAGCCGTCCGACAGCACCTCGGCGGCATAGCGTCCTTCGCAGATGACGACGCTCTCCTCCTTGGGCACATCGGTCAGCAGCATATAGATATCCTCCACATTCTGCTTGTTGCGGGCCTCTTCGAGGTAGGGTTTGAGCAATTTTTCGGCGGCCAGCAGGTTCTTGCGGGTCATGTAGCTGCCCTGCGCCACGCCGAAGCGGATATCGCCGCACATGAAGACCTTGAAGTCCTGCAAAAAAACCTCTTCGGGGGTCTTGCCGTCCAGTTTTTCACCGGCTTCGAACATTTCGGTGGAAAACTCGTCGATGTCCACACCGGCGATCTGGGCCAGACGCTTGGCCGCCGCCACATCCACCGGGGTGCAGGTGGGACTGCGGAAGACCAGCGTATCCGACAGGATGGCCGCCAGCAGCAGACCGGCGGTCTGGGCCGGGATCTCTACGCCGTTCTCGTCGTACATCTGGGTGATGATGGTGGCAGTGCAGCCCACCGGCTGATTGCGGAAGTAGACCGGGCCGCTGGTCTCCAGACTGCCGATGCGGTGGTGGTCGATGATCTCCAGGATCTCCGCCTGGTCAAAGCCCTCCACGGCCTGAGTGGCCTCGTTGTGGTCCACCAGGATGATGCGGCGCTTGCGCAGGGCGATGATGTTGCGGCGGCTGACCATGCCGCAGTATTTGCCCTCTTCATCAAGGATGGGGAAATAGCGGTGGCGCACCTTGGCCATGACGCGCATGACATCCGCCACCGGCGTGACGAGGGTGAACTTCAGGATGTCTTCGCGGGTCATATAATAGGAGATGGGGGCGCACTGGCTGATGAGCTTGCCGGCCGCGTAGGTATCGTAGGGGGTCGTCATGATGGCGACGCCCATTTCGTCGGCGATGCGCTGGATGGTGTGGCCCACCTTGGAGCCGTTGCAGATGATGAGGAGGGAGGCCTCCTTCTCAATGGCGCACAGCTGGCTCTCGTACCGGTTGGTCAGGATGACGATGTCGCCCTTTTCCACATTGCTTTCCAGCATTTCGGGGGTGGCGGTGCCGATCTTGATGTGGCCAGTGGTACAGACGGCGTTCTCGTCGCCCACCACCATGGTGCCGCCCAGCGTTTCGAGGATGTTCCGGAAGCTGGTCTGGCTCTTGGCCAGAACGCCGGTGTCGAAGACGTCCATGTTGGCGGTCGCGATGTCCTTGACCGTGATGATGCCCTCCAGATCGTTTTCTGTGCTGGTGATGGGCAGGGTGTCGATCTTCTGGTCGCGCATGATCTCCCACGCACGGCGCAGGCTGGTGGCACCGGGGATGCCGGGCATCTCGCGGTAATCCACATCCCGGATCTTCGGGTTGACGTCGGTGCACATGCGGGGCGGGGTCACACCGAACTTTTTCAGGACGAACTCGGTCTCCTGGTTCATCCGGCCCGCGCGGCGCGCCTCGCAGACAAGGTCGCTGGTCTTGTTTTTCAACTCCGCATACGCAATGGCGGAGCAGATGGAGTCGGTGTCCGGGTTGCGGTGCCCGATGACCACGACTTTATGGGCTGCCTTTGGCATAATCTTTCCTCTCTCTATGGAATCGTTCATTCATTTACCTTCTCCTTCTGTGCTGCACACAGAAGTCCGGTTTCATTCTATCACATCCCACCGCAGGGGTAAAGGGAACCGACGGCACTTTGTTTCTTAAAATTTTGCGAGATTCTTGGATACAACATCTTGATTTTCCTGCGATTCCGCGTTATGCTTAGTTCTATGACATTCCGGTGTAAGAGGAGGAACTATGACAACCACAACAACCAAGCCGCTGTTTACCCGCAAACAGCTCATTGCCCTGCTGCTGCCGCTGATCGCCGAGCAGGCGCTCAGCGTGACCATCGGTCTGGCCGATACCCTGATGGTCTCTTCGGTCGGCGAAGCGGCCGTGTCGGGCGTCAGCCTGGTGGATTCGTTCAACGTGCTGATGATCCAGCTGCTCAGCGCGCTTGCCACCGGCGGTGCCGTCGTCGCCAGCCAGTACATCGGCCACCGGGAGCCGAAGAACGCCAAGGCCGCCGCTGCCCAGATCCTGTTCATCATGATCTCGCTCAGCGTCGTGGTCGCCGCCGTGGTAGCGGTGGGGCGGCACGGCATCCTGCGGGGCATCTTCGGCTCCATTGACGCCGACGTCATGCGCTACGCCGAGACGTATTTCCTGCTCTCGGCGCTGAGCTATCCCTTCATCGGTGTGTACAACGCCGGTGCGGCGCTCTTCCGCGCACAGGGCAACAGCAAGATCAGCATGTTGTCCAGTCTGGTGATGAACGTGGTGAACATCGGCGGCAACGCCGTGCTCATCTTCCACTTCAAGATGGGCGTCATGGGTGCCGCGCTGGCCAGCCTTGTCTCCCGGATGATCGCCTGCTTTGCCGTCATCTACCTGCTGGAAAAGCCCGGCTGTCTGCTCCGCATCGAGCACCTGACCGACCTGAAGCCCAACCTGCCCCTCATCCGCCGCATCCTGCGGGTGGGCATCCCGGCCGGCATCGAGAACGGCATGTTCCAGATCGGCAAGTTGTCGGTCTCCAGCCTGACGTCTACCCTCGGCACCTCGGCCATTGCGGCCAACGCCGTGGCGGGCAACATCACCACCTTCCTGAATGTTCCGGCCAACGCGGTCGGCATGGCGGTGCTCACCGTCATCGGCCAGTGCCTGGGTGCAGGCGAAAAAGAGCAGGCCAAACACTACGCCCGCCGCTTCCTGCTGGTGGCCTATGCAGGCGCCTGGATCATGAACCTGTCGGCCTTCTTCTTCCTGAACCGCATCACCCTGTCCTGGTTCAACCTCTCCCCGGAGTCCAACGCCATGGCGCTGCAGGTGATGGTCTGGTTCAACATCATCTCGCTGTTCATCTGGCCGTCCAGCTTCACCCTGCCCAACATCCTCCGCGCCGCCGGCGACGCCACCTTCACGATGACGGTCAGCGTCTTCTCCATGTGGGTGTTCCGGGTGGGCTTCTGCTACCTGATGGTCCTTGGCCTGCATCAGGGCAATCTGCTCAGCATCTGGGGCGGCATGTTCCTGGACTGGCTGTTCCGCTCCCTCTTCTTTGCCATCCGCTTCTTCAAGGGAAGCTGGCTGGAAAAGAAAGTCATCTGAGCCTGCGCTTCCGGATTGCTTTCCTGCCCGAAAACGTGTAGAATAGAAAGCAGGAAACGATTGGATGAAAAGGAGGCGCTCTGATGAAACAATCTCTGACCGCACTTTTGCTCACGCTGGCACTGTTCTGCTGCCTGCTGACCGGCTGCGGCCCGACGCCCGATGTTCCGGGCGGCAGCGAAGGCAGCAACGGCTCTTCTTCGGGCAGCACCAACTCCGGCACCGAACCCGATGATTCAAACGGCAGCGGAGTCTCCGCCCCGAAATTGCAGCCGTCCATTATGATGGAATCGTTCAGTGCCTATCACGATGCAGCCGGTGAGGACGTTGCGCGTTGTGTTTTCCGGGCGACCAACCCTAATACGGCCTACAGCGTCAAGGTGCGTCTGGGCCTGACTCTGACCAGTGCTGCCGGGGAGAAACGAACGGACTTCACATTTTCTCCGGTCATCGCACCCGGCGATACCGTCTGCTTCATGTACAAAAAAAGCTACGTTGGTTTCCACCCCACGGGCTGCTCACTGACCTCTTCCACGGATTATCTGACCCTGGAACAGGTCGTGCGGACCAGCGATCTGCTCATCCTGAAGCCGACTGAGACCAAGAACTCCAAAGTCGATTATAATACCTTCTCCGGTGCGGTGAACAACACCAGCCGTTACGCCACAAAAGTGAAAGTCTCTCTCTTCCTGAAAAAGAACGGCCATCTCGTCTCGGTCGATGCGCCGACTCTTTTGCTGAGCATCCCTGCCGGTGGAACTGCCACATACAGCATCCTGCACTACAAGGATGCCGCCTATGACGACTACGAAGTGACCGCGACCCCTTGGAACTGACGGATTCCCCGAACGCCAGCCGCGCAAGCGGCTGGTTTTTTTGTACCCTTTTGCAGGAAAATCCAGTTCTGGATCGTATTCCTTTCAGAGAGGGCGGTTCCGGAGCCGTTCTCCCCCTCGAATTTCCCATGTCGCACAAATTTTTCACAGATATTTTAGAGAAGTTGTCCTGTTTAGGGCTTGTTTTTGCGCGATGACCGGCGTATAATGATACGCTGCTAAGAACTTTAAGAAGGCTCTGCCTTCCAACTCCAAACAAAGGAAGTGTGTTCCATGCGAAACTGGTTTTCCCGCCATCCCATCTGGTTCATGGCGTTCTATCTCGTGTTTTATCTCTCGGTGTTCCACTGGCTCGAAGTCAACATCACCGTGCCGGAAGTCTGGGTCCACTGCCATCTGGATGACCTCATCCCCTTCTGCAAGTATGCCGTCATCCCCTATCTGGCGTGGTTCATCTGGATCCCGTTCACCCTGTTCTATCTGCTGTGGAAGGCCCCGCGCGCGGACTTCTGGCGGCTCTGCCTGCCGCTCTTTGCGGGCATGACCATCGCGCTGGCGGTCTATGTCATCCTCCCCAACGGGCTGGACCTCCGCCCCTACCGCGTCTACGGTTCGGACATCTTCGCCCGGATCGTCCGTCAGCTCTACTCCACCGACACTGCCACCAATGTCTGCCCGTCCATCCATGTCTTCAACTCGGTCACTCTGATGATGGCCTATTACCGCAGCCGCATCTTTGAAGAGCCCCGCCGCCACTGGATGCGCCCGGCGTCTGCGGTGCTGTGCCTGTCCATCATCGCCTCCACCGTGCTGCTCAAACAGCACAGCTGCATTGATGTGGTCATGGGCATCCTGCTGGCCATGGCAGTGGACAGCGCCGCCTCCTCGCTGGAGCGGAGCGAGTACCGCATTTTGCAGAATCCCTGAGCTTCATACAGCAAAAAAAGCACCTGCGGCGCAGGTGCTTTTTTTGCTGCTTAAAACAATCCTTCCGGCAGGCAGATGTCGTGCCGGGGGACTTTTTCCCATGAAAAGTCTGCCACGAGGCTCTCCGGTGTGCGGGGAGCAGGTTCTTCCTGCAAGCCGTAGGCGTAGGCCAGTTTTCCCACGATCTCTTCGGCGGTGTATTTTGCCCGGAGGTTCTCCAGACTCTGGTCGCCGTCCCGCTTGGACAGCCGCCGCCCATCCGGGGCCAGCAGCAGCGGGCAGTGGGCAAACCGCGGGGCCGTCAGGCCCAGCAGACGGTACAGATAGAGCTGCCGCGCCGTGGAGGAGAGCAGGTCTGCCCCGCGCACGACTTCGGTGACGCCCATCCGGGCATCGTCCACGACGACGGCCAGCTGGTAGGCGAAGACGCCGTCTGCCCGGCGAAGGTAGAAGTCGCCGCAGTCCCGCAGCAGGTTCTCGCTGTGGAGGCCCATGCAGCCATCCCGGAAGGTGATGACCTCATCGGGCACTCTGAGCCGGTAGGCCGGTGCCTTGACCCGGCGCTTTTCCGCAATCTGGGCAGGCGTCAGATCCCGGCAGGTGCCGGGATAGACGACATTGCCGTCCGAGGTGTGGGGCGCACTGGCCGCATGGAGCTGTGCGCGGGAGCAGAAGCAGGGGTAGACCAGCCCCTGCGCTTCGAGCATCTGATACGCGCGGGTGTAGATCTCTGCGCATTCGCTCTGGTAATAGGGGCCGTGGGGGCCGCCCCGGCTCCCGCCCTCGTCCCAGACGAGGCCCAGCCAGGCCAGGTCTTCTTCCAGCAGGTCTGCGTATTTCCGGGGGCAGCGCTCTGCGTCCAGATCCTCGATGCGGAGGACGATGCGCCCGCCCGCATGTCTGGCGCTCAGCCAGGCCAGCAGGCTGCACGCAAGGTTGCCCAGATGCAGCCGCCCGCTGGGGCTGGGGGCAAACCGCCCGACGACCGGGCTCACAGGCCCAGCTTCCACTCGCCATCCTTCGGCTGAGAGATGGGGGTGTTATAGAATTCGGCCACGGCCTTGGCCATGTACTCGGCGTCGATGCAGCTGGCGGTCTCCATGGAAGAGTGCATCGCCAGCTGGGCCAGACCGATGTCCACCATCGGGATCAAAATCTGGTGGCCCAGCAGGTTGCCCAGCGTGGAGCCGCCGGGAACATCGGCGCGGTTGGACGCGAACTGCACCGGCACACCGGCCTTCTGGCAGATGGCGCTGAAGGCTGCACCGGTCAGGCCGCTGGTGGTGTAGGTCTGGCGGGCGTTGGATTTCAGCAGGACGCCGCCGCCCAGCGTGGCCGGATGGGCGGGGTCGCTCTTTTCGGGGTGGTTGGGATGGGTGGCGTGGCCGTTGTCGGCGCTCAGCAGCAGGCTGTTGGTGCAGGCACGGATGCTCTGCTCACGGGTGACGCCCAGCTTTTCTTCGATACGGGCCAGCACATCGGCCATGAGGGTGCCCTGTGCGCCCTGACGGCTGGAAGAACCGACCTCTTCGTTGTCGAACATGACCCAGATGTCGCCGCGGCCTTCCTCTTCGCCGCGGCCCTGCAAAAAGCCCCACAGAGTGGTGTAGGCACACTCCAGGTCGTCGATGCGGCCGGACATGAAATACTCGCCCTTCAGGCCCACGCGCACGGCCTGCTCGCAGGTGCAGAGCATGAGGTCGCTGTCGAGGATGTCTTCGGCCCGGACGCCGGCCTCCTCGGCCAGCACCTGCCGCAGGGTGGTGCCCGCCGCGCCGAAGACGGGCTGCAGATCGACCTGCGGGTTATAGTTCTTCCCCTTGTTGACCTCGTGGTCAAAGTGGATGCAAAGGTTCGGGATGCAGGCCAGCGCACGGTCCGGATGAACGAGAATGCTCTTCACGCCGTTCTCCGTCCGGACAAGGATGCGGCCCGCCACGCTCAGGGGACGGTCCAGCCAGGTGGGCATGATCATGCCGCCGTAGCCCTCGGTCTCGGCGCGGGCAAACACGGCGTCCTTGCCGCCGTCCAGCTCCTTGATCTTCCAGGTGGGGGAATCGCTGTGGCTGGCCGTGACATGCCAGCCGGTCAGCTCCCCTTTGGGCATCCGCCAGGCCAGCACTGCCGAACCGTTGCGGGTGGTGTAGTATTTTCCGCCGGGCACCAGCTCCCAGGCTGCGCTTTCGGGGCGCTCCTCATAGCCGTTGGCCTCCAGAATGGCCGCTGCTGCGGCGGCAGAGTGAAAGGCACTGACGCCTTTGTTCAAAAAATCAAGCAGACCCTCTAGTTCAAACTTCTGCATCTTGGGTTCTCCTTCTGTTTATTTTATTCTCAACCTCTCAGCCGAGCCTTCGGCCCGCCAGCTCCCCTAATAGGGGAGCCTCTGGCGTATCCAGCAAGTTTCATCCGACTGCCAATGCCTCCCCTATCAGGGGAGGTGGCATCGCGCAGCGATGACGGAGAGGTTCGTTCCAATTATATCCCTTGCATTTCCAAAAAGCAACTCAGACCGCCGCACACTGTTCCAGCTCCCGGTCCACGGCCCGGCGCACCTGTGCTGCCTGCAAGCCGCAGACCAGCTGCAAATAGGGGCCGTCCTGCACCAGCCCTTTATGGGGCATGGCCAGCAGCGCCGCCGTATCCAGCCGGTCGGGATCTTTCACGGTGATGCGCAGCCGGGTGAAGCAGTTGTCCACCGTGCAGATGTTCCCCGGCCCGCCCAGCGCCGCCAGGAGCCGCCGGATGCCTTCCGGGTCGATCTGCCGCGCGGCTGTTTCCCGCTCCGGTGCCCGGCCGGGCGTGGGCAGGTCGAACACACGGATGATGACCGAAAAGACCACCGCATAGGTCAGGATCTCCAGAACGCCCAGCAGGTAGAGCAGCGGGACGCGATGCGTCTGCTGCGGGGCGGCGCTCAGGTTGAACACCAGCGAACCCAGCAGGTTGGAGGTGAACGCCCGGACCTGCAGCGCATTCAGCAGGACCATGAAGCCGCCTGCAAGGGCCGCATGGAGCACCCACAGCACCGGCGAGACGAAGCAGAACAGGAAATCGACCGGTTCGGTGATGGACGCCAGCGACGCTGTGACCGCCAGCGGCAGGATGGCCGCAGCTGTGCGCTTCCGGCGCTCCTTTTTGGCAGTGAGGATGAACGCCGCCGCGATGCCCAGATAGCCGAACGTTTTGGTGAAGCCGGTGTACATCCAGACGACGTCATCGGTCAGGGGCAGGCCGTAGGAGTATTCCGCCATCGTGACCATATAGGCCCCCGTGTAGGTCACCGAACCCACCGTCATGGAACCGCCCAGCGCCGAGAACTGGAACGGCATATAGATGAGATGGTGCAGGCCGGTGGGGATAAGCAGCCGTTCGAGGAAGCCATACAGAAAAATGCCCACACGGCCCGAAGCTGCGATCCAGCCCGTCATGGCGCGGATGCCCTCCTGCAGGGGCGGCCAGACAAAGCAGACCGCCATCCCGAACGCCGCCGCAAAGACCGCGAGACACAGGAACGACCACCGCAGACCCGAATACACCTGCGTGACAAGCCCGGTGAACTGCGTTTCGCAGGTGCGGTCAAAGATCTTCGCGGCGGCAAAGCCCAGCAGGATGCCGCCCGTCACGCCGGTGTCCATGACCTGGATGCCCAGGATGCTCGTCTGACCCGTGGCGGCAAGGCCGGTCAGGCCGTCGGATTCGGCCAGGCGACCTAGGATCTCCAGCGTCGTGTGGTTGGCCGTCAGGAAGACGAGATAGGCCATGAGAGCCAGCAGTGCGGCCTCCTGCTTTTCGGTGCGGGTGCGCGCAGCGGCGATGCCCACGCAGAGGAGGATGCTGAGGTTGTTGATGATCACCATCATGCTGTTGTACAGCAGCCCGCCCGCAAGGCGGATCGGGGTCCAGTTCAGCACCGGGAGCAGCTGGCGCAGCGGGCTGCTGGTGAGCAGTGCCCCCACCACCAGCAGCAGGCCCGCCGCCGTCAGATAAGACAGCGGGTCCAGAAGCGCCTGCGAGACTCCTTCGAGCTTTTGCAGGAATTTCTGCACTTGTTTGTCCTCCTTTCCGGCACGGCACACCGGCCAGCCCATTTTATTTTACGAATGAATTATACGAGACAGCGCAAAAATTGTCAATCCTGCCCGAAGGCAAAAATTACTGTCAAAGTTTGTACAATTTGCACAGGACGGGTTGAAATTCGTCCTGCACACGACAATTGACAACCGCGCAGCGGAACAGTATACTAGAACTGTACCCAGAGACTCCCCCGGCTTTGACCGGGAACCGATAAAAGGAGGAACACGCTATGATCCGCAACCGTATCCTTTCCCTGCTGGTGTGTGCAGCCCTGCTCGCCTGCCTGCTGGCCGGATGCAGCACTTCGTCCGGAACCGACGGCGGCGAGGCCGCTTCGTCGTCCAGCTCCGCTGCGTCCAGCGAGAGCATCCCTTCTTCCACGACGCAGGCCAACACCGGCAAGCTGACCCCGAATCTGGATGAGAGCGACAACTCCATCTTCTCCCCCGCCTCCACGCAGGACGCCTTTGCGCCCTGCCTGGGCTGGGGCCCCGGCGTTTCGGGCTGCTCGCTGAAGTCGGTCATCGCGGCGGATTCCCTGCTGAGCTGGGCCGAGAACGGCAATCTGGCCATGCAGACCACCGATGTCATCGAAGACGCCTATACCGAGTGGTACGATAGCCTCTCCACCGATGAGCAGGACAGCTTTGCAGACGCCTGGCCCCTCATCAAGGAGGACGCCAACGCCCTGCTGACCGACACGTCCAGCATGACCGGCCGCATCGAGGATGCCGGTCTGAACGCCAAAGAGCTGCCCGACTGCTCGGAAGAGAACTGGCAGGCCCTGCAGGACGTCATCGACGCCCTCGTCCCGGCATCCAGTGAATATTAAGTCCAGCAAACAGAACGAGCCACGGCGTTTCGCCGTGGCTCGTTTGCGTTATCTCAGACTTTTTTCAGGGTGTACCGGCGGGTGCCCATGCCGATCTTTTCGGCCTGTTCCAGCGTTGCCTTCCACTCGATGTTCGGGTTGGAGTCCTTGAAGTTATCGTGGTGGCAGTTCCAGCCCGGCTTTGCAAGGTTCTGGCCCAGCTGGCTGTTGGGCAGCGGCGCAGCGGCAAGGCAGGCATCCACGCAAGCCTGGTCCAGCGCCACCGGGTCAAATGAGGCGAACATGCCGATATCCGGCAGGATGGGCGCATCGTTCTCGCCGTGGCAGTCGCAGTTGGGGCTGATGTCCTGCACAAGGCTGATGTGGAAGGTCGGGCGATCATAGCAGACTGCGGCGGCGTATTCGGCCATCTTGCGGTCCAGCATCTCGTTGGCGCTATCGCACTGGGAATAGATGGCGTCGAAGTTGCAGGCACCGATGCAGCGGCCGCAGCCCTTGCACTTGTCCTGGTCGATGACAGCCTTGTTCTGCTCGTTGTATGCAATGGCGTCGGAGCCGCACTCCTTGGCGCAGCGGTGGCAGCCGCGGCACAGGCTCTCCTGCACGGCCGGGTGGCCGGAAGCATGCTGCTCCATCTTGCCCGCGCGGGAGCCGCAGCCCATGCCGATGTTCTTGATGGCACCGCCGAAGCCGGTGGACTCGTGGCCCTTGAAGTGGGTCAGGCTGATGAAGACGTCCGCATCCATGATGGCGCGGCCGATCTTGGCCGTCTTGCAGTATTCGCCGTTGGGCACCGGCACCTCGACTTCATCGGTGCCGCGCAGGCCGTCGCCGATGAGGATCTGACAACCGGTAGTCATGGGCCAGAAGCCGTTCTCCTGCGCACAGGCCAGATGCTCCAGCGCATTCTTGCGGCTGCCCGGATACAGCGTGTTGCAGTCGGTCAGGAAGGGCAGACCGCCCTGCTCCCGGCACAGGTCTGCCACCACCTTGGCGTAGTTGGGGCGGAGGAACGCCAGGTTGCCCAGCTCGCCAAAGTGCATCTTGATGGCAACGAACCTGCCGTCCATATCAATGGTTTTGATGCCCGCCGCAAGGCACAGACGGCGCAGCTTGTCCGTCAGACTGGTGCCCACCGGACAGCGGAAATCCGTAAAGTAAACAGTCGATCCTTCCATTGCAGTCTCCTTTTGTTTTGGTTGAATCATGCGGCGCTTCCCCGCCGCCGGGATCTCTCTTATGTTCTCAGTATAGCACAGCCGGTGGATGGGTGCAATTCTGCACAGCAAAGATCCCCGCCATGGAGCTGCTGCTTCCACTGCGGGGACATTGCTTTATTGCCTCAATAACGCTCCTGCAGTTCTTTCACCCGCTTTAGTTCTGCGACCTTGGTGTACTGCTCCGGGAACCCGGCGATGTTCATCTCGCCGGAATCGAACGAGCTACTCATGCTGTCGATGCGGAGAACGACCTCGTTTTCCATGAGCGTTGTGCGGATGTACTTTAGCTCCGCTCCATCGAAGATGCAGGTCGCGACCAGCTGATCTCCGTCGTAGAGCTGCTCACAGTTCTCGTACCAGTCATCAATCAGTTCTCGTGTCAGCGTCACCGTTCCGCTTCCGCCGGTCGTCAAAATCTTAGCCACATGAAGCATGCCTTCCCCGCTGGACATTTCTTCGGTATAGGTCTTTTCATTCACGTCCAGTGTGTAGCAGGTCATGCCCTCTTCCCGCTGATAGAAATCATACGAATTTCTCACCGCATGGATCTGTACCCGGTTGGAACCCAGGTCTGCATAGAGTTCTCCTTGGATCACCTTCCACCAGATATCCGACGTGTAGGTAATCTTGAACCTCCCATTTCGAAGCCCACTAAAAACAGCTGCTGTCCGGCTGTTTGCATAGGGAATATGCGTCGTATCTATTTCCGGCGGCAATTCCTCGCATGCTGTAAACACAAACAGCGAAAGCAGCAGCACCGCCAGAAGACCCCATTTTTTCATCCTGCTCATCAGAAGACCTCCTTTGTCTGAAACGATCCGGTTTTCTTATGCAATGGCGCTGACCGCAGCAACGGCCAGGACGATGACGCCCAGAACGATGCGGTACAGGCCAAAGAACTTGAAGTTGTGGCGTTTGACGTAATCCATCAGGAAGCGGATCGCGGCCAGGCTGACCACGAAAGCCACGACGCAGCCCGTGACGAGGACGGCGACCTCCGACCCGGTGATGGCGGCGCCGGAAAGGGCGAACTTGACCACCTTCAGCAGCGAGGCACCTGCCATGACCGGGATGGCCAGATAGAAGGTGAACTCGGCCACGCAGGCGCGGGAGAGGCCCAGCAGCAGGCCGCCCACGATGGTGGCACCGGAGCGGGAGGTGCCGGGGATGATGGCCAGCATCTGCCACACGCCAATGAGGAAGGCTTCCCGGTAGGTGATCTGTTCCAGCTTGGCCACATGGGGCGCGGCGCGGCGGTTCTCCACTACAATGAAGAGGACGCCGTACAGGATCAGCATGGCGGCCACGGTGATGTAATTGTAGAAGTGCGCCTCGAACCAGTCGTCCAGCGGGCTGATGACCAGCACGGGCAGGGTGGCGGCCACCACCTTGAACCAGAGCTGCCAGACTTCCGGCTTGGACGCCACCCGGCCGTGCCGGATGCCGAAGGGCCAGAGCTTGTTCCAGAACAGCACCACCACCGCAAGGATGGCACCCAGCTGGATGACCACGCGGAACATGGACATGAACTCTTCGCTGGCGTTGAAATGGATGAGCTGTTCCACCAGGATCATATGGCCGGTGGACGAGATGGGCAGCCACTCGGTGATGCCCTCCACGATGCCCATCAGGATGGCTTTCAATATTTCAAAAAACATTTGGTTCCTCCTGTGCAGCGCAAAACAATGCGCTGATCTTTTGTCGATTTCAGACTCTCCGTTCAGTATACCATACTATGCGGTCTTCCGCACGGAAATTTTCAAATTTTTACAGTTCCGCCCCGGTGACAGCTTCTCTATTTATCTGTGCCGGGAAATATGCTATACTGGGGGCAGCTCCATTTCCCCTTTGTGGGACCATTTTGACGCAGGATCTTCTGCGTTCTGAAAACAGCGAGGTATCATCCATGAACATTCTTGTCATCGGCTGCGACCAGGTGGGTGCCGCCCTGGTGCGCGACCTGGAACACATCGGCCACGACATCTCCCTGATCGAGAAGGACTCCGAGCAGCTCAAGCGGCTGGACAGCTTCGACGATTACAACTTTGGCGGCACGGCTCTGGTGGGCGACCCCACCGACCCCGACGTCCTCAAGCAGGGCGGCATCGAGAACTGCGACGCCGTGGCTGCCGTCAGCGAGGACGACTCGGTGAACCTGATGGCGGCACAGATTGCCAAAAGCATCTTCCAGCGCGAAAAGGTCATCTGCCGCGTCTCTGACCCGCATCTGCAAGTGCTCTACCACAAGGTCTACGGGCTGGAGACCATCTGCCCCACCATCCTCACAGAACAGGCCGTGTTCCGGGCACTGGCAAAGTAAGGCCTCTCCGGCCGCTTTGCGGCGGCAAAAAGATAAACTTTAAGTAATATCGAGGTTTTGTATGAAAGTTTGTATTGCCGGCGGCGGACGCGTGGGGCGGTATCTGGCCCAGAGCCTGCTGGCCAACCACCATTCCGTCGTCATCATCGAACCGGTGGAAGCGCAGTGCCGGATGCTGGCCGACCAGCTGGACATTCCGGTCATCTGCGGCGATTCCATCAATATGGATACCCTGCGCAGCGCCGACGCGGCCAGCTGCGACGCCTTTGTGGCCGTGACCGGCTCGGATGAGGACAACCTCATCGCCTGCCAGATCGCGAAGCGGGAGTTCGGCGTCGACCGCACCGTGGCCCGTGCCTCCAACCCCAAGAACCGGGAACTGCTCCACACCCTCGGCGTGGACACCGTGGTCTGCGGCACCGACAACCTGAGCCACATCCTGGAGCGGGAGATCGAGACCGACACCATCCGCCAGCTGCTCTCGCTGGGCGGCGGCACGGCCAGCCTGAATGAGATCCTGCTGCCGGAGAACTTCCTCTACGCAGGCAAGGCCATCATGGACATCCCCATCCCCGGCGATGCCATCCTGGTCAGCATCACCCGCGACACCGAGCTCATCATCCCCCACGGCAACACCGTCCTGCTGCCGTGGGACCGCATCCTGCTCCTGACGCAGGATGACACCCTCCACCTGCTGACCGAGGCGTGGGGGCTCAGCGGCAAATGACCGAGCGGGAGCTGCGCCGCACGGCGCTGGTCATCCCGCCCAAGGGCCGGGCGGTGCTCTGCATCTGGGCAGCGGCAGACGGGCTGTTCCTTGCGCCGTTCGCCTTCTGGCAGAGCGTGTCCGCCGGGGCGGTCTTCTGCCTGCTCTGGGCCATGCTCACGGCCCTGCTGCGGGCGCGGGCCTGCAGCTATGCTGCCGTGCTGGGGGAACACACCCTGACCATCTATGCCGGCATCACCTTTCCGGTGCGGCGGGTGGTGCCCCGCCGGGCCGTGACTGGCGTCCAGCAGTTCCGCTCGCCGCTGCTGCGGCTGGCCGGAGCCACGGTGCTGGTCATCTCGGCTCCCGGCGCACGGGTGCTGGTGCCTGCCGTGCCCGCCGCGCAGGCGGCAGCGCTGGCCTGTGCCCTTGCGGAGGACGCCCCATGACCGAACATCGTCTGCACCCCTTTGCCGCCCTGCGGGTCCTCCGCAAAACACTGGTGCTCTATCTGGTGCCGCTCCTCCGCGTGCTGTTTGAGCGCAACTGGGCGGCGCTGCGGGCAGCGCTCCGTCAGGATCTCATCCTCTTTCTGCTGGTCTGTGCGCTGAGCTGGGTCATCCTCCACGCGAGCAGCTGGTCTTTGGATGAAAGCGGCACCTTCTGCCTCCACTGGAAGCTCCTGTTCCGGTTCGACCGGACGGTGCGGGGCGCTTCGCTGGCAGCACTGACCATCGAGCGGCCGTTTTATTACCGGCTGGCCGGGGCCAGCCGGGTGACGCTCTATCCCGTGGGCGAGCCGAAACAGCGCACCCTGACCCTCTGCCTCCGCCGGGCCGATGCGCAGCATCTGGCCGACCAGCTGCTCCCCATCGAGGCCCCCAGCCTGCACCGGCCCAAAGGCGGCGAGCGGGCGGCGCTGGGGCTGCTGGGGGCCAACAGCCTTTCCACGCTGGCGCTCTTTCTGCTGGCCATCCGGCAGACGCAGCAGGGCCCGGACCGCTATGAGCTGGCCTTTGCGCAGATCAATTTTCTGGCCGGGCTGGCGGCGCGGTGGCTGCCCGCCGGTGCGGCCTGGCTGCTGGCCTTCTCCGGCTTTCTGCTGGGGTTGAGCCTGCTGCGCAGCTTTGTGCAGACGGTGCACTACGAGGTCTGGCACACCAGCACCCAGATCGGCAGCCGCGGCGGCTGGCTGGACCGGTTCGAGTGCCGGGTGAAGAGCGACCAGATCAGCTTTGCCGACGTCCGCCTTTCCCCCTTTGCCCGGCTGATGCGGCGCTGGCCGGTCTTCGTGACGGCGGGCAGCTGCTCCCCGGAGCTGCCGCTCTTCGTTTACCGTTCCGGGGAGGAAGCGCTCTTCCGGGAGCTTCTGCCCGAATTTCGGATGCCGCCGGACCTTCTGGCCCGGACGGAACAGCGCAGTCTCATCTTTTTTGCTCCCGCCGGAGCACCCTTTGCCCTCTGCGCCCTGCTCACCCTCATCTCCCGCTCCACCCTGCCCGGCCTGACCGTGACCCTGCTGTTCCCCACCCTTTTCTTTGCGGCGGGGCTGGCGGGCGGCGCGATGGGCTACCGGCGGGAGGGGGTCTGGCTGCGGGAGGGGCGTCTGACCCTGCGGCGGCAGCGGGGCATCTATCTGCACAGCATCTGCGTCTTCCATCCGGATATCTGCCTGACGGCCCGGCAGTCGCCCTGGGCCGTCAATGCAGACCGCACCAATCTGACCGTCGCCTTCCCCGGTTTTGTCCGGCTGACGGTACGCAGCATCCCGTGGCGGGACGCACAGAAATGTTTTGAATTTTTGGAAAGAAGTCGAATCTTATGATAAAAACGATCCTTTTTGATCTGGACGGCACCCTTCTGAACACCATCGACGACCTGACCGATGCAGGCAACTGGGTCTGCGCTCAGCACGGCTGGCCCACCTTTACGGTGGAGCAGTTCAAGCACATGGTCGGCAACGGCATCCCGAAGCTGGTGGAGCGCTTTTCGCCCGCCGATGCCCGGTCGCCCGAACGGCTGGCCGCGACGCTGGCCGAGTTCACGGCCCGGTACGATGCCCACAAGGAAGACAAGACGGCTCCCTATCCCGGCATCCCGGAGCTTCTGGACGCCCTGAAGGCCGAAGGCATCCAGACCGCCGTCTTTTCTAACAAGGCAGACCCGCTCTGCGGAAAGATCATCGCACACTACTTCGGCACCGGTCGGTTCGAGCTTGTCCGGGGCAACCGCCCGAATGTGCCCACCAAGCCTGACCCCACCGGCGTCTATGCCCTGATGCAGGACCTCGGTGCAGAGGCCGCCAGCACCCTTTTCGTGGGCGACAGCGATGTGGATATCCTGACCGGCCACAACGCCGGTCTGCCCGCCATGGGCGCGCTCTGGGGCTTCCGGGGCGAAGCGGAGCTTACCGCAGCCGGAGCCGATGCGCTGGCCGCCGTGCCGATGGACATTCTGGAATTTGCCCGGAGAGGGTGATCTTTGTTTTCATAAAGTTTACGGGCAGTTCATTGCATTCCGGGGCCTTCTTTCTTATAATTTGATTCAAATTTGAATCACACCGGAATCATCTGGAGGTATCCCCCTATGGCAGCTGAAAAGAAAGCATCCCCCAATGTCGAGAGCCGACTGCGCCACAACATCCTGAAAATGCCGCAGGAGGTCTATCAGGCCAGCGGCATCGTCATCAACGGGCGGCGGCTGAAGAGCCTCGTCTTCACCACCGACCTCGCCATCATCCGCAACTGCGATGCCGACGCCGTCTTCGCCGTCTATCCGTTCACGCCTCAACAGGCCATCAGTGACGCCATCATCAAGGCCTCTTACATCCCGGTATTCTGCGGCGTGGGCGGCGGCACCACCCACGGTGTGCGCACCCTGAACCTGGCCCGCGACGTCGAGAGCCAGGGTGCCATGGGCGTCGTGCTCAACTCCCCCATTTCCGACCTGAATCTGCTGGCCGTCTCGCGGGTGGTGGACATCCCGGTCATCATCACCGTGACCAAGGCGGACACCGACATCCGTGCCCGCCTCGAATCCGGCGCGTCCATCCTGAATGTGGCTTGCAGCACCGACACGCCCCGCATCGTGAAAAAGATCCGCGATGCGTTCCCGGATGTCCCCATCATCGCCAGCGGCGGCAAGACCGGCGAGAGCATCTCGGCCACCATCGCCGCCGGTGCCAACGCCATCACCTACACTCCGCCGTCCCCGGCCATCCTGTTCAAAGAGATGATGGAAAAGTACCGGGAGTGACGGCACGGAAAACGCCCCATGTTCGAGCGGCTGCGGCAGTGCAGCCGCTCGTTTTTTCGGGCTGTACCGGAGATCTGAAAAAAATTTGATTTTTTTAGAAATAATTGTTGACAAACAGGCGAGTTCTGGATATAATAATAAAGCACCGTTCAAGTGCGCAAACAAAATATGGCGGCATAGCTCAGTTGGCTAGAGCATTCGGTTCATACCCGAAGTGTCACCGGTTCAAATCCAGTTGCCGCTACCAAGTTACAGAGTTTCGCTAAGATAAGGGGGACGGTCGTCCGCAATAGTGGATGATGAATGTCGGAGGTTTTAGCGAAGCTCTGTATTTATAAGGCCCGTTGGTCAAGCGGTTAAGACACGGCCCTTTCACGGCTGTAACATGGGTTCGATTCCCGTACGGGTCATAAAAGCGTTCAAGCAAAGGCTTGAACGCTTTTATTTTTTGCCCGCACGGGAATCGAACAGGGCGGTGGTGCGAAGCACCGTAAGCAGTCAGCCCTGTAGGCTGTTGCTTAGCCCGCGGGTCCCAGCATACTAGGAATGTCTACGAGGCGAGACTGCCGTGAAGAAATCGTCCCCCATCAACAGCAAACACCCCGCTCGATCGTCTGCGTCAGCAAACGGTAAAGCGGGGTGTTTTCAACATCTTATTGCATTGCTGTGGAAAGCCGCGTGGTCAGCTCTCAGCCCTTCTTGTGGGTCGGGACCATGACCTCCAGGCCGCCCATGTAGGGCTGCAGGACCTTGGGGATGGTGACCGAGCCGTCGGCCTGCAGGTGGTTCTCCAGGAAGGCGATCAGCATACGCGGAGGTGCCACGCAGGTGTTGTTCAGAGTGTGGGCCAGATAGGTCTTGCCGTCCTTACCCTTGACGCGGATGTGCAGGCGGCGGGCCTGTGCATCGCCCAGGTTGGAGCAGGAGCAGACCTCGAAGTACTTCTGCTGGCGGGGGCTCCAGGCCTCGATGTCGCAGCTCTTGACCTTCAGGTCTGCCAGGTCGCCGGAGCAGCAGTTCAGCTGACGGACGGGGATCTCCATGTTGCGGAACAGCTCCACAGAGTTCTTCCACAGCTTCTCATACCAGTCGGCGCTCTCTTCGGGGCGGCAGACGACGATCATCTCCTGCTTCTCGAACTGGTGGATGCGGTAGATGCCGCGCTCCTCGATGCCGTGGGCGCCCTTCTCCTTGCGGAAGCAGGGGCTGTAGGAGGTCAGGGTCAGGGGCAGCGTTGCCTCATCGAGGGTCTGGTCGATGAAGCGGCCGATCATGGTGTGCTC
>CEAB01047716.1_pt1 | contig 22656 bp, 20 predicted proteins | sample 557651 | NCBI WGS metagenome assembly CEAB01 (sample SAMEA3182046, study PRJEB8094) | gut metagenome | biome: human; feature: gut; material: Stool; isolation source: human stools | place: Canada | collected 2011-11-15
GTTGAAAAATATATAAATTTAATAACTACTGATTTGCAGAAAAAGGGGGTATTTAATACTTATTGTAGAACCACCTTCTATGATATTCGTCGTGAAGTCGAATTTATGAAAAGCTCGATGATTTTCGATGGTACAAGCAATATGCCAGGATTTGTATATCATCCTCAAATACATATAGATATAATTGAAAAGATGTGGGACGGTATTGGCACTTTGTTATTTAATAAGTATTTCACTGATTTGGACGATGGAATCAAAGCACATATGATACATATTAAAAGAAGTTATATTGAGTTCATTAATAGCTGCAAAATTAATGCAGAAATTGAAAAGGAGGACTAAAAATGAACAGAGTTGTAATTATTAATTATGAATTTGCAGAGGTTTTATCGATTTATACTTCCGATATGAAGAATTATTCTAATAAGGTAATACACAATATTCCGGAAGTATTTACATTTGTTCCTGCATGCTGTGAACAAATAAAGATTACGTCGGATTTATTATGCGATATTGGTAATCATAATATAATAGAATCTCATCCACTGAAAACTATTCATATATCTATATTTAATCATCTTTTGGATACCATAGAGAATATGATTAATGATATTTTGTATAGTGACGGAATTTGGGATTCTGAAGATATCAGAAGCAGTACGCGATTTGAAGAGAATGTTATACTTAACTATGATGTTTAAGAATTACTATTATTGCAATAGTAAAAAAAATGAAATAGCCATAGAGGAGGAGTAGAATTATGCTTAAGAGTTCAGGAAATTTGAATGCTACTATACATTATAAGAATTATGAGGAAAATGAAAAACCTCATATCGCTTATTCAGAATATAGAGCAGAGCTTAATGAGTTATGCAATCAATTTGATGCATTGCATGAAGAGTTGGATATGATTATGCAGCATAGTAACCATCATAAATTACGCCATTCAATTGATGATGATTTGAAAGATATGAGACGTGTGGTTGAGATTCATACCATTCAAGGTAATATTATTGAGCGTATGGAATTTTTGCGTAATTGTCATATTTATATGGACGATATTGTCTAAGGAAGGAGATAGAAAATGAATAGAGTTATAAGAATTAATCGCGAATTTATAGACGCGATATCAAATTATGTTTCTGATATGAAGCAATGTAATGATAAAGTAATTGTAAATATTCCGGAAGTATTTACATTTTTTCCATCATATTGTAAACAAATAGAGACTACACTTGATTCATTGCTTTTTATTTGTGGGTATAATGCTGCATCTTATAAAATGGAAATTATTCATATATTTACAATCGATTATAATCTGAATACTATAGAGGACAAGATTAACGATATTTTGTATAGTGACAGAATTTGTAATTCTAAAGACACCAAGATATTAGAAGCAATACACGATTTGAAAAGGATGATATATTTGACTGAACTATTTAGGAATTACTGTTATTGCAATAGCAAGAAAGGAAATAAAAATGAAGTCAAAACAAGAACTATATAGAGATTTCGAAGCGATCAAGGCGGATATAAATCGTCTTAAAGACCATCTTGAGTTTATAAATGCAATTAAGATAACTAATGAAAATCGTGAACAAATTGAAAAAGATCGTCAAGCGATTTTCGAAAATATAGGAAATCTTCACGCCGAATTATTAGACACTATAGAATGTATTAATTATTATAACGTACTAGAAAAACATAAGGGAGAGCTATAGGGCTCTCCCTACGCTTTATGCGTTTACTTTTTATTTGATAGATTCTTAAAACCATTGAAACTTATTAATATAGGCTAAATTCATTTATTTCATGGGAGGAATAAATATGTCATTACTATCCACAATGTTTAGGGAAGAAGTATCTAAAGACAAAGATTTACAGATGGCAGCAGAAGCTACCACTGATGTAGGATTTCCTACTGGGTTTCCTAATTTTGATTTTATGAATGGATATATTCAAACTGTTGATAACGATGAGAAAAATATCCATCAGCAATATTATTCTACGGGTGTTTCTAATGGTTCGTTTATTATGGTTATTGGTCGTTCTGGATGTGGTAAGTCTACATTCTGTGAACAGATAGCAGCCAATATCGTTAGACCGTTTCCTAAAGCAATGGTGTTTGAAGATTCATCCGAAACTCTTTCTATGACCTGGCAAAGACGAGAACTCTTAACTGGATATCATGGAGATGAATTAAAGAAAAGATATATCATCAGAGATTCTGGAATAACAGCAGAAAACTTCTATAAACGAATCAAAATGATCTATAACTTGAAGATGGAGCATAAAGATGAATTTATGTATGATACAGGAAAATTGGATACATTTGGCAATCCAATTATGATGTTTGAACCAACCGTATATATCTTAGATTCTATTGCTCTTTTGATGCCAGAAAACGTATTAGAACAAGATGAATTATCTGGTGGTATGTCTACGACAGCAGGAGCTAAAGTCATCACTCAGGTTTTCAGAGGAATTATCCAGATGCTGAAAGCTGCTAATATTATTCTGATTGCTGTTAATCATATTCTGGATGATGTATCGATCAATCCAATGATGCATAAGAAAACCGCATTGGCTTATCTGAAACAAGGTGAAACTCTTCCAAGAGGTAAGACAATTATTTACTTGGCAAATACTATCATTCGGTTAGATGATGTAACTAAGCTGAAGTCAGATGAAAAGTTTAAAGTTCCTGGGTCATTAGTAGACGTTACTTTGGTCAAATCTCGCTCTGCAAGAGCGAACCAGAAGACTACTTTACTTTTTAATCAGAATACTGGATTTGATCCTGTATTGTCTGCATTCTTATTCATGCAGGAACGTGGTAGAGTTCATGGAGCAGGAATTGGTTTGTATATAGATGAGCATAAAGATATGAAGTTCTCTATGGGGAACTTCAAAGATAAGATGCAGAAACCAGAGTTCTATGATATGTTTATGAATGCATATTCTGAAGAATTGTTTAAGATTCCTCAATTGATTGGAACGGGCTCTGCTGATTTCAGTGCCAAAATGAATAATGATATGATGGCCAGACTTAATGCCGCAAAGTAAGATTAAGACATATATTATATTTAGGAGTAGTTCAAAATGTATTTAAATTTAAGGAGAGTTAAATACGATGGCGAATAGTCTGGACTTACAAGGTATAGCAAATGAAATTGAACAAAACTTACCGTCTAGAGAATACACATTAGGAAAAGGGCTATTACAGCCCTTTAATGAAACAAATTCTGGCTCCAGAAAAGTTATGCAGGGAATCCAGAAAGAACAATCTATTCAATTGTGCGAATCGGAAGTTCCGATTATTATGACAGGGTATGAGAACCAATTCGGTACCCTGTCATCTAATTTTATTACAGCAGACGCGAACTATACAGTTATTGATAAGATCCATAAGAATGGAAAGAAATACTGTATTCTATTACATGATATTGATAATAATATTCTTCACTCTATGATGAGAACAGAATATGAATATCATACAGAGCTCTATGGATTCAATATCAATAGTGAATTCTTAGATAACTCTAAACCAGGAGAGTTTATTGCTAAAGGAACTCCATTGGTTAAAAGCGCATCGTTTGATAAATATAACAATAAGAAAGATGGGGTTAATCTGACGACTATTTATATGGCTCTTGGATTGACTACAGAAGATCCTATTGTATTATCACAAACTGCTGCTAAGAAGTTTACAGCTCCTATATTCAATGAAGTGGAAATCATTATCAATGAAAACGATATTCCATTGAATTTATATGGGTCTGATGAATACTATAAAGCATTCCCAAATATTGGGGAATATATCAATAATAACATTCTCTGTGCTATTCGTAGAGAACGTAAAGATGATGAAGCTTTATATTCTCAGTCCAAAGATAGACTGAAAACATTAATGGTATCCGATACTCCTTATATATCAGAAGGAGAAGTTGTAGATATCGATATTTATTGTAATAATCCAGAAAAACTGCAAGATATGTATTACCAACAGTTAAAGGAATATTATGATAAGAATATGGACTATTGTGTTAAACTGTATACGACAGTAGATCGTTTTATGAAGAGTCATCCAAAGGTAACTATGTCGTATGACTTACAGAAAGAATATACTAAGTGTAAAGATACAGCCAACAATATTCCATACATCAAAGACAAAGTATTTAACAATGTCGTTATGAGAATTATCACTCGCTCCAATAAAGTTTTGAATGTGGGCGATAAGATTACAGACAGATACGGCGGCAAAGGCGTTGTCTCGGCTATTTTACCGGACAATCAAATGCCGCATTATCTGAGAAACGGGGAATATCATGCGGTAGATGCGATCTATAATAGTTCGACCATCATCAACCGTTTGAATCCTGGACAGTCTTTTGAAACAGAGTTGACTTATATTGCTGCTAAGATCTTAGAGCATATTGGTCAACTATTTTATACAGCCAAAGAACAAGATAACAAATCTGGAATGGGGTATACAGCCAATGTAGATGCATTGATTCCCATGATGGAAGAAACCGTTTACACTTATATTCATATCATCAATCCAGAAGAAGCCGATGACTGGAAAGACTTAATGAACAAATCGACTATGGAAGAAAGACGATTCTATATGGAATCTATGATTAACCAGGGTAGTATTAGTCTGGTTATTGTTCCTATGAAGAATATTATGACTATAGATCGATTAAAAGAAGTATATGATGCCTTTCCGTGGATCCAAGAAGAACATTTGTATGTGCCTCAGGTAGGATCCAATGGACAAGTCAGAATGGTCAAAAATAGAAGACCAATGATTGTAGGTAAGAAATATATCTACAAGTTAAAACAGTTGGCTAAAGAACATTTCTCTGCTGTATCATTGGCATCTACCAATATACGAGGAGAGAATACAAAAACCAAAGCCAGCAAGATGCATATATCTCCTATTCCGAAAACTCCAGTACGAATAGGAAATATGGAAGCTAGTGAATTGATGCAGCTTCCAGAATGCCAATTTACTGTAGAAGCATTTATGATGCTTTCTACTTCTCCAACAGCCAGACGATTGATGGAACAGCTCTTAATAGGAGATCCATTTGATCGTAATATTGTATTGGATGAAAACGCAAAATCTAGAAACGTAGAGATTGCCAATGCCTATCTCAAATGTTTAGGATTACGTTTAGTCTTTGAAAAAGAAGAAAAGCATATGTCCAGTGGGATTATGATTGATGCTATCCATAGATATGAATCTCCCACTGATAAAATAAAGACGGATGCAATTCGACAAGTACCGTTTTATGTTACTTATAATGGTTATGTAGATGCTCTAAATGAACTTACAAAAAGATATTATAAGTATAATAAGACTAAGTCATCTGACGATCAAGCTAAAATTTTCGACAAGATGTTTGATTTGATGCAAGAAGCCAAAACAGATAAACAGTTAATGACTCTTGTTAAGAATACAATAGATTTTAGAAAATTACAAACAGCTATGCTCGTCGATGCTGTACACAAATTCTAAGGAGAACAACTATGAGCAATTCAAAAGATGAGTTGCGAATTCATGAAATCCTGGTTAATCTTGAGGCTGGTAAGAATATTCTTACCAGCCCAGATATTGTCGCAATTAATCAGATATGTAGTGAATTCCTAAATGGAACAATGTATTCCAATGATTTAGAAACTATTCGAGAAATATTGGTGATATCCAATATTCTGTACAATAATACAGATATGGATATTTTACCATTAGAAGATGGAATCTATGATTTAGTGGTGGTCAAGTATAATAAGCTGACAGGAGGAAAAGCACCTGTTGGAGCACCACCAACAAATAATTTGAAACTAAATACAAAAGACTTACGAAATATTGCAGAAAATAAGTCTATGGGAATTGATGCTATGATTGCTATTCCCGAAGATAAACAGACATATGCTGCCAATATCTTATTCAATAAGTATCCTGTACGAGAAGAAGATTTTATAGTAGATACTTCCGATCATACAGTGGCTAATAAGCTGGTTAGAGATACAACACCATCTTATCCAGAATTGATTGGTACACTAGACAAATGTAAATTTGTCAGTATGTATGATGCTATTAATTCTGGAGTCAAAGAAGATGATGAATCTGTTATCGCATTTGACAGAGATTTCTTAACACCAACTTATCCTTATGCAGAACAATCCGCTTATCAAAGAACTGGATTAGCTAAGCCAGAAATGATTCTGGAATTGAAATATGATGGTGTATCCGTAGAAGCAGAAATACAAGGAGATACCATTGTATTTGCCAATAGTCGAGGAGATACTGCTAACCAACAGGCTACTGATTATACGGGTATTTTTGGAGGCAAGAAGTTTATCAGAGCCAAAGGAATGGATCCTAATCTAAAATTTGGGATGAAGTTTGAGGCTATTATTACCTATTCTAATTTGATGAAGTTAGAGCAGATGTTTGGAATTAAGTATAAGAATCCTAGAGTGGCTGTATCTGGATTACTAGCCAATGCCAATGCAACCATGTATAGAGATTTTATTACATTGGTTCCTATTAAAACGTCTGGCATACAGTTTGAATCTGTTGCACAAGAAATAGACTGGATGAATCAATATTATTCGTCTGGTGTAGAAATGCGGTATGTATTAATACGTGGCAATTACTATGAATTGGTAGATCAGATCAAACAATTTACAGAAGAAGCAGAGTATATGAGAACTTCTATGAACTTTGCTTATGATGGAGTTGTTGTCTCTTATACTGATCCTAATATGAAACAAATCTTAGGAAGAAAGAACAGTGTAGACAAATGGTCGATTGCTATTAAGTTTAATGCAAAAGCTAAGAATACTTATTTCATGAAGTATGAGTTCTCTGTAGGACAAGATGGACGAATTACTCCTATCGGATATTTTGCTCCTGTAGAGTTCTTTGGTACGACTCACGATAAGACAACTGTTCATTCTTATAAACGATTTATGGAACTAGGATTAAGAGAAGGATCAATTGTCAATATTAAGTATAATAATGACGTAATCTGTTATCTGACGAAACCAGATATTTCTTATAATGCAAGAATGGATAGAGAACAGCCTCCTATTCCATTTCCAGAATATTGTCCGTCTTGTGGACAAGAAATCACGTTTTCAGAGTCTGGAGACAGTGCATGGTGTACTAACCCGTATTGTCCCGAAAAAGTGCTGGCACGTGTTTCGGGCATGCTCAAAAAGCTCGGAGTTAAGGACTTTGGGAGAGCACAATTAACAAAATTACAAGTCACCAATTTAACGAGCTTCTTACGTATACAAGAAAACAAGGCTATAGAATTATTGGGAGAAGCTAATGGACGAAAGCTGATGTCCAGAATAGAAGCTCTCAAAACGAAATCTATCTATGATTATCAAATCGTAGGAGCTATTGGATTCAATGGAGTCTCTCAATCCAGATGGGAAAAGATCTTACAACATATTCGTTTAGAAAGAATTGTAAAAGCCAATGCTAAAGATTTGTTTGATATGATCTATAACATTCCTGGAATGGGTAGAACCATAGCAGAATCTATTGTATATGAAAGGAGTACAATTATGAAAGAAGATATGGAAACAATTTTATCTATGCCTAATGTTATCCAAACATATGGACAGAAACAAGCATTGCCAGAAGTTCGTTTCAGTGGAGTCAGGGATAAACAGTTAGAACAAGAGTTTAACTCTCATGGATTCAGTGCAGATGGAGATAAATCTGTAACTAAGAATACGATGTTCTTAATTGTTCCCTATGATGGGTTTACTTCTTCTAAAGTAGAAAAAGTAAACAAAATGATCATGCAAGGTAAGTCAAAATGTATGATCATGAATCCTCAGACAGCCTATGCTTACTTACAAAACTTGTCTGGAAATTGAAATCAAAAGTTACACAAACACAAATATAATTACATAATATATTAACGAGATGGGTAATTTATACCCATCCGTTCAATATAGTTATTTATAGGAGGAATTGACATGAAATTTGAAGAAACCACACTGAACTCAATCTTAACAAAAGATTTGATTGATGATGGTATTAATTGGCCGGCAGGATATACAACGTATATCTATAAGTTTTTATTTGAAGCCACTGCCGCTTATTTAGGAAAAGTCAAAGCTGAAGATGATGGGGTACCTCATGCTATCGTAGTCCGCAACGGGGATTATATGAATTGCATTGGTGCTGCCGAAAAGAATAAAACAGCTCCTATTGTGTTTGCTGCTATTGTATCTAAGCAGAAGAATGATGATAGCGATTCCTATACATTGAAATATACATTTAATGAAAAAGATATTCCGGAAAATGCAAAAATTGCTGAGTTTAATGATCCTGTTGTGGTTCCGGATCTGGCAAGCACAGCATTTTACAAGTTCCGTATTCAGTTCCGTCCAGTAGAAAACGGAATTGACTATATGACTCATATCACATTAACAACTATCCGTTCTCTGAAAAAATGGTATAATGAAAATGTGAACATTGATCCTGTTTTGGAATTGAAAGATTATTTCAAGATGGAAGGCTCTGTTGAAAATGGAAAAGTTTCCATTAATGTAACTCCTTCTGAACTTCTGAAACAGCATATCAAAGATGATGAGTCTGTAGAAAAGAAAAAGAAAGACAAAGTTGCTTAATTATCCAACCTCCTAAGCATATATAAGATGGGAAGGAGGAGCATTACGCTCCTTCTTCTTTTTTAACCTAAAGGAGTCATGCAATGTACGTTGCAAAGAAAGTTGTCATTAATCGAAAGACAATGACGATCGTCACAGAAGACGAACTGCAAAGAATGTATGATAAAGATCAATTGATGGATGATATCTGTCTTGAAAAGGGAGACTATGTATATCCAATCTATAGTAGATATAGACCAGATGTACCGTCCGCATTTGCAAATAAAGCAGCCATTATTTATACAGAACCAACAACAGAAGAAGAGAAAGCAGAATATTCTTCATCTAAGATTATAGATTTTAGTTCTAAGAATATTAAAAATTTTGCAGATCATATTAAAATGATTGATGCATTGAAATCAGAACAAAGTATTGGACTCAGTACGCTGAATAACGCATTGACATTACCATTGAATGAATATGATTTACCAGAACTTAAGATTGTAAAAGAGGCTATTAATGCAAAGCATATTGATGCTGACGCATATAAAGATAAATTTCCTTCTACGTCAGATTTCAACAATGATCTCAGATCATTAAAGAATCCGGCTACACATGCTATATCATTTCTTAAGATTAAGAGAGTTTTGAAATCTTTTGATATTGAAGCAGAATTGGTGATTAGAGATAAAGAAGGAGCTCTTAACCCAATGGGTAAAGAATTTAGAACAGTTCTGACAGAGGAGACCTAATATGGACCAGTATGAGTTTATCCATAAGTATATCGATAATCATATTGATAAATTCAATAGTGATCTGTTTCAACGTTCAGATGAAGCCATCATAGACCAGGTTGAAAAGATTATTATGTCTTGTCAGACCAATGGAATATTTAGTATTCAAGTCAAAGGATTTACAGTTATCAATGACTATATCAAAATCCAAGAGACATTGCGGAATTATTATGATGCTTCCAGACGTACCAGTCGTTCTACCAAAAGAGGAGAAGATGATAATCGATATAATTACATCGATTTGAAAGATTCTGATTTAAAACTTTTGGTAGTACACTATCATATCAAAGTCAAAGAGGAAGAAGCAGATTGTGATGTATTGATCGAAATACCTAGAATAGTCAATAAGTTCTATTTTTATATTAATGGGAATTATTACTCTCCTATGTATCAGATCGTTGATGCATCTACATACAACAACATGTCTGCTAAGAATCAGAAAACTCATTCTGTAACCTTTAAGACCAACAAGAATCCAATACGGATTTATAAACATGATTATCCAGTATATGATACGAATGATGAATGCCATGTCTTAACTCAGTATGACTGTAATGTATTTAGCAAAACAGTACCAACTATTATGTATCTCTTTGCTAAATATGGACTAACCAATGCATTAGATATATTGCAATTATCTAGTTATGTGTATATTGGTTATGAGAATCTGGCGGATGAAAATCATTATTCTTTCAATAGTGCGCAGATGAAGTACTCTGGTAATAGAGAAAAAGATATCTATGTCACAATTCCTAAGATCTTTATTGATCGAAATCCTGTGGTACAGCATATTCTGTATACCATATTGACTTCGATTGATAATGATTGTACTGTACAAGATCTCTATACCAAAGTATTCTGGACAACAAAATTAGGAGGACGTTTCAGTTCTGCTAATAAGTTAGAAAAAGGATATTCTGTATTGGAATCTATGGAGGGAATTCTGGATATCAATATCCAAGAGCAGCTTCATTTGCCCTGGGAATATAAAAAAGATATCTACCGAGTTCTCTTATGGATGATCTGTGAATATGGTTTGCTTAGATTGAAAGATAACAAAGATATTTATACCAAGAAACTTAGATGCGCGGAATATATCGCTGCCATTTATGGAAATAAATTATCAACTGGTATTTATCGACTCTGTTCTATTGGAAAAAGAGTAGATATTCGAGCTGTTAAGAAAGTTATCTATACTAAGCCAGATTATATTATTTCAGAAGTATCCAAATCACAATTGGTTAACTTCAGAAATATTGTGAATGATATGGACTCTGTATTAGCTACTAAGTTTACTTATAAGGGAATCAGTGGGATTGGAAACAATTCCAAATCATTCCCTGAACAAATGAGACTGTTAAATATTTCAACAATGGGTATATTAGATCCAGATGCTTCCTCAGCGTCCGATCCAGGAGCCAGTGGTTCACTTGTACCGTTTGCACATATAAATAATAATGGATACTTTTCTGCAGCAGACGAACCTTTGACTTGGTATACAGAATTGGGTAAATTGTCTGATGAATATACTAAGACCAGAGGATTAGTAGAAGCTATGGAATTCAAACGAAATGTATTAGGTAACGAAACATCGCAAGATGACATGGCTGTAGCTAAACAGTCTGAAAAGATGGTTGAAAATATTAATAAATCTCTTTCAGAGATTGTAGAGTCAAATGATCAAGTATTAAAGAAACATGTTGATTCATTAACAGGTCGTTCATTGGAAGGAAGTGGGCTTATTTATTATGAGTAAGAATAATATCTATTACAGAGTTTTTGTATTTTCTCAGACACAACAGGATAAGCTGATTGATTTGGAAAAATCAAGAGGCAATGTAGCTCCTGTATTTGGCAGGGTTACTGTTCGAGGATCTCAAAAGACATATACCGATATTTTAAGATCCAGAGAAGATATTAGATATCCAGATTCTAGAGTATTGATTGAGGGGGATATCAGAACCATCAAGTATACCGAATCTACTATAGGGAAGTGATTGGTATGAAAGAGAAAGCGAAAAAGTTGGTTGATGCTGTCACATTCAACCAATTCGGAACTTGTCCCATCTGTAAGAAACCGATGATGCTATTGAAGTCTGATTATAAGGCTTTTACATTATCATCTTCCGGATGGATTACCAGTATGGTGGATCAAACGGTTGATTGGGAAGTGGTATGCCCCAATTGCCAACATCATCATACCATGAAAATTACCAAGAGAGGATTGACGCCTATTGAATTGGCAGAAGATGATGATGATCGTTTGCCTATCTTAGAAGACAACCCAATTGGTGAAGTATTCATAGAGGAGAAATGACATGGAGTGTAAGCATTTATATGAAAAAGTGAAAGAGTCAAATTTTCTTGAAACACTGTTTTATCATTGGGATGAATGCAACTATCTTGCTGTTAAAGAATATGGTGAGATACCATTAGACAATGAAGATCGTTTGTATAAACGAACCAAACTGAATAAAACATTGACCAAGATCTTGAATGATTGTGGGAAATGGAACATTGTAAAATGTTGTACACATATTTATGGAGAGGATGAACACAAAGCTCAAGTTATTGGTGGTCGTAAATTTACAGCCAGATATAATTCTGGAGGAGAAGATAGACTTATCAATGCTCTTTGTCAATATTTGATTGCTTCTGGAGAATATCCGTGGGTATTAGAATATATAAATAAAAATTCTAAGTATTATATTCACGACGGATTCTTCAGAGATCTTTTATTTACAGAATTGAATGAGCATATTGGTCATCCATCCCATCAACGAGTTATTGGTTCTAAGCTTTTAGGTTAGAAATAAACAGACGGTTTGTTCCGTCTGTTTATTTTTTGTGTATTTAGCCAGCGAACTTTATAGTAACGGTAAATCTAATCAAATTTGTTTACTTGGAAGGAGTACTGCCAATGGAACCGACATCAACAAAGCTTGTTGATACACTTAGAGATTGGAAATCTCTGGGAGCAGACAAAAAAGAGTGTTTTAGAAAATTGATAGAAATTTTCAATACAGAATATTTTGATATAGATAAAGATTACAGAGCTTATCCATTGAGTTTGTTAAGAGAAATCATTGAAAGCAGAATCAATGATAAGGTCTCTGTTTCTGATATTATGAGTGTTGTATCAGATATTATAACCGATGATAAACTTATCGATGATCTTAGGAATACGGCCTCTTTATATGCAGATATCAAGAGAGTATCCACCAATGATGAAATTATTCAGAAACGGTTTAAGCATATGCGTATTCGTTCTATGGATGACGATACATGTAGAATAGCTAGGTCTAATTTTAATTTCATTCTTATGTATGAAGTATGTCAGAAACTGGATACCTATACAATTACTCTTCCTGAGAAAATTAATTTGATGGTAGAAGAGTTGGTTTATCTGTTTAATCGGTTTGATAGTAAATTTGTAGATAATATTACAAATAAGAAACGTATCATTTTGACGGTCTTCTCTTATATCTTTGCTGTATATTCCGGAGAGAGCATACCAAAAGATATTATCCATAAAGTGATTATTGCAGCCATTGGTAAATTAGAAGCATCTGCCTATTTAAATATTCGTATTTTAGGAAACAGCGAATTATATAAATACGCTAAGTCGTTATGTGAACAGGATGATGCTCTTGACATTGGTGCAAATAAATATGTCAATATTATTGCAGATTATCAGAAATCTGGAAAAATCAATACTCATTTTAAAGATATGATGAGAGAATTGGGTGCTCGGGTAAAAATGACATATGATATTGTGGATGCATTGAATCTGATCTATCTGTACTATATCTTCACAGATAAATATAAAGACTTCAAAGATAAAGCCTCTTGTAAAGATGCCATCAAAGAATTTGCCAAAGGTGTTATCTATTCTAACAGATTCGATGATATACTGTTTATTTCTAAATCGTATATTGATTGTTTGATGGAATTCCAATATTCTCTGAAGAATGATGTACAGTCTGATGATAATGAAACATCTGAAAGAGCATTGGATGTTATTAAAGATATTACCAAAGTCATCGAAGATATCAGAGAAGATATTGATGAATATCATATCAAAACCCATGCTACTCCTATGACAGATGATAAAGAAGATGATGGATTAGGATTTCATGGATTATCAGATTATGAAAAAGATGTATTGAAGAAGTTTACAGAATCTGTAGCTGTATTTGATGCTATGACAATTGATCAGGAAGCATTCTCTCAGACATTTGGAAATCCTGAAATCTTAGCAGAATGTCCTAATAGTATTATTGATACAATTACAAAGTTTGTTATTGACTATCCAAATGTCATCAATGAAGCTGAATTTGTCAATGCTCTTGATGGAGCTTATAAACATATCTCTACTAACTTATTTAAAGATGATCATATCAATCCAGACTATATAACTAAGTTATCCACCATTAAAGCGGCACAAACAGCTATTTCTGATAAGAACCAAGAAGAAATGAAATCTATGCTGGCTGGAGGTTCTTCCAATATTACTCCCTATAAAGATATTAATATTACAGATATGCATACCATAGAAGATTTTAATATCAACGATATCAATGATATTAAGAAGTACTTGGATGAAAACCAGTTGTCTATGGCTAGAGCCATTAGAGAAGCAGAATGTATTAATACATCTGCACAAGATATCGTTCAGGAAATGAAAATTAGTTCTTATGTGACATTAGCATTAGATAGAGCTAAGAAAGTCTTTGATACATTGAATGATAAACAGAAAGCTGCTTTTACTACAATGGATCGCATCGCTCATTCTATAGAAACATGGGATGACAAAGATGAACGTGACGATGCCCGTATGAGAATTGTCAATGGAAAGATGTTGCCAGCTTTATCAAAGTGCTTTAAGACTGTATTGGCTGTAGGAGCATTGTCTTATTTTGTTTCTATCTATTTAGGTATTGTAGCTTTAGTCATGAAGTTTGTTAAAGCTAAGAATGCTGAAAAGAAAGAACGCCAGGCTATTGTCGATGAATTGGAAGTAGAGTTGGAAATGATTGATAAAAGAATCAATCATGCTTCCGATAATGGTCGTACCAAAGAAGAACGCAATCTGAGATTGTTAAAGAAGAAATTAGCAACTCGGTATACACAGATTGCTTTAAAGAATATCGATAAATGGGATGGTTCTGTTGTTATGAAGACTGACGCAGAAGGTACCGTTTCCAGATATGCATTAAAAGACGAATAATGGAGGATCTTATGAACTATAATGAAGATACGTTAACCTCCAAAGAACGTAAGACAATAGATGATTCTCAGTTTGGATTACCAGAAGAGAGAAAATATCCATTAACTGATGCGGCTCATGTAAAATCTGCTATGGCGTATTTCAGATATTGTGATGCAGATAAGAAACATGCATTGGCTAAAAGAATCTTAAAAGCTGCTAAAAAATATGATATAAAAGTATCGGAAGATTCTGCTGTATATAAAGCAGCTCATGAAGATGCCGATTTTATGTATACGATGAATGAAGAATACTATGATAATTCCAGAGTAATCTTAGAAGCAGATGATGATGACTTCACCAATATGCTGGAAGATGACGACGATGATAAGAAAAAGAAAAAAGAAGATACAGACAATGAAGATCCTGAAAACTTCTCTGATATCACAGATGCAGAAGATGATAATGATACTTCTTTTACAGACCAAGCAGATAAAGATGCAGAAACAGACGCTATAGAAAACGGAGATAAGAACTTTACAGACTTATCTGATACAGAGGATAATAAACCAGCAGAAGAACCTGTAGACATGCAGAATACAGAAACAAATGAGCCACAAACTACGGAACCGGCAAATAACGCTGAACCAGCTTCGGAAGAACAGCCTGCTCCAGATCCGGATGCTAGTGGAGATGATCCTGGAGAATTTTCTGATATGGGTGATACAGAAGCGGATCCTACAGATAATCCTGCTGGTGCTGGGGATACTCCAGAAGATGGAACAGATGATTCTGGTGATTTCTCTGATATGACAGATGACGGAGAATCTGCTGAGGGAGATCAATCTACAGATAGTGCAGCAGATACCACTCAGCCTGCTGCATCTGGTGGAGATCCTGAACTACAGGAATTGCAACAGAGTGCATTCTCTAACTTGACAGAAGAGCAATTACGTATTCGTGCCAATAATATTAAACAGTCTTTCATAGATTTACATAATGATATTGTTGATCTGGGCGATAGACTGGTTGTTGTTAATAAGAATACAGATAATATTGCTTCGGTTAACTTTGTTACTAATTCTCTGAATGAATTGAAAGAGATGATTGTTGATGCTGTGTCTGATTCTTTTGATACCAGAACATTAGTAGAAAACCAGGTATTATTACAGAGATTTATTGCTCATTATGGTATGCTGGTTCATATTATTGAAAAACTTCCCTCTAAAGCTAAACCAAAAGACTGATATTTACCATAAATACACATACTCCATATGGAGTATGTGTACATTTTTGACGTTTCCTAATCTAATAATCAGAACAGTAATGTAAGGTCGTAAAAGTAACCAATAATCTGATGATTTAATAAAGGCCTTCCTAAATAATTATTAAGAACTAAATCTGATATATGGATATCAGATGTGGTACACTTGTTTCGGGGATGAAACCAGCTTGCTGGTGAAACAATGGGTATTGTATCTATACTATATAGAAGAGGAAAGATCTTAGTATTATATTGGAACATACCTGTGTATACTTCTACAATCAAACAATAATAGGAAGTATACAGGTCTATATTAAAAGCAGAGGAATGGAATCACAAATTCTCTTTTCGATCTTAAGAGGGTTAAAAGATTCGTTCTGATTCTTTTAACGAAAGTCTAAAGAAATATCAGATTGTTTAATAAAAAGATAATAAGAAATGTGTGTGAAACTAACGAATAAAACTTTATAAAAACCTGGTTAGAGATCTCAATCAGGTTTAGATTAAAGGAGGAAAGTTAATAATGGCTATTCTTAGCTCAATTGATAACAAGAAACTCGATCTCCGCGGATATGCATCCGATCCGATGCATGCTGTTGCAGAACAGTTCCTTGACGTTGCAAGAGGTGTTCATCAGGAATCTGGCTATGATATCTTCAGAAATCCTGGCGAATTCTTCACAAGCGATCTTGCTAAAAACGAAATGAAGAAATCCTTCGTAGAAGGTTCCTTCGATCAGAATGATCCGAGATTCCAGAGCGCTGATGCTGTAGCTGAACATGTTGACAACATGGAAGCATTGTTCGAAAACGACGTAGCACAGATCCAGCAGGAATCCACTACACTTGGTGCTTATAACCCTGTAATCGGTATGGCTCTCCCGATGCATAAAAACATCCTGATGAACGCTGTATTTGATCAGGTTATGCCGAAAGACGTTGCACGTTCTCCGAAGTTCACACTGACCATGGAAACTCGTACCATGGTGGATGTTGATGGTAATGAATTCGACATCTTCGCAGAACAGAACAAGATTAAACCGGCAGTTGATGCTTCTATTCCGTCTGTTGATTTCTTTGTTGCTGCTACTGCTGCAGGTGCACTGACTGGTGATGTAGCTCCGAAAGAAATTATCGGCTCTGCTGCTTCCCTCGGTGGTAACGGTGCTCGTGGCGATACTCTGAACGGAAACCTCGTTCATGACGTATTCACGGCCGACCAGGTTCCGGATCGTATCCTCAGAAACACAACTCTCTCCATGAAGACCATGGTTAAGAGAATCATCGTTACAGGTTATGCTGCTGAAGGCGACCTGATTTATGATGATGCAAACCGTAAATTCAAAGTAGCTGAAACTGCTGATGTTGGTGCTGGCAAGAAACTGGTATTCGACGTTGACGGTATGTTCAATCCTGGCTATGGTGCTATGGATCGTGTTCTCAACAAGAGAATTGCTCTCTCCGTACCGGCTACTGCTACAACTTCTGTAAAAGTTACCATCAACCTGATGGGTAATGCTTCTCAGGGCAACAAGATTATGCTCATGAGCGCTCCGGCTATCAATGCTGATACTGGTGCAGTTATTGCTACAGGTAATGCCGGCTTTGTAGAAGGCGTTATTATCCATGCAGTTGTTGACGTATCTACGGCTCAGTTCCCGACCGTTAAATTCAAATGGTCTGCAATGACTAACTTCTACGAAATTCCGGAAGCTCCGCACATTACCTGCACAGTATCTCCGGAAGAAGTTAAAGATATCCAGGCTCTCTACGACGTAAACCAGGTAACAAAGCTTATGTCCATGATGAGACTTGGTCTGCTCCACTGGAAGGATGACTCCATTCTCCAGAACCTGAACGATAGCTTCCTCACAATGCCTGATGTAGCTAAAGTTTCTGGTGCTTTCGACTTCGCTCCGCCTCTCAACTACAACAACAACCCGGTTGAATGGCGTAAAGTTATGTTCATGGATAACCTTGATCAGTACGTAACCCGTATGCTCCAGGTTCTCAATGATGAAAATATGACAGTTGCAGTATTCGGACGTCCGGACCTCATCCGTCGTATTTCGCCGCAGTCCTATACCTATCAGACACCGTCCAACATCGGACCGGTTGAACTTGATTTCAAACGGACTGTTGTAACAAGCGAACATCGTGTTTACAACTTCATCTCCTCTCAGAAGATGAGAAATAACAATAACCTGATTGTACTGCTCATTCCTAGAAATAGTATGCGTATTACCTACAAGGTTATTGATTATCAGATGTACATTTCCAGCGAAATTCGTGATACGGTACAGTATCAGACCCCGGCTATGACCTGCTTCGAACGTTGGTTGTTCCTGCAGTATCAGCCTGTACAGGGCCGTATTCGTATCCTGAATCCGTCTGGCCTCAGGGAGAACGTAGCTATGGCAAGCGACAATGATTACATCGGAATCAACGCTATGAACGACAACACAGCTAATACTGAACAGTACAGCTCTGAAGTTAACGGCGTAATTGATGCTGCAGAAGGCAGCCCGACTAAGGGTCATATCAAGATTCCGGCTAAACTGAATAACATTCCCTAATAGCTGAATCATATTACAGATTTAATTGGCTAGGGGTAGTCTATATGGCTACCCCTGGCTTTTTATATTTCTGATGAAAGGAGGACAACTTAATCTTGAATAAAGATCAAATCTTTGGATATATTGGTGATCTGAATGGTGATATCATTAATCTGAAAATGAGACCAGGAGATACAACCGTGTTGAACGCTATCAAAGAAACGTTGAACAAATTGTTTCCTGATGCTGTATGCAGCGATGTAACGTATACATTGAATACAGACAAGCAGTTCTTTGGAATTATTGTTATGCCAGTGCTGTCTGCACAGCAGGTCACTGAGATTATGACTTCTGATGATGAATATAGAATTAAATCTTATAAAGTTGAACTGGATTCTAAATTGTATTCTCCAATTCATGAATTGGATACTGATGAGATTGTATCTTTGCTGATTCATGAAGTAGGTGTATTGGTTACCAATGAAACACCTATTCGTAATGCAAGATACTTGATCAACTCTTATCTGACATATTCGAATACCACAATAAGACTGTCTGATTATATTAGCTATATAGAATTATTGGGATTTGGTATTAAAGAAGCTGCCAGACGGTCAGTATCTATTTTCCATAATGAGTATATGATTCCATTCCAGCTTGATGAAGCATATGATTTAACTAGTTTCTTAAAATCAGCTATTACGAAACTGGAAGGACAGTCTAATACCTATGGTACAATGGTAGACTCTAAGTCTATTATTATTAAATGGGTACTTAGATTGTATAAGAATATTTTGAAGTATCGTATTCAGGCTATTCATACCCTCCAGAAAGGGATTGATATCAGTGGTTCTCGGTACGAACAATTAGAAATGGATAAGATTATCCGTAGATTGAAACGAATCGATGACCATTCACTGATTACTGAAGCATCCGCATCAATTATGCGATTCTTTGATAAGAACAAGAAAGCCAGTAGCAATGCATTAGAGCGTTTTAAGGCTAATGGCGTTAAGGCTTACTTTGATGACTATTATACCATTCAGTTTGAAGTGAACAATATGGATGATGATCGTGCTTTGGCTATTATGCTTTTGCATAAGATCAATTCCAGAATGTCTGTGATTGATGATTATATTACCACAGAAGATGGATTGAGTGCGCAGACTGTAAAACAATTACAGGATCTCTACCAAAAGTACGACAAACTGAGATATACTATTTCTTCTCAGAAGTTAAAATCTCCAAGAACTCTTCTTATTAATTATGGAGATGATTAAACATGGATAAGTACACTTCTATTCTAAGAAGTTTATCCAGGTATACTGATACTCTTGGAGCTACGATTCTTACATTTAAGAATCCAATTAAAATGGTGGTGGCCATCTATATTGTGATGGCAATTCTCCCGTTTATTGCTGCGTTTACATTCTTAATGATTCAAGCGATAGTACATAACCATCCTGATATAGACAAGTTTATTAAGCTTGGTGCTACAATCATTGGAGAGCCTGCCATTTCATTTGTTACATTCATCTTAGGTCTCTGTATTAATGGAGAAAAGATGTTGAACAAAAAGATTTCGGAGAATGATAGTATTATGAAGTCTTACATGAAACGGAATAATATTATTATTCAAGCAAAACCCTATAGTGATCAGGATGATATAGGTAAGAAATGATTTAAATTATTTTGGTTATATAATATATTAATGATATGATGATGATAGATAGCTCCCAATACCTATTATAGGTATTGGGACTTCTATTGTTGATTATGATATGTACTCTAACAGTTAAAGTAAGAGGAGGAAACCAAAATGCCTTTAAATCAAGCTAAATCATTCAATAGCTTAGAAACCAAAAAATACTCATCTTATCAAAAACAATCACAAGAATATCGACCCACACTAGGTGGGTTAAAATTTTATAATACAGATCCTGATGCGATTACCCAATCTGCATTAATGACGGCCATGTGGAATGGGATGTTAAAGTTCTATATTGTTCCCAGAACAAATATTTCTGCTGGGAAATATGATTGGGATATTAAGAGTAGTACAGCGATCTATTTCAATCCTCATAAGGCAAAGATGTTCTCTGATATACTGAAAAGATATAAAGAAAATCCAGAATCGAATGATGGACTTGGTGTTATTTGTGGGAAATCGTTAATAACTATAAACAATGGTAAATCATTCGATAAAGAAAGCTATCATTCTGCATTACGAATCATTCGATTCAATAAAGAAAATTCTGTAGAAGCAGAAGCAGCATATCAGCTGAATACGGATTATTATCCTATGATTTCTCAGGTAGGAATTACAGATGGGGTTATAAATTATCAGCAGAATATACATGCTTTCCAGGATATTGAATTAGATATGATTATTGATCAATTGGATCAGTTTGTATTATCTATGACCAATGCAATGGCATATTCTTACATGGATGCAACAAATAAAGAATCTCAGAGAATTAGAAATGGGATTGATAATATCATTACTCGTGTAGGAGCAGAACCAGCCTGGAAGAAGATCAATAAGAAAGCAAATCCTGCTACAGCACAAGATCAATATATGCAGAACTTATTTGATGAAGAAGATAATCCTACGGATAATGACCCATCAAAAGATATTAAAAATGCATTCAATGATTTTTAATAGAAGATAAAGAAGAGAAATACGTCTCTTCTTTATTTTTTGAGGTATATATGGAAAATACAACACAATTCAAATCAATAGATACTGGGATAGGAATAAATAATACATCCGGTCTTATGGAGTTTGAAGTATTAATGGATTTAGATTTAGCTATTGTTGGTTTTGTCTTGACTCATTTAAAGGAAGATCAATTAATTAAACCGGAGATTGCAGCAGCAGAAACGATATCTGGTCTAAAGAACTTACTATTATTCCGATCAGAAAGAAACCCATTGTCTGTTATTATCAGAGATCAATATAAAAACTCTTATGATGAAATCTATCAAGATCTGATAAATAGCTATGGGCAAGAAATCTATGATATGGTACGACCTACAGATATTGCTGCTTTTGTTCAATCTGCATATGATAGTCATGGATTGGTCAATATTACAATTAACTGTAAGAATGAGAAAGAAGTCAGCAAAATCAATAAACTAAGTCATAATAAGTATCGTACCAGATTGAATGAAACAGATATGAGTATGTATGATGGCTTATATATTAAGTATCTACAGGATATTCCTATATATCAGCATGTAGATAAAAAACATATTTATAGTCTGAATACAATGTATAATATGAAAAAGACAGATACGGCATATGAAGTTTGTCCTGAAGTATTATTGTATGCAGAAACAAATATTATTAAGCTGATTGATCCATATATGGATTTGTCAGTACCAAAAGTGGAGGATTTATTATGGGCACAATTAGAGCAAAGGCAATAAACAATGTGGTTTCCAAGAGTATCTTGAGAGAAGTACAAGATGAAACATTAGCTACGATTGCTAATGTATTACAGAACTCTTATGGACCAGATGGTTCTACCACAGAAATGAGATCTGTAGTTGATAAGAAAGATAGTGGACGCACAGATTATACAAAAGACGGACATAAGATCTTGGGAGCTGTTAAGTTTAATAAACCGATTGAAATGTCTATTGTAGATGATCTGAGAAATGTAACCAGAAATACAGTAAAGACGGTAGGAGATGGTACGACCTCTTCTGTTATTCTGTCTTATAAGCTGTTCCATAAACTGAATAGCTATTGCAAAGAATATAATGTTTCTGAAAAAGAAATTCTGAAGAAAGTAGAAAACGTTGCTGAAAGAATCTATGAGATTGTAGAAAAAGATGGACGTAAAGCAACCTTAGAAGATATCTATAATATTGCTTATACGTCTACAGATGGTGATGAGGAAATTGCTCAGAATATTAAGAAGATCTATGAAGAATATGGTAACTCTGTCTATATCGATGTAGGCATCTCCAATACCACAGATAATATTCTGAAATCATATGATGGATTTACTTTTGATGTAGGATACTTCAATGCGAACTTCATTAACAATGCAAAAGATTCTACTTGTGTCATCAGAGATCCTAAGATCTATATCTTTGAAGATCCTATTGATACGCCAGAAATGATGGCTCTGTTGGGAACGATTGTTACAGAGAATATCATTATGCCATTGGCTACGCG
>CEAB01016010.1_pt1 | contig 22578 bp, 18 predicted proteins | sample 557651 | NCBI WGS metagenome assembly CEAB01 (sample SAMEA3182046, study PRJEB8094) | gut metagenome | biome: human; feature: gut; material: Stool; isolation source: human stools | place: Canada | collected 2011-11-15
CCCGCGATGTCGACAAATTCGATGACGGCGGGGGTCTTCTTCTTGGGGTGGTACATCTCGGCGAGCTTATCGAGGCGCTCGTCGGGAACGGCCACCATGCCGACGTTCGGCTCGATGGTGCAGAAGGGGTAGTTGGCGCTTTCCGCGCCCGCGTTGGTGATCGCGTTGAAGAGAGTGGACTTGCCGACATTCGGCAGTCCGACGATACCTAATTTCATAGTTTTCTCTATCTCCTTAAAATATCTTGATTTTCAAGGGCTTCCGGAATCCGGCGCGTTTGGCTTACGCCATTTTTACGCCATTTTCGCATGGACTTATATGCTAGGAAACCCTGCCTGATTCAAATTGCCGCACAGCCTGATTCAAGGATTCAGATGTGACATGGACGTATCTGTCCATCGTTGTTTTTATACTTGCGTGACCAAGCAGCTTTTGCAGCACCTTGGGCTGTACACCGCATTCAATCGCTCTTGTGGCGTAGGTGTGGCGCAAAGCGTGCATACAGAATTTTTCAATTCCTGCTTCGTCACATAGCTTGTAAAGGTGGGTATCATAGGAACTGTTCTTTGCCGGTTCCCCGGTACGCCAGTTGATAAAAACAAGATCACGCATACACAGGCTTGCAGTTTCTCCCGTTCGCCGGTCGATATATTCCAGTGTTTGCGAGAGCAGCGGAGATTCCTTTTGCCAAGGGCGCTTGTCCTTGATTTCTTTCAGAATTTCATAGGCCCGATCTGTCAGCGGGATGGTGCGATAGCTCTGCTGCGTTTTCGGTGGTCCTGCACGCCAAAAGTGCTGCTTGTGGCGGTACTCCAAGGTTTTGTTGACCGTCAGCGTCCGATTCTGGAAATCTATCGCATCCCACGTCAGTCCGATCATCTCGCCGGTGCGCAAACCGGTTTCAAGGATCAGCGCGTATTGGTTGTAGTTGCGGGAGCGTTTCGCAACTTCAAGAAATCTGATTTGCTCATCCCGCGTTAAAAAGTGAATGTCGTCTGTCGCACGAACCGGCTTTGTAAACCGCACACCGTCCATTGGGTGCTTGGCAATCAGGTCATTCATCTTCGCAGCCTTGAACATCGTACCCATTGTGATATAGGTCTGCCGGATGGTAGAACCTGCATAATCCGCATCCATGGAAAGCAGCACTTTTTTGCAGTGCATGGGCTTCACATCGGAAAGGAGCATTGTGCCGATGATGGGCTGGATGTTCTGCTTGTATCGCTCCCGATAATTTCGCAGGGTGTTGGGTGCCAAATCGCCCACAATGTTCTCAATCCAAAATGAAAACCATGCGTCAACCGTCGTGTCCGATGGAACAAACACGTCTTCGTGTTTGTCGGCATATTTTGCCTGCTCGATCCAGTTACGCGCCTCGGGAATCGTCTGGAAATATTTCTCATGTCGTTTTCCTGCTTTGTCTACAAAACGTGCGTGATATAAACCGTCCTTTCTCTGGCAGATACCCTTGCCGCATTCTTTGCCTCGTAAACTTTTGCCCATTCGGAAGCTCCTTTCCCACTATGAGAAGAAGCCCCTATGCATTTTATAATTGTAGCACAAGGACTTTCTTTTCTCAATAGTGAACTTACCGTCAAATCATCAACTTATGGCTGATATATTGCTTGAACTCCCTGCGTTTGACCAGCTTTTTGGACCCAACATAGAGAACAAACGGGCAATTCGGGCTGCGCAGCATACTCTCGATCTTGTTGATCCCAATGTTGCTGTATGCTGCGGCTTCCTTAATCGTCAGCGTCATTTTGAGATGGATCGGCACTTGCAATTCCTCGACCATACTGTTACCACCTGTGTGTTACATTCCGGACTGTTGACTTAGAAACGTAGCATTTGGGGAAAGTAAGAGTTCGTCTGAGCTATCATCTCTTTCCGTATCCAAGTCCAGCAGCCATTTATCTGGGATCGTGATCAGATTGGGTCCTGTGTTGCAGATCCGTTTTACAACATCTGCCTGGCACGAAAACAATGCGCCTCTATCCAGCTCTGCCCGCATTTGCTTCCCCTTTTTCAAGGCATACGCCTCCGAAAGCAGCTCCAGACTGAACAGATACAGCGGAAGCATAGATGCTTTGCAAATGCCGTTTTGCTGCAAGTACCGCTGAAACCGATACAGCGCCATTTCATCCAGCACCAACTTCATCAGCCGCAGGCCCATCTCATCGACGGTGAAATAATGAAAGCTGCTGTTCTTGCTGAAACGGATCAGACGGCTACGCGGGTTTACCCCGTGAGCCATTTTTGCGTCCTTTTGTGGAAGAATGAAATTTTTCCTTCCGCCGCTCTCCATGGCCATGCAGAAATAGAGAAACCGGCTGCCGGTGCTGAGTGCGTGGAACTGCTTGGAGAGGAGCAGTGAGTTTCCAACCCGAATGAATCGTTTTTCTTTGTTATCCACCTTGGCGGATAAGGCCGGTACAATCGTAGGTCCGTGTTTTCGTTTGCTCAAATCAAACGCCTTCTTTCGTGTGAGAATAGGGGGTGGATGTCTCATCCCTTCGTAATAAATGTAGAAAACCGGCCCTGGTTTGACCACCCATTCAAGGCAGAAAAAATTACACTCAATGTAAACTTTCGTAAACACAGAATGGTCTGAATCTACATTAGGTCTACACTGAGTGTAATGCTTGTGAGTATGTTTACTTATTCCAACATTAAGCGTAGTGCGGCATCGAATGGGTATCTTCCGGCACACAGCCGAGAAAGGCGACTCTTTTTGCGAATCGGTCGCGGAACACTTCTCCGGCAGGATCTGCGCCGCATGCTCAGCTGCCAATATCCAGCTCGTAGGTGCAGAGGTAGAACAGGAACGACGTCATCTGGTAGCGGCTGATGCGGGTGCCAGCGGACGCCAGCAGCTCGTCAAGGCTGCTGTCCCGGGTGGTGATGTCCCTCTCATCGCACCAGAGCATCGCTTTGGCTGCCTCTCTGCCAAGATCGGGGGTATCCCGAAGAAGCTGCCTGAGCTGCGTCTGATCCACGCCGGTATCGACGCCTGCCATGATTGCGTAGCGGCGGATCAGTACGCACGCCGTCTGATAGTCCACCTTGTCATCGTATTCGGTATTGGGATCATTTTGCCGGAGCAGCCTTGTCTGATAGGCCCAGCACACGGCATTATAATAGGGATGGGTCGCGTTGAATTCCTCGTTCTCGTAGTCAGCCGGAAGGGCGGTGTTGTCCGTTTCCGGACGACCCGCGATGCGGTAGAGCACATCGATGAACTCGCCCAGCCTTGCCGTGGCTTTGCCGCCGAAGGTGTCCGGCGCTTCCGGCTCCACATAGCCCTTGCGGTACATATAGAGGACGCTGGCCTGATTGAAAATGCTCTTGATGTCCGTGAATACCACCGTGTCCGCAAGGCTTCCGCCGCTGGACTCCCTGGCAAAGACGTGGGCGTAGTAATCGCTGTTGAGGATGTTGCCGGAGAGCTGGAACCGGCTGTCCACATAGAGCCGGTAGGCTTCCGCCTGCTTGTCGGAGACTGTGGTATTCTCGTCGGCGGGGATCACGGTTTCCGTACCGGCGCCATAGCGGAAGGTCTTCGTCAGAAAGGACTTATCCGACAGCACCGCTGCATGGATGCCGCTGGAGAGTACATCGGTGCCCGCCAGCAGGCGGGAATCGTAGTCCACGCCGAAGAGATTCAGCAGTGTCGGCAAGATGTCCGCCGTGGAGCAGTATTCATCCACCACGATGTTCTCTGAAAGGCCGGGAACATAGCAGATGAAGCTGTTGCGGTACTTCTCAAAGGTGGTGTCCAGCGTCTGCCCTGCCAGCTCGTTGTACTCGTCTTCGGTCAGGCCGTAGGGGTAGTGGTCGTTGGTCAGGACGATGCAGGTCTTGTCGGCAACGCCAGCTTCCTCCAGCCGCTGCATCAGGTACTCCAGTGCGTATTCCAGCTCCAGATTGCAGGCAATGTACGCCTTCACCGGCTCGGAATAGGGCAGATCTTTCACCGCGTCGCGGTTTTTGGCGCTCATGGCGTTGTCCCAGTTGTACTGGTAGTGACCGCTGAAGGTCATGTAATAGGCGTGGAAGGGTTCTCCGCTGTTGATGTAGTCGTCCACGGAGGCCTCCATCATCTCCAGATCGGAGGAGGGCCAGTCGATCTTCACGTCCAGACCGGAATCCGCCGCCTTGAACGTGTAGCCCATGTTGGCGTGGGTGATGTTCCGGTTGTAGAAATCCCCGATGTAGTCGTGATAGCCCCAGGCTTGATAGCCCATGCCCTTGAGCGCATTGCCCAGGCAGAACGGCAGATAGTTGGTGCCCGCCACATTGAAGCTGGAATCCGTCTTCGTGCGGGACATATCCGGATAAAGCCCCATGCACATGGTGTATTCGCCGTTGGTGGTGACGGACTGGAACGTGCCGTAGTAATTTTCAAAGAGAATACCCGTATGGCTCAGCTTGTAGAGCGTCGGCGTCAGCTCCTCGCTGATAAACCACGGGCAGAAGCTCTCGGCGCAGATGGTGATGAGGTTATAGTCCTTAAGAAGTCCTGTGTAGTTGTTTTTGCGGGTGGGTGTTGCATTTGATAGATACTCGTCTGTGGTCTTGAGAATATCGCTGTCGGTACTGTCTGCAAGAGCCGTAAAATCGATGCTTTCGATCACGTTATAGGAGTTGCTGCTGTATGTCCGCGGAACATCGCTTATATTCAAGGACGACGGCGTGATCATAATGCTGCCGCTGCCGCTGAAGAGCATGTATCGAAGTTCCTGCGCCGTGGTGGCCAGCATACCGATTTTTTTATAACTGCTGTCGGTGGAGGTGTTCACATTGGTGAAGGTACGATAGGCGGAAAAGGCGTTGTCCCGTCCAACATACATGAGTCCCGTGACCGTCAGCAGCAGTGCGAGGAGCACGGCAAAGGAGGCCATAGTCTGTTTCCAGCGCAGCCGCAGCTTCAGCACCTGCGCCCTCCGCAAGATAAGGCAAAGGATCACGGCAATCAGCGGCAGCAGGAGGAGCAGGATCTTCAGCAGATTTTGGCGGATCCCATAGAGAAGCTGCGAGTTGAAATTGACGACCACATTTCCGCCCATGCCGATCTGGCTGACGGGCATGAAATCTCCGAAGATGCAGTGATAGACCAGCTGCACCTCGGCCAGCAGCACCTGTGCCGCGACCAGGAAAACCCCTGTGATCTGGCGCAGAACCTTTGGCAGGCTTGAGACTATCAGCGTGCAGAGTGCGCCACCCAGCAGGCCAAACAGGACAGGATACCCCGCGTACCGGTCCATCGAGCCGAATACGCACAGATGCAGGCACAGCTCCACATAAACGCCGGTCAGGCAGAACAGCAGGAGATTTTTGAGCCACGTATTCCAAAGGCCATGGCTCATGGGCACTGCCGCTTCAGCAGCAGTGCCAGAGCCTTGATTTGTATTTGTCATGGATACATCGGATGTTTTTTCTTTGAGCATATTAGTTCTCCCGTTGGGGCTTTTTTAAAAAGCTTCGTAGAATTTCAGCTGAATATGACAGATAGAGAGCTTATCTTAAAACAAATATTGAAAAAAGGCAACGGTTCCTGTAAAAAATCAGGAAAGATTTACAGGTCACGCGGAGAATTCTATGCACCAAAGTCTGTCAACCGCAGCTTTGCAGCCCGTCTCTGGGCTGCAAATAAGGACTCTGCACCTGAAAATTTTACAAGATACATACAGACACATTGCAAAAGCCGTGCTATACTGTATGGAAAATTGAGAGTACCATTGTTTCAAGGAGGTGTGTGATGTGACGGAGACTGTGTTTCGCTTAAAGCGGCATCTGACTTCTTTTCAAATCATGATCCTCGGCTTTGCGGGTGTGATCCTGCTGGGGGCGCTGGTGCTGATGCTGCCTATCGCCACAGTACAGCGGGTCTGGACGCCGTTTCATGAGGCACTGTTTACCTCCACTTCCGCTGTCTGCGTGACGGGGCTGGTGGTGCAGGATACCGGCAGTTACTGGTCCGCCTTCGGTCAAACAGTCATATTGTTGCTGATCCAGATTGGCGGGCTGGGGGTGATCACCGGTGCGGTGACCTTCCTGATGCTCGCCGGGCGGAACATCACGCTCAAGGAGCGCAGCGCCATGCAGGACGCCATCTCCGCCCCTGCGGTGGGCGGCATTGTGCGCCTGACGAGATTTATCCTCAAGGGGACCTTTCTGGTCGAGCTGCTGGGCGCGCTGGCGCTGCTGCCAGCCTTTTGCCGGGACTATGGACTGCGGGGCGTATGGATGTCCGTTTTCCATTCCGTTTCCGCCTTCTGCAATGCAGGCTTCGATATTCTGGGGCGGACGGATTCCCTCTACCCCTCGCTGACGGCGTATGCCGCCGACCCGCTGGTCAACATTGTGATCATGCTGCTGATCATCGTAGGCGGCATCGGCTTTCTAACGTGGGACGATGTCTGTACGCACGGTCTGCACCTGCGGCGTTACCGGATGCAGAGCAAGGTTATTCTGAGCGCGACGGCCCTGCTGATCGCGCTCCCGGCAGTCCTCTTTTTCCTGACGGATTTTGCGGACCTGCCGATAGGAGAGCGGATATTGGCCTCCCTTTTTCAGTCGGTCACGCCACGGACGGCCGGCTATAACACAGTGGATCTGACGGAGATGACGGATGCCTCTCAGGCGGTCACCATTCTGCTGATGCTCACCGGCGGGGCCCCCGGCTCCACGGCGGGCGGCATGAAGGTCACAACGCTGGCCGTCCTGATCGCCAACGCCGTTGCCGCCTTCCGCAGGCGGGAGGATCCGCAGCTCTTCCACCGCAGATTGGAGACATCCACTGTCCGCAACGCCGCCGCCATTCTGCTGCTGTATCTGGGGCTGACCTTTGCGGGCGCGGCGGTCATCAGCACAGCGGAGGGACTTCCCATCGGCGTATGTCTCTATGAAACGGCGTCCGCCGCCGGTACGGTGGGCCTGACGCTGGGGCTGACGCCGCAGCTGGGAGTCCTGTCGCAGAGCATTCTCATCCTGCTGATGTATTTCGGGCGCGTCGGCGGATTGACCTTGATCTACGCCGCATTCTCCGGGCATGATCTGACTTACGCCCGCTATCCGCAGGAGAAAATTACCGTAGGCTGAAAGGAGCACACGATGAAAACGGTATTATTGATCGGACTGGGCCGCTTCGGGCGGCATCTTGCCATGCAGCTCAATGAGCTGGGCCATCAGGTGATGGCAGTGGACAAAGACGAGGAGCGCGTCAACGAGTGCATGTCCTTTGTCACCAACGCGCAGATCGGCGACAGCACCCGTGTGGACTTTCTGCGCTCGCTGGGCGTGAGCAATTACGATGTCTGCTATGTCACCATCAGCGGAAATTTTCAGAATTCGCTGGAGACGACGTCGCTGCTCAAGGAGCTGGGAGCAAAATATGTGGTATCCCGCGCTGAGCGGGATGTGCAGGCGAAATTCCTGCTGCGCAACGGTGCGGACGCGGTTACCTACCCGGAAAAGCAGCTGGCGAAGTGGGCGGCCATCCGCTATACCGCCAACCATATTTTCAGCTATATTGAGCTGGACGAGCAGCACGCCATTATCGAGGTTGCCGTGCCGGAGGATTGGCAGGACCGCAGCATCGGCGAGCTGGACATCCGCAGAAAATACGGCGTCAACATCCTCGGTGTGAAGCGGAACGGCAAGACCGATGTGAACGTCTCACCGGAAACTGTGCTGGACGCTGATATGACGCTGCTGGTGCTGGGGGAAAACCAAGAACTTAAGAAGCACTTCCGGCTGTAAAGCAACATAGAGTCTTGCACGTATAAGGGCTTGATGCGCCGGAGAGGCATCTCAACAAAAGCGCGCAGGTTTGCGGAGGAGGATTCCGCGTTGCGCAAAAACAGCAAAAAATGAGGGAGGACGGCTCTGTCCTCCCTCATTTTTGCCCTGCGCTTTCGCCCTTCTCCGTCAGCTGTTTTTCCAGTGCGGTCTGTCTGGCCAAGATGGCATTGACCTTGTCGTAAAGATCCTCGATCATGATCTCTGTCTTGAGGTTGACCTTATAATCGTTCTCTGCACGCAGTCGCTGCACTTCGGCCAGCAGATCTTCTTCCCCCTCTTTTGGTAGCTTCTTTGACCGACCAGTGCTGCTGCGGCCCCGTCGCTCAACCGACAAGCCTTCCGGCCCTCCTTCCAAATAAATGCGTTCCCAGCGCTCTATAATTTTATGGTCGTTAATTCCAAATTCCTGCATCGCTGCATAGATGCTCAGATGTTCTTTTTTCATGGTTTCTACAACCATTCTCTTGAACTCCGGCGTATATCGTTTGTTTGGTACTCCTTTTGGCATAGCAAAACACCCCACTTCTTAGATAGTATATCATGCTGTCTAACAAATGGGGTGCTGTTCACGCTGTGAATGCCGGGAGTTTTTACGTAATAGTGCCGCTTTAGCTATCGTCCTTTCGTCACGATTGCCGGCATGAGCCATGAGCGCCCTTACCGTGCAGAAATGACCGCCGCCCCGGCGAGCAACAGCTCTTTGAGATGGCGGTCACTATTTTTGATGTGTGCAGATCAGGAACGATCACTGCGCAGTGCATCGTGTATCCGCTCGACCAGCGCCCGTGCCGTAAAAGGCTTTGGGAGCACAAAGCTTGCGCCCAGACGGTATGCCTCCTCTATGACTTTGTGTGTCGGCAGAGATGGTACTCCCTCAGTGCGTGTCACACTCCTGTTGGAGCGGGCAATGAACAGGCCGTTGCATAGAGCCTTTCTCAAATAACAAATCGACTGTACCACTACTGTACCAAACCGGAATGTTATGGTGCGGCATTGAGTTTTATGACGCTCAAACCCCAAAACGCCTTGAAGCTGTGGACTTTTATGGACCTTTGCCGATTTTTGAAGACTTATGAAATCAGGTCCATTTCTTTCGATACCTAATTTCATAAAAAGCAAACTCCTTTGCTGTATTTTCGGCATAATCTTGTACCATTGCCGCGCAGAAAGTGCAAGCGCGATTCGCAAAAAGGACAAAAAGCGGGGAATTTCCGCCGCACGCTGTGATTTTTTGGGAAAACTTTGCCCGCCGTATCCCCCACCCGGCTTGTGGCGGGCGGGAATTTCCCCTATACTACAAGCCGTCATATTTTTCGCTGCATCCGGCGATGCGGCGTTTCCCAATTTTTCCCCGAAAAGGAGTTTTTCCATGAAAAAAGCGCTGACTCTTCTGCTGTCCCTCGCGATGCTCTTCTCCCTCGCCGCCTGCGGGCAGAGCGGCGGCGATTCGACCGACGACGCGCCGTCCACGCTCGTCTACGGCTCCGCTGACTACACGCGCATCGATCCCGCGATGGACGAGCACTGCGAGATCAACCTGCTGCTCTTCAACGGCCTGACCGCGCACGACGGCAATGACCAGATCGTTCCCGCCCTCGCCGAGCGCTGGGACTATGACGAGGCGAATTGCACCTATACTTTCTACCTGCGCGAGGGGGTGAAGTGGCACGACGGCGAGCCGTTCACGGCGCGGGACGTCAAATTCACGATCGAAGCCATCATGGACCCCGACAACGGCTCGGAAAACGCGCCGAATTACGAGGACGTGCAGGAGATCACCGTGCTCGACGACCACACCGTCTCGTTCCGCCTCGCTGAGCCGAACGCCGCGTTTTTAGAGTACATGACGATGGCGATCCTGCCGCAGCATCTGCTCGAGGGCGAGGATATGCAGGAATCCGCCTTCTTCCGCGCCCCCGTCGGCACCGGTCCCTACAAGCTCGAAAGCTGGGACGCGGGCCAGTCCATCGTGCTCGTGCGCAACGAGGACTATTTCCTGGGCGCGCCGAACATCGAGCGCGTCATCTTCAAGATCGTACCCGACGACAACGCGCAGGCGATGCAGCTCGAGTCCGGTGAGATCGATCTTGCGCTGCTCGACCCGAAAAACGCGCAGAACTTCGCGGGCAAGGACGGCTACACCTGCTACGACATGACCACCGCGGACTACCGCGGTATCCTCTTCAACTTCAACAACCCCTACTGGACGGAAAACCGCGACATCATCCCCGCCGTCTGCTACGCCATCGACCGTCAGGCCATCGTCGACTCGGTGCTGCTCGGGCAGGGCATGGCGGCGTACAGCCCGCTCCAGCGCAATGTCTACAACGACGAGACCGTGAACCACTACGACTACGATCCCGCAAAAGCGAAAGAAATTCTCGAATCCGTCGGCTGCACGATGGGCGATAGCGGCTACTACGAGCGAAACGGCGAGGAGATCGGTTTTGTCATCAGCGTCATGTCCGGCGAGCAGGATCGCATCGACATCGCGCAGGCCGCGGCGCAGCAGCTTAGAGAAGTTGGCATCCACTGCACGGTGGACATCCCCGCGCAGATGGACTGGAGCGGCCAGATGGCGTGTCTCATCGGCTGGGGCAGCCCGTTTGACGCCGATGACCACACCTACAAGGTCTTCGGCACGGATAAGGGCGCGAACTACTCGGGCTACTCAAACGCGCTGGTGGACGAATATCTGACGCTCGCGCGCCAGAGCAGCGACGACGCCGTCCGCAAAGAGTATTACAGCAAATTCCTGCACGCGCTCGCGGACGATCCGGCCTACGCCTTTATCTGCTACATCGACGCGAACTATGTCGCCAAATCCACCATCCACGGCATCGATGCGGACACGGTGCTTGGGCATCACGGCGTCGGCATTTTCTGGAACATTCAGGACTGGACGATCGGCGAGTAAACGCCATTGACATCTTTGACGAGGGGCTGGCTTCAGCCCCTTTGTCTTGCATAAAGAGGACATTTTTCATGGCAGATCTATTGAACGTCGAGCACCTTTCCGTCAGCTTTTTCACCCCCGCGGGCGAGGTGCAGGCGGTGCGCGACGTAAGCTTTTCGCTGAAAGCGGGCGAGGTGCTCGCCATCGTCGGCGAATCTGGCTGCGGCAAGAGCGTACTGTGCAAGAGCATCCTGCGCCTTCTGCCGCAGACGGCAAAAATCAAGTCCGGCAAGATCATCGCAGACGGCACGGACATTACGGCTTATCGCGAGCGCAAGATGACGGCGCTGCGCGGTTCGCTCTTTTCCATGGTGTTCCAGGACCCGATGACCGCGCTTGATCCGACGATGACGATCGGCGCACAGATCGCCGAAGCAGTGCTCGCGCACAAACCAAAGCTCGAAAAAAGCGCCGTAAGAGCGCGCGTGATCGAACTGCTTGAGCTTGTCGGCATCGACCGCGCGCAAGAGCGCATGGCACTCTATCCCCGCAACTTTTCCGGTGGGATGCGACAGCGCGTGGTGCTGGCCATCGCGCTCGCGGGCGACCCGCGCATTTTATTTGCCGACGAGCCGACGACCGCACTGGATGTGACGATCCAAGCGCAAATTTTGGATTTACTGCGCGACGTGCAGCGAAAGCTCGGCACGGCGACGGTGTTTGTCACGCACGACCTCGGCGTCGTGGCGCGCGTCGCCGACCGCGTGGCCGTGATGTACGCGGGCAAAATCGTCGAGACTGGCACGGCGGAGGAGATTTTCTACGACCCACGCCACCCCTATACCTGGGGGCTTCTGCGCTCGCTGCCCGCGCTCTCGCGCGGGAAGGAGACGCTGCCGAGTATCCCTGGCATGCCGCCAACGCTCATTGACCCGCCGCGCGGCGATGCCTTCGCCCCCCGCAATGAATACGCCCTCGCCATCGACTACGAGGAAGCGCCGCCGATGTTCCGCGTCAGCGACACGCACTATGCCGCAACATGGCTGCTCGACGAGCGCGCGCCGAAGATCACCCCGCCGGTGGGAGGTGCGCGATGACAAAGCATGACATTCTGCTCGATGTGCAGCACCTGAGCCACGTCTTCCCGCTGACGAAGCAGGTCTCCGTCAAGGCGCTGGACGACATTTCGTTCCAAATTCACCGCGGGGAAATTTTCGGCCTCGTCGGTGAGTCCGGCTCGGGCAAGTCGACGGCCGCGCGCTGCGCGATGGGCATTTTGCAGCCGAGCGGCGGACACATTTTTTATAACGGCGTCGACCTCTGTGACAGGGCCGCCTGCCGCGCGTACAAAAAAATGCTGCAAACCACGCGCCAGATGATCTTTCAGGACTCGGCCTCGAGCCTCGACCCGCGCATGACGGTCTGCGATAGTATCACCGAGCCCATGCGCATCCACCACATCGCCCCGCCGCGCGGCACATACCGCAAGGAGGCCGAGTTCCAGATGTATTATGTCGGCCTTGACAAAACCTATCTCGATAAGTATCCGTCCGAGCTCTCTGGCGGGCAGCGCCAGCGCGTCGCCATCGCACGGGCGCTGTGCATGGAGCCGGAGCTTTTGGTGGCGGACGAGCCGGTCGCGTCGCTGGATGTCTCGATTCAGGCGCAGATCGTCAACCTGTTTCGCCATTTGCAGCGCGAGCACGGCTTTTCATTCCTCTTCATCGCGCATGACCTTGCGATGGTGGAATTCCTCTGCGACCGCGTAGGCGTGCTGTATCACGGTAGGCTCGTCGAGGTCGCGCACGTGCGCGCGCTTTACGACCGCCCGCTCCACCCTTATACCAAGGCGCTGCTCGCAGCCATGCCGATTCCTGACCCGCGTATCGAGAGAAAACGCGTATTGCCGGACTTCTCGCCCGGGCAGTTCCCGCTGACGGGCGAGCTTGTCGAGGCCGAACCGGACCATTTCGTCTTGCGGGAAGGGGGCACGCAATGAAAAAGCCATCGAAAATCCTGTATTTCGGCAAAAAGACGCTGGCGTTTCTTCTGAGCGTCTTCGTCCTGTCGCTCGCGGTGTTCTATGTCTCACGCCTCGCCCCGGGCGACCCGCTCGTCTCCTACTACGGTGACCGTGCAGAGAAGCTGACGCCGCAGGAGCGTGCGCAGGCGGAGGAAAAGCTCGGCCTCGACGAGCCTATCTTCACGCAGTATGTCCGCTGGGCGCAGAATGCCCTGCGCGGGGATTTCGGCATCTCGTATAAGTACAAAATGCCCGCGGGCGAGGTCATCGCGAGCCGCGCGGGCAACACACTCCTTCTCGGCGGCGTCGGCTTTGTGCTCATTTTCACGCTCTCGCTGCTGCTCGGGATGCTCTGCGCGCAGCGGGAGGGAACGCTTTTCGACCGCGCGGTCTGCAAGCTCGGCACCATCACGAGCTGCATTCCGGAATTCTGGCTGTCGCTGCTGCTCATTCTGATCTTCGCCATCGAGCTGCGCGTGCTGCCGAGCTCCGGGGCCTACTCCATCGGGCAGCAAAATAACATCGCCGACCGCGCCGCGCACCTCATCCTGCCGCTTGCGGTCGTGGTGCTCGGGCACCTGTGGTACTATGCCTACATGATCCGAAACAGGCTTCTTGACGAAATGCGCGCGGACTATGTGCTGCTCGCCAAAGCCAAGGGGCTAACGCGCCGCGCTGTGATGCTGCGCCACTGTCTTCGAAACACGATGCCGACGTACTTAAGCATCATGGCCATCTCCGTTCCCCATGTGCTGGGTGGGACGTACATCGTCGAGACTGTTTTTTCCTACCCCGGCCTCGGCACGCTGGCCTATGAAAGCGCGCGCTACAAGGACTACAACCTGCTGATGCTACTGAGCCTGCTCTCCGGCGCGCTCGTCATTCTGTGCAGCATCATCGCTCAGACGGTCAACGAGCAGATCGACCCGCGCATCCGCGCCGAGCAGACCGTGCGGGAAGCGGAGGCGCAGCCATGAACGACCGCTTCCAAATCGTCGGCGCGCGACCGCTGCCGGAGGCCGCACCCACGAAAAACAGACATTCCCTGCGCGGCGAGCCTGTCGCCTCCGCCATGATTTTATCGCTCATCGTGCTCGGGTGTCTTTTCTGCGAGCTTATCATGACGAAGGACCCGACGTATCTCGACCTTGCTCACTGCTCCACTGCGCCGTGCCGCGAGTTCCTGTTCGGCACGGACACGATGGGGCGCGACATCTTCTCGATGATCTGGTACGGCGGGCGGCTGTCGCTGTTCATCGGCGTCGGCTCGACCCTCATTTCGACGCTGCTCGCCATTTTGTTCGGCGCGGTCAGCGGACTTTCGCCCAAATGGCTCGACGCGCTGCTGATGCGCCTGACCGAAATTCTTCTCAGCGTGCCGAACCTGCTGCTCGTCATCTTCTTGCAGGCGATCATCGGCACGCCGAGCGAGTGGAGCATCGCACTTGTCATCGGACTCACAAGCTGGACGAGTATCGCCAAGGTCGTGCGTACCGAGGTCAGGCAGCTGCGCGCGAGCGAGTACGTCATCGCGGCGAAGTGCATGGGCGGCAGCTTTTTCCACATTCTGCGGTGTCACCTTGCGCCGAATTTCTTCTCGTCCATCCTCTTCATGGTGGTGATGAATGTGCGCAGCGCCATCATCGCCGAATCGACGCTCAGCTTTATGGGCCTCGGCCTGCCCATTGAGGTCGTGACCTGGGGCAGCATGCTCTCGCTCGCGGAAAAGGCGCTGATGACCGACGCGTGGTGGATCTTGCTCATCCCCGGCGCATTTTTAGTCGTGACGCTCCTTTGCATCACGAACCTTGGCGACTATCTGCACAGCCGCACGGGTCGAAAAGAAAGCAACCTGTAAGCAAAAAGAAGGCACAGCCGTTTGGCTGTGCCTTCTTTCTATTTATGGAGTTTACTGCGCGTTCACGATGTTCATGAACTCTTCGCCCGTGATGGTCTCCTTCTCGTAGAGGTACTGCGCCAGCTCATCGAGCTTCGCGCGGTTCTCGGTGAGGATGTTCACAGCCTTTTCGTGCTGCGCTTTCACCAGCTCCACAACGCGCTGGTCGATCTTCGTCTGCGTTTCGGCAGAGCAAGCGAGCGATGCGTCGCCGCCGAGGTACTGATTGTTGACCGTCTCAAGCGCGACCATGTCGAAATCGCCGCTCATGCCATAGCGCGTGATCATCGCGCGGGCAAGCTTCGTCGCCTGCTCGATATCGTTCGATGCGCCGGTCGTGACGGAGTGGAACACGACCTCCTCGGCAGCGCGGCCGCCGGTCAGCGTGGCGATCTTGTTCTCCATCTCGGTCTTGCTCATGAGGTAATGGTTGCCCTCTTCGACCTGCATCGTGTAGCCCAGCGCGCCCGAGGTGCGCGGCACGATGGTGATCTTCTGCACGGGGGCGGAGTGCGTCTGCATCGCCGCGACGAGCGCGTGGCCGATCTCGTGGTAGGAGACGATCTTCTTCTCCTCGTCCGTCATGATGGCGTTCTTCTTCTGGTAGCCCGCGATGACGACCTCGATACTTTCCTCCAGGTCTGCCTGCGTGGCAAAGCGGCGGCCGTCGCGCACGGCGCGCAGCGCCGCTTCGTTCACAATGTTGGCAAGCTCCGCGCCGGAAGCGCCGGAGGCCATGCGCGCGATCTTGTTGAAGTCAACGTCCTCGGCGACCTTGATCTTCTTCGCGTGGACCTGCAAGATAGCCTCGCGTCCCTTGAGGTCGGGCAGCTCGACCGGCACGCGGCGGTCGAAGCGCCCCGGGCGCGTGAGCGCGGGGTCGAGGGATTCGGGGCGGTTCGTGGCGGCGAGGATGATGACGCCGTTGTTGCCCTCGAAGCCATCCATTTCGGTGAGCAGTTGGTTCAAGGTCTGCTCGCGCTCGTCGTTGCCGCCGTACTGGCCGCCGCTGCGCTTCTGGCCGATGGCGTCGATCTCGTCGATGAAGACGATGCAGGGTGCCTTTTCCTTGGCCTGCTTGAAGAGGTCACGCACCTTGCTCGCGCCCATGCCGACGAACATTTCGACAAATTCAGAGCCCGACATCGAGAAGAACGGCACATTCGCCTCGCCGGCGACCGCCTTGGCGAGCATCGTTTTACCGGTTCCCGGAGGGCCGACGAGCAGGATGCCCTTGGGCATCGACGCGCCGATTTCCTGATACTTGCTGGGGTCGTGCAGGTAGTTGACGACCTCGGTGAGGTTCTCCTTGGCCTCATCCTCGCCCGCGACATCGTCAAACTTGATGCCCTCGGCGGACTTGACATACACCTTGGCGTTGGACTTGCCCATGTTGAACATCATGGAGTTGCCTCCGCCGCCCATCTTCTCCATCATCTTGCGCGACATATACTGTCCCAGCGCGACAAAGATGATGATGGGCAGCACCCAGGCGAGAATGCTGACGAGTGTGGATGTCTGCTCGATCTCCTCACCCGTGGTGGAGACGCCCGCGTCCAGCAGGCGCTGCACCAAACCGTCGTCAGGCACCATCGCCGTCTTGTAGACGGTCTTTTCATCGCTGCTGGTGAAGAGAATGCGGTTGGACTGCTCCTGGATCTCGACCCGGCCGACCTCGCCCTGCTCTGTCATGGTGACGAAAGTGTTGTAGTCGACGTCCTTGATCTGGTGCTCAGCGATCCACGGCATGGCGATGAAGTTGAAGAGCATCACAAGCAGCATCGCCACAAAGTAGTAGTACAGCAGCGGCTTTTTCGGGGACTTGACTTCGTTCATGAAAATGCGTTCCTCCGATCATTGAAATTTCCGGCAGAAAGTGCATACAAACGGGAAAAACTGAACGTAGCAAAAAGCCGGAGTTTTTGCTACGCTGAAAGAAGAGACGGGCGGTCGAAACCGCCCGGAACTTAGATTAGTTTGGAGTATAACACGGGAAAATATCCCTGTCCAGTACCCAAGATACGAGTTTACAGTTTGGATACAAGGAGGTCACAGTTATGAAAAAAACGGCAAAGGCGGCTATATTCGTCACGGCTGCGGCGGCACTCTACGGCGCGGCGGCCTACGGCGTGACGAGAACGCTGATGGACGTCGCGATGAAGCGCGAAGCGCCCAAGGCGCTCAAAAATAAGGGCAGCGCCCAGCTCACGGGCGAAAAGCGCGACGAGCCCTACCGTGAGGCGCAGCGCGCTGCCGCGAAAAAGCTTGCGTCTTCGGAAACGGAGACAGTGCTGCTCGAAAACCGCGAGGGCTTGACGCTCGTGGGCCATCTTCGTGAATGCGAAAAGGCCAAGCGCCTTGTGATCGCGTTTCACGGCTGGCGCTCAGCGTGGTACCGCGATTTCGGCCTGCTCGCGGACTTTTTAAGCCGCGAGCAGTGCAGCGTGCTCTATGTGGAGCAGCGCGCGCAGAACGAGAGCGAGGGCGACTACATCGGCTTCGGCCTGACCGAGCGCTACGACTGCGTCGACTGGGCAAACTGGGCAGCCGAACGCTTCCCCGGCCTGCCCGTTTACCTTATGGGCGTGTCGCTCGGCGGGGCGACGGTGCTCATGGCCGCAGGCGATATTCTCCCCGCCGCGGTGCACGGCGTGATCGCCGACTCGGCCTACACCTCGCCGCGTGCGATCTGGCAGCACGTGATGGGGAAGAACCTGCATCTTCCTGTCCGCGCAGCAACCGTCATCGCCGATCTCCTGTGCCAGAAGAGACTGAACGCCTCGTCCGGCAGCTACTCCACCGTCGAGGCGCTCAAAAATACCGATGTTCCGATTTTACTGATCCACGGCGAGGACGACCACTTCGTCCCGCTCAAAATGGCGTTTGAAAACCGCGACGCCTGCGCCGCGCCCTGCAAGCTGCTCGTCGTGCCCGGCGCGGATCACGCGATGAGCTATTACATGGGCCGCGGCGCGTACGAGGCCGCGATGCGCGCCTTCTGGGAGCATTTTGACAAGTGAGGGTTCCCCCCTCACTTGTCCGCTTCTTCCGTTTCAAGGCCCGCAAAGCGTCTGGACGGGCGGTAGATCAGCACGGCGCAGAGGATCAGCACCGCCGTCGCGCCAAGGCTGATGGGATAGACCCACATGACGGTCTGGAACGTCATGCTCGTCGGGAAGACGAACTTGACCCACGCGATGCGGATACCACACACGCCGAGCATCGTCAAAAGTGCGGGCGCGAGCGAAATGCCGAAGCCGCGCAGATACCCGGAGAGTATTTCGTAGATCAGGCAGAAAACATACGCCGGCAGGATCGTCGCAAGGCGAATATAGCCGATGGCAATGACCTCGGGATCGCTGTTGAAAATGGCGAGCAGCGACCTTGCGCTCAGCAGCAGGACAACGACCGAGACAAATGTCGCGATGGCCCCCTCCAAAAAGCTGAGCTGCATCGTCTTCTTGCAGCGCTTGATCTGCCCTGCGCCGTAGTTCTGGCCGACAAAGGTCGTGCAGGCCTGCGAAAACGAGTTGAGCACGTCGTAGGCGAGAATTTCCACATTGAACGCCGCGCTCGACGCCGCGATCGCCACCGTGCCGAGGGTGTTGATGGCCGACTGGATGACGATGTTGGCGAACGAGAACACCGCGCTCTGCACGCCCGCGGGAAGGCCGATGCTCAAAATGCGCTTCAAGCTCGCGCCGTCGATGCGCAGCGCTTTGCGCTCCACGCGCACGCATTTATCCGTGCGCGTCAGGCGGACGTAGAGCAGTGCCGCGCTCACGGCGTTGGCCGCCACCGTGGCGATGGCGACGCCGTTGACCGTCATATGCAGCACAATGACGAAAAAGAGGTTCAGCAGCACGTTCAGCACACCGGAGACCGCAAGCGCCGCGAGCGGCACCTTTGTGTCGCCGATGCTGCGGAAGATCGCGGCCTCAAAGTTGTAGAGCAATATCACCGGCATGCCGAGAAGATAAATGCGCAGATACAAAAGCGCATAGGGGAACACGTCCTCCGGCACATTGAGAATACTCAAAAGCGGCGAGGCGATGAATTGACCAAGCAGCGCGACCGCCGCGCCGCCGCACACGGCAAACACGATGGCCGTGTGCACCGCGCGCTTGACGGCATTGTCATCGCGGCAGCCGATGGCGTTCGCGATGACGACGTTCGCGCCGAGCGCGATGCCGATGAAAAGGTTGACGATGAGGCCGATGATTGGGCCGTTTGCGCCCACCGCCGCGACGGCGACTGTGCGCGCATCGCCCGTGAAGTTGCCGACGATGGCAACGTCCGAGGCGTGGAAGAGCTGCTCCAAGATCGCCGTGGCCGCGACCGGCAGGGCAAAGAGCGGCAACTTATTCCAGATGGAGCCGTGCAGCATGTCGATCTCATGCTTTTTGACTGTAGTTCCCATGATCTCTCTCATTTCTTTCTGTTTTCCGTTTGACCGAGCATCAGTATAGTGCCGCCGCGGCAAAATGGCAAATGTTTTTTGCGTGACCGCCCTGTCAGCATTGACAGGACGGTCGTTTCGCTGTAATATAAGGCCCGCTGACGGCAAATTTCCCAAAAATATGAGGATTTTTTATGGATTATTACCTTTTGACCGATCTGGCCGCGCGCGTCGGCTATCATCTGGCGCTCAGCGGGGCGGAGACGTTCCGCGTCGAAGAGACGATACGCCGCATCATCGGCGCCTACGGCATTGAATGCGAGGCCTTTTCCATCCCCAACTGCGTGATGGTCAGCCTCGAGGCGGCCAACGGCAAGCCTTTGATGGTGATGAAGCGCGTCGGCTTTCACGGCAATGACCTCGAGTCGGTGGAAAAACTCAACGCGCTCTCGCGCCGCATCTGCGCCGAAACGCCTGACCCGAGCGTCGCCGCGCAGTGGCTCGACGAAACGCTCAAGGGGCGGCGGCACTACTCGGTGCCCGTTTATTACCTGGGCAATTTCTGCGCCGCGGCGGGCTTTTGCCCAGTGTTTGGCGGCACGCTGCGCGACAGCCTGTTCGCGGGCCTTCTTGGCCTCATCATCGGCTTTGTCTCGCGCCAGATGGACAGGCGCGAGACGAACCCGTTTTTCAGCACCATCGTCGAGGCGTTCGCCATGGCGGCGCCGGCGTATCTCGCCGCGGGCTTCCATCTGGTCGACTATATCGACTTTGTCATCATCGGCACCTTAATGATCTTGGTCCCCGGCCTTCTCATCACGACCTCCATGCGCGACATCATTTACGGCGATACGAACTCCGGCATCAACCGCATCGTGCAGGTGCTTCTCTCGGCGTTCGCCATCGCGCTCGGCACGGCGGCGGCATGGCGCGTCACGTCCGGCGTATACGGGCTGACGGTCGCGTCCGGCTCAGCGAGCTATCCCGCCTGGGCACAGGCCGTGATGATCTTCGTCGCCTGTACGGGCTTTTTCATCCTCTTCAATGTGCACGACTGGGGCAGCATTCTCTGCGCGCTCGGCGGCGTGTTCACATGGATGACGTACCTGCTCTGCCGTGATCTGGGCATGAGCATTTACAGCATGAATTTCTTCGCCGCCGTCGTCTCAGCGCTTTACTCCGAAGTTTTGGCGCGCTCGCGCAAATACCCCGTCACGTCGTACCTCGTCATCTCACTTCTCCCGCTGGTGCCGGGCGCGGGCATTTACTACACGATGAGCCTCGGACTGGGCGGCGATGTGCAGGCCGCGGTGCACAAAGGACTTGAGACCGCGGGCGTCGCGGGCAGCATCGCCGTGGCGATCCTGCTGGTGTCCACGATCTTCCGCCTCGTCACCGCGCAGAACGGGAAAAGCAGAAAGTAGTGTTCGAAAAGTAAAAACTGCCGCCCGTTTGGGCGGCAGTTTTTTATTGCAGTGCGTCGATGTAGGCGTTCAGTGCGGCAAAATCGCCGCGGGGATAGGCGTTCAGGTCGCGGTTTTTCGCGTTGATGAGACAGTCGGTCAAAAGAAAGACATCCATCCCGACCTCGCGTGCAGCCATGTCCTCGGTCGCGTCGTTGCCGACCATCAGGCACTCCTCCGGCTTGACGCCGAGCGTGCGCGCGACCTCGAGGTAGTAAGCAGGATTCGGCTTGCAGAAGGTCGAGGCCTCGTAGGTCGTGTAAATTTCAAAATCCTCCGGCACAAGGCCCGCCCAGCGGATGCGGTTCTCCGTCGCCATGTGGGGAAAGATCGGATTCGTCGCCAGCGCAACGCGGTAGCCGCACTCTTTGAGCTTATGGACCGTCTCCACCGACGCGGGATTAAAGCCGCAGATGTCGCGCGCGGTGTTGAACTCATTGGCGTAGAAATCCTCGAAAAGGCCCTGGTCGCTTTGGCACTTTTCCTCGCCGTAGATCGCCGCGAACTTCTTCCAGAAGGCCTGCTCGTTCGTGCAGCTTCCGTCGTTTTTGACCATGGCCGCCGTGCCCGCCCAAATGGCGTCGACGAGGAATTTGGGCTCGTAGCCGTAGGGCGCGAGCTTTTTGGCGAGGAGCTTGAAGTATCCGGTCGTGAACGCCTCCTGATCCATCGGCAGCAGCGTCCCGTCCAGGTCGAATAAAATGGTCGTGATGTTCAATGCGCTTCTCCTGTTCATGCAAAGTAAGTCCATCATAGCCGTTTTTGAGGAGAATGGCAAGAGCCTGGGCAAAGAATGCCCGCTCACTCGCCGCGCTCTTTCAAAAGGTCGATGATCTTCTGAAGGCCGAGAAACGCCATGCCGGTCAAAAATGCGGGAGCCCAGCATCGCAGCGCGTCGGAAAACACGAAATGCCACGAGATGGTGTTCGGCCCCGACGCATAGCCTTGACTGCCGGCGGGCAGGCCGAGCAGGAACCCCACGATCCAAATGACGACCGTGAGCTTGCCGAAAAAGTCGTCGTCCACAAGGCGGCTCACGCCGCCGCTCCTGCGTTTTTGATTCGGGTAAAGCAGCTCGTTCGGATCGGTCGCGAGCGCGTCGCTGATGCGCACCAGCATGTCAAGGTCCGGGTAGGAATTGCCGCGCTCCCAGCTTGAAACGGTCTGGCGGGCGACGGAGAGCTTTTCCGCGAGCGCGTCCTGCGAAAGACCTGCCCTTTTCCGCAGCCGCCGCAGGTTGGAACTGAAATCAGACATAGATCGACCTCCCTTGCTGCTCACATCATAGCAAAAAAGCCACGAGCAGACAAGCAAAGGTTCTTTGCGGGCGGCGTAGAATGAAAAGCCTCGTAGAGTTTCGTGCCGCGCACGGCACGAAATAAATTCAAATTCGTTTTCTGCCGCGACAGAAGGTGAATTGCCGCAGAGCGGCAAGAGAAGCTGCCCTGAGGTGTTTATTTGCCCCGAGTATTTTAATTTCTAACGGAATCAAAAAAGAGACAGCTTAAAGCCATCTCTTTTTTGGTGCCTCGTCGGGGATTCGAACCCCGGACACCCTGCTTAAAAGGCAGGTGCTCTGCCAACTGAGCTAACGAAGCATATTCTATTCCAAACCACCGAAGCGGTAAAAATCTGGCAGGGATGGCTGGACTCGAACCAGCGAATGAGGGAGTCAAAGTCCCTTGCCTTACCGCTTGGCTACACCCCTATTGGGAAGAGAGGGCTGGGACCAAATCCCATCCCTCTCTTTTTGTGGGGTGGGTAAAGGGACTCGAACCCTCGACACCCGGAACCACAATCCGGTGCTCTAACCAACTGAGCTACACCCACCACATATTCTGTATCCGTGCGATATTTGCTGCTTTGCTGAGGGGCGCCTTGTAAATGGTACGCCAGGAGGGATTCGAACCCCCGGCCTACTGCTTAGAAGGCAGTTGCTCTATCCAACTGAGCTACTGGCGCGAATTGAATGGAGCAGGTGACGGGAATCGAACCCGCATCCCCAGCTTGGAAGGCTGGTGCCCTAGCCATTGTGCTACACCTGCATGCGCCCTCCGCAAAAATCGTCAGCTCTGTTATAATAGCATCAGTGCC